>Ga0172375_10003129_pt1 | contig 25371 bp, 19 predicted proteins | sample LakKiv1m_FD_114537 | JGI IMG/M metagenome (GOLD analysis project Ga0172375, IMG submission 114537) | Freshwater microbial communities from Kabuno Bay, South-Kivu, Congo - kab_092012_11.1m | ecosystem: Environmental > Aquatic > Freshwater > Lake | place: Democratic Republic of the Congo...
ACTGAGAAAATGCATATCTATATCTGCAAAGTACATCCTAACCAGAAATTTACATTTGACAAACAAGAAGGCATTGTTGATTTTCGGTTTTTTTCATCTGCTGAGATTAAAAAGTTAATCCATATCCGGCAGATCAATTGCTCTATTGACGGATTTGCACTCCTTTATTTTTTGAGTCTTTAGAGTAACAAGATAAACATTACACTGTCTTCACCAGCTTACCTTTGACCTTTACCTCGGCTTTATTGAAAATATAATACCAAAAGAATCCGTTCTGAAAGGCAAAAAAGTAGGAGGTCTTGCTATCTGGATTGGAATCTACCAGGTAAAAGGAGCTGAAGAAGATGATGGGGGAGACCACAACTGCCATCCAAAAGGTTATCCCTTTGATTCCCTGCAAAAGGTTACGTCCCATATGGGTGGTTTTTAAACCCATGGTTTTTTGACTCTGTAGAATTTCAAAAATCTGATTAAAGAACATCCCCAGCAGCATCATCCCGAACAGTAGCACCGGTTTAATCCAGTCCCACGACTGCCGAAGGGTGATTACCTCGTCCGGAAGATTTTCCACATAAGGTACATTAAATGCATTATAGATAACAATGCTGATCATTACAGCCAACAGTACCATGATCAGGCTTACTACATAACATACTACCGAAAGATCCCTCGATCCCATAGATTTGAATTTTTTAACAGACAAGGGAAGGTCGCGGAAGGTTGCATTTTAATTGATAATAGATATTTGATAATTAAGGGATAAAATAATAAGTAGTAATGAAACAGGACATATAGTTCATGTGACACACGGCTGCAGCTTGACCCATGGTTCATACCATTAGTAAACTGGTGGTAAGGCAAAATTTTAATAACGGGACTATGTATTACATCAGGGCTTTTTTTCTGGCTCTGAGTCAGTGCCGGCAAAATGAAAGAGAATAGCAAATAAAATGAAATTAATGGCCGAAAAATACCATAGATTAGGCCTGATACTATATAATGTGGAATGAAATATTCCCAGAATAATTCCGATCAGCATAAGAACTGCAGCGATAATTGAAAACACGCAGGCTAAAGGTTTGAATACTTTTCTCATGGTCTTTGGTTTTTGGTTGTATAACAAAGTTAAAAAGTTTTACTTTAATACTACAATAAGATTATAATTATTTATCCGTGATGCCCTTGGATAATTTTTTTAATTTTACCTGATTGAGTTTATTAACACAATAGCCACATTAGAACACTATAAAGAAGTTGAAAAATAAAAGGCTCTTTTTTCATCTATTATTTTTTATTTTCTTGATATTCATTCCGGGGAGAATATTGGCACAGATTGTTTATGAACCGGTGACTAATAACCAGGTTTATGAATACCTGGATGAGATGGCAACAATGAAGTTCATATGGCTTAATAGTACCGTAAAACCGTATTCAAGGCAAATTATCGCTGGAAAACTTTCAGAAATTGAGGAAAATAAAGAACAACTAAACAAAAGACAGAAAAATGAACTCGCCTTTTATCTGAAAGATTATGCACTCGAGTTAAGAGTTAAGAGTGATTCTTCACTCCTCACTCCTCACTCTTCATTGAGGTTTGATCCTATGAGTTTCAACTATTCCAACAGATGGCTAAGAATGTCAATCCTGCCAGTTCTGGGAACTGATTTTGTTGCCAATGAAAACGGCACAGCAGGAACGGTAACAGGTGGTGGAAATATTTTCGGCTATGTGGGAAAGCGTTGGGGCGTTTATGCCAGCGTTGTTCAGCGTTTCCAAAATGTGGCGCTCGTGAAAGCCGAATACTTTACTCTGAAAAATGGCTATGACTGGAAAACCAGGAGTAACGGGAATGTCGTTAATACGGAGTTTACGGGGGGTCTCACATACTCATGGACCTGGGGTGAAATAGGTGTTTACCGGGACCGGTTCGTCTGGGGAAATGGGGTACATGGGGCAAATATTTTCTCCGGCAGGACGCCACCATTTCCATTTGTTCGGTTCCATCTGAAACCGGCAAAGTGGATCGAATTCTTTTACATTCACGGTAGGCTGAAATCGAACATCATCGACAGCATGAATTTTCAGGAACACAAAGGAAGTGGCATCCATTACCTGAACAAATTCATCGCCGCTAACATAGTTACCTTTACTCCATGGAAAGGGCTGGAAATCTCATTAGGTAATTCGGCAGTTTATAGCTCCGACAACGTCCAACCTGCCTACCTTATCCCATTTTTGTTCTATCCGGCCGTTGGGGCCACCCTTTCCCTGGATAATGATGTCCAGGATAACTACCAAATGTTCTTTGAGATCAGCTCCCGGAATCTGAGACATTTACAGGTATTTGTCACACTATACATTGATGAATTCAAGATCAGCAGGGTTACCGATCCGAACACCTATAATTTCCTGAGTTGGAAAGGTGGACTCAGAATCTGGGATTTCCCTGTTCAGAATCTTTCGTTCACTGCAGAATTTTACCAGAGCAATGCCGGAACCTATCAGCACTTTATACCTGCATTGGAATATACATCCGATGATTATTGCCTTGGCGATTATTTGCGTGAAAATTCATTGGAAATTTTTGTATCTCTTGCCTATAAACCTTTTCGGGGACTAATCGTTTCAACCTGGTTTAACAGATCGGTCCATGGAGAGGATACGCAGTATGGGATAGAATTATATCCAGATAAGATAAAACCCCTGGAAAATCCAACCTGGAAAAACACCTCGTTCGGTTTGGGCGCCAGCTATGAGTTCATTAACCATGGAACAATATCCATCCAATATGAATACAACGACCATCATGGTAACATGGCGCGCCTTCCCGAACTCTTTCGCGGGAAGACCAATTCATTTACAATAAGTCTGGGATTGGGAATTTAAAAAAGAAAGGACACCTCACCTCGATCATTACTCTTGAAGGAGAGTGGAGATAGATCTGTTGTTAAGGATCAATCTTTCACCTTCTTTATCAAAAGAAAAGGGATTGTACTGAGCAGGATGGAGAGGATGAAGAAAATAGTCAGGAGAAGGAGAATATCATGGATGTAAATTTGAAGGAAGAATGCAAGTACTATAAAGAAGAGATTAACTCCTAAAAGGATAAAGGTCGTTTGCATATGTGACAGACCCAAATCGTGCAACTTATGATGTAAATGAAGACGATCAGGATCGAATGGAGATTTTTTTCTGATAACTCGTAAAGTAAAAACCCGCAAGGTGTCGAACAATGGAAGCGCCAGTATCCCCATAGAAACAGCCGGAGCGGCATGAATCAGGTATGGGGTGGCAGGATTCAGATTCAATTCATTGAACCATACGGCCAACACGGCTACTACATAGCCGATCATCATCGATCCGGTATCACCCATAAATACTTTTCGCTTTTTTCCAAAGACATTAAAATAAAAAAAAGCAATCAGAGCCCCGGTCAGCGAAAAACTGATGATAGCCATTTCATAAGATTCTGACAAGAAAAACCAGATACCAAAAGTTGCTGAGGCGAGGATACCGATCCCAGAAGCAAGACCATCAATTCCATCGATCAGATTAAAGGAGTTGATGATCACGATGAATACAAATACGGATAAAATCACTGCAACCTGGTGATGAATTTCATATATTCCTAAAAATCCATGAAGATTTGTAAGCCGAATCCATCCCATATCCGCGGCCACCAGCGATCCCAGAATCTGTCCAAACAATTTGAGCCATGCCCTCATCTCAAGAATATCGTCGCGAATACCAACCATGGAGATGATGATCAGGCCAACAAGAGTGTACTGAAGATTCGGGAAGAGGTACATCTTGATTGAGAGGAGGGCTGTGATCATAAAAGCAGCAAGGATGGCCACCCCGCCCAGGATGGGGATTTCCCCGGTATGGGAGGCCCGTTCGTTAGATGATTTCACAAGACTCTTCAACCTGGCGATTTCAACTACCGGAGGAATAAAGATGATGCAAAGGATGAATGCCATAACCAAGGCAATCAGGATACGGATAAGTGGATTGGTCAGAACTATCTCCATGTGAGGACGAGATTTTTCAAATCCGGGTAAATTTCTGCGAAGTTACAAAACACTTTCAATCTCCTCAACCATTCTGTTAATCAATGTTTCGGGATCAAATTTCTGTTGTGCGTACAATCTGTTCTGCTGCCCGATATGTTCCCTGGTTTCTTCCGGCAAGGTTATAAAGGTTACAAGTTTTTCCATCAATTGAAAGCTTTCACCGTGCCTGACTTCGATATTTCCAGGACAATCGTTGAGAATATCGGTGATGTGTGATTTTTGGGGACCAATGTAAAGAATGGGTTTCCCAAGGTACATTGCGCTATAGATTTTGTTCGGATGGGTCAGTCCAACACAGTTATTGCCCATGATCACCACCTGAAGATCGGCAGCGCCCAATGAAAAATGAATCTTTTCTCTGGGCTGGAAGGGTAATATTTTCAAGTTTCCCAAACCCGCATTATTTTTCCGGTCCATAACCTCTTTTAAGCGAAATCCTCCACCGATGTGGACAAAGAGAAACCTCTGATCATCTTTCATGGATGTAGCTGCATCCAAAAGGGTCTCGACCGGGTGGACCAGAGAGTGATTACCTGCATACATAACGATGCACCTCCCGGCAAGTCCATGTTCCTGAACAAATGGGTTTTCTGCTATAGTCCCATAATAGTGATCCTTAACCATTGGCCAGATAGGTAAAACCGCTAAGGATTTCACCCGGCCTGTCCGTACGAAAATATGTTTGGCCATATAATCATCGAGGGTGATGATCTTATCAGCTTTATGAAATACAAAATCACCCATTTTTTGAAGAATTTTCGCTAACGGACTTCCTTTCCTTATGAAGTTGTTAGCAATCGACAACTCGGGCTGGAGATCCATGGTCCAGTACACAAAACGAATATTTCTTAACCTGGAAGCCACAATCCCGATTACCGGCAAGAGGGGGGGGGATGTAAGACTAATGATAAGATCAGGATTCCCGTTAGCAGAAAATAATAACCTGAAAAATACAAGGAGATTAAAACTGAAAAAAACCATCAATCGTTCCGAAATAGTTCGCTTCCCGTAATTAATATCCCGGAGACGTATTATTTCAATACCTTCGAAAATCTCATTGAGCGGATATTTAATTTCCGGATTTTCATAGTTACATCGGCTGGTTAGCACTCTCACCTTATGACCACGTTTGGATAACGCAATGGCCAGGTCGGTCAGCGCCTGCGCGGTGGCAACTGTATCCGGCCAGAACGTCTGTGAGAGCACAAGAATGTTCATTGCATTATTTTTTGGAAATCCGTTTTCCGTCTTTCATAACAAAAATTAATTCTTACATGGTTGATACCGGCCATTATTTTTTCCTTGTACTGAGACTCTGTTAATCCATTCATATAGTCATTGATGTACTTTGCACTCTCAGGATAACTTGATAAATCGGGCAAAAGCAATCCTTGGTCCCCGACAGCATCAACTAATCCGCCCTTGCCGGAATGGAACACCATATTTCCTGATGCAAGAGCCTCAATGGCAGATATCCCGAAACCTTCCTGCTCCGAAAGCTGAAGGTAATATTTACTTTTTTTCAGGTAACTAATCTTTTCTGCCTCTGAAACCATTCCAGTCAGGATCACCTTTCCCTGGAGATTCAATGAAATGACCAGGTTTTCGATCAGAACAGATCCCTCTCCCGGCGGACCTATTATGAACAGAAGTGAACTTTCAAATCCACGGAATTTCAACAACTCCCTGAAAAGATAAACACACTTATCAATACCTTTTCTTTTGGCATTGATTACCAGTTTCATCCAGGCAATGGTAGTAAAGATGTTTTCCTTGGTACGAATATCCTCAAAGAGATATTTATCGAAATCAATGACATGTGCGGAGAAAAAGAGCTTTCTAAAGGCCATCCTGGGAAAGGATTTTTGGATGTTTTTCTTATCGGAGGAGGATCCAATTATACACCGGGTTGAAAAGAGATAGCAAAGAAGAAAAAAATATTTCTGTATCAGATACCCTTTTTTCCCAATGAAAGATGGATCTAGAAAATCAATTCCACCGGTAAAATATACCATCTTCCCGAACAGCCGGGCAAGGAAAGCTGAAATCACTCCATACCGGTAAAAATAGATGAAAGCAATGTCATACGTCCGAAAACGCAGAAAATCGGCCGACCGGTTTGAAAGATGAACCTTAAAACCAAGATCGCTCAATATCCGGATGTCGGTCCGGTAATATTCCTGGTAAGAAAATTGTTTTTTTGTCTTTACGCTGGAATAAAATAAAACATGTCGTTGAGTCATATTTTTTACCTCCCCTCTCCTTCAGGAGAGAGATCGGGGGTGAGGTGTTTCGTGTCTTTGGTCTTTGCGGTCAGATTTTTTTATGTGCAGGTTTAATGAACGTGTATGGGATTAACACAAACAAAAGAAATAAAAACGGATAGAAAGGATAATACCGGAGAAACTTTTTGTCAAACGATTTCCGCAGGGCAAAAGTTCTATGACCGGTAAGAACAGCTCGTTTTATCAGACTAAGTTGCTGGAATCCGATTAACCGTTTTACCCCATTTGTTAATTCCGGCCTTACCCGTTTCTCTGCCAAAGCTTTTTGCAGCGAAAGAGAAACCTCGTAGTCGGTGGTCTGAAATCCAGTACGGGTATTGCCTGGTGCTTCAAAATAATAATTTACCAGGATCTTTCCTGACAAAGCGATTGGATGATCCAATGCAATCCGGCACCATAAATCACTATCTTCAGTTAATTTGACTCCTTCACGATAACCACCATTTGCAAGGAATGTGGATTTCGGGAGACAACAACCGGAATTGGAAAAAGGAGACTTCCCAAGCCTGGCAAATAAGGAGAAATAATCGTAAATGATGATTTCTTGATTTTCCCTGAAAAGAAATTCCAGGTTGTTGACCTTGACCACTCCATCTTCAGTGATATAACGGTGATTGATCCCATAGAGTCCACAGCCCGGGAAGTGGTTGATTAGATGATTAAGTTCGGTAAGAAATGTCGGCTCCCAGGAATCATCAGCATCAAGGAAAACGACGTAATCATAGATTGAATTGAAAACACCTTTATTCCGGGCAACCGATACACCCTGGTTTGGTTGGTTAATGATCCTGATCCGTGAATCGGTAATTTTAGATACAACTTCTTGACCCCCATCTGTTGAGCCATCATTAACGACGATGATTTCATAATCCGTACAGGTTTGATTTAATACGGAATTGATTGCCCTCCTGATAAAGGGTTTTTTGTTATACAATGGGATAATGACAGAGAATGGGTGGTTCATAAAAGTGACGCAATGATGCAGTGATTAAGGGTGTTGGTTCAGGTTCAAGGTTCAATGATACAAGATGCAGGATACAGGATAAAAGATCCTGAATCTTATATCGCGAGCGGGTCGAGTTTTTATCGGAAATTATTGTTGGGGTAACAAAAGAATGTCTGTGGTCTCTGAAATAGTATTGATATCAGTAGCCTTCCACCGGAGATCGCAGATCTGATAGCCGAGTTTTTCTAATGCAGAAAATGTTTTAGTCACTTCATCAAACTGTGGATGTTTATTACCCCAGCCAAGTTCGCAAAGTATTACCGGTAGCTTTACAGATGCCGATAATTTATTCATCATGCCTTGTAAAACCATCCATTCGGCACCTTCCACATCAATTTTAATAAACTCTGGAAGTGGGATCTCCAGGTCGTCGAATTTCTTGATCTCAATAATTTCCTCCCGCATCTTTACTCCTGCCTTTCCGGCGATAATGGTATTCCATCCAATATTACCATCATCAGCCAGGTAGATCTTAGTTGTTTTATTTTCAGATCCAAGGGCGAAGGGATGGATCGTTACATCATATTTATTTTCTTTAAAGGTATCTTCACAAAGGGAGGCCAAATGTTTTACCGGTTCGAAGAGATGAGCTGTTCCTTTGAAACCCGTCCGCTCAAAGAGCGCCAGGCTAAAATAGCCGATATTGGCTCCCACATCCAGGATTATCCCGTTTTTATCAATTATTGGAGTGATTGCTTCCAGTAACTCGAAATAATATTTATCCCTGCCCTGAAAAAATTTCCAGGCGTTATGATAAGTGACGGTGGCGGGATTTATTTTATTTTTCCAGGGAAGGTTGGTGTAAAGGTTGTATAGGGATTTTTTAATTGTTTTAATCATGATTTGTTCTGACAAAATTATTTTACAAATGCTTTTTGATCTTCTTGTAAAGCTGTGAAAAAGGCTTGATAAGAGTACGGTTTTGATAGGCAAAATAATAAATCTTGTTAAAACCAAATTTTTGATACCGGTCGATAACGCTTATTAATTTTGAATCTTTTTTCAAGAATCTGGATTGTTCGAAAATATTCGAGATGATCTCCTGATTATTAAGCCAATTCAAATTTTCTTCAGCATATTTTCTTGCATTGACTTTCATTTGTCTGACAAGAGCCGGTTGTTCAGCAATACGCGCGATAATTGCCTTCAAGTCATCGGTGTCAATTGTACATAATGGCCAGTAATAGCCGTCATTCCTTGCGTTTAAGCGACTGACCCTGATCAGAGATCCTGTTTTACCTTCTGATACAAACTCATTCATGGGTGGATAATCGGGAACTATCGCAGGTAATCCACTGGCAAGGGCTTCAGCGATGGTTAAACCAATTCCTTCAAGTCTTGACGGATAAACATAAACATCACCGAGTTGGAACAGACCTGGTGCAGTGACAGTCTTTTGTATAATTTCCAGATTTCCGGAAGTCGTAAGATTTTTAATGATTGATATCAATTCCGGGAATAGTTCTTCAATAGCGATCTGGGTGTGAATGATCAGTTTGCTGTTGGATTTAGTTTCATAGAAAGCCCTGATAAGAAGATCGGTTCCCTTTCGGTATGGATCCACCCCGCAGGAATGGAAGAACACCATTGGTCCATTTCCCGGCGGTGCGTTCCTGACAGGTCTAAAGGTTTCAATATCAGTTCCCCAGGGTACTAAAAAACATTGCGGATGCCAGGAAAAGGCAGAATAATGACGTTTAGTGTTGCAGATAAGAAAGTCATATACTGCAAAGAGTGGTATGGTAAGCTCAGTATAAAAGTCAACATAGGCTCCGGTTTTTATTCCCATTTCTTTGCACCATTTTAATGGCTCCCACCATTGTTGTTCATTGAAAAATAGAATATCCAGATTATTTTTTTTAACCCACCTTGTAAATTGATTCCGGTTGATATAGGTTGTGATCAGAAGATCTTCTTTATTCTGTGTGACGTTGTAGTTCCTGCTCCAATAAGCCTCATCCTTCGACGGAACCCTACCGGCTCTTGCATAGATAAAGATGTTATGATTGGATTCGAGGAGAGAAATATATTGCCGCGAAACGTAGGCCGCGCCGCTTTCAAACCAGGTAGTAACGATTCCGATGTTCATAGCTTCTATTCTAACCTATCTCTGATCTCATATTTGTTATTGCCGTTTTTTCATCAGCAGTCCTTCCACGGCAAGTTTTGGCATACGGAAGGGGCCAGGAGGATGACGAAGTATTGGTTTAACGATTCGTTGTTTAAAATAGGTAGAACATTTTTTAAAGCCAATTAACTGAGGTATCGGGTAAGGACTATTCTCTGATGTTAGCAAGTCCATTGGATGAACAGTAATTTCAGGATAGCGAAACTCGAAATACTTCAGAAGACAGGATTTTAATGTATTGTATTTTTCAACTCCGATCTCTGAATCCCCCCTGAGGTCGATGTCAATAGTAAGGAACAGGTAACCATTGTTCTTTAGTATCCTCACTATCTCATCTATAGTACCCGAATAATCCTCAATATGTTCCAGCACACTGATGCAGTATATAACATCAAATTCCTTATCGGGAAAGGGATAACGTTTGGTGTCGAGTAATGAATAATCAAGGGAGAATGAGTTATTTCCCAACGCATTTAGCGCTTTATCAAAATCACTCTTGCAGATGGGATCCGGATCCAGACAGGAAAGATGAAAACCCAATTTTGCAACGGCAAACGGGAAAAATGTCACACCACTGCCAAGGTCTAAGGCTCGTGGTTTCCTGTTCGGAAATATTTCGTGGACTCTACGTAAGTGCCAATAAATATAGGGATATTCCCAGATACGGCTCCACCAGTGCAGCGCATCTGAAGGCCAGGGATAGTCCGGACTACGAAACTCCCTTTCTTTGGATAGAAATAGAGATTGTTCCTTTTCAAGGTAGTGATATAACTCCTGGTAATCCCTATCTCTGAGACCATTCAGGGTAGCAAGACCACTCCAATCAAAAATGGGACCCATTTGTTGTATTATATCAGGATGGGTCATATAACTACCGGTTTTTCTTGGTTCAATTGTTTTACTACATAGAAGAACCAGGCGAAAGTCCAGATGGAATGAATGCAATAGGCAATAAATCTTGCAATAACCAATCCATTGGCGCCATGATCTATAAAGATATAATTGAATCCGATGAATAAAATAGCCCAACCCAGATTCATATAAAAACCAAGCCACATCCTGCTCCTTGCAGCGATCATTTGTCCTACAGGGATCTGAATTGACAAAAGGCAAGCAGTAAGGATTGTGAAGACAAGTGGAAGCCAGGATGAGCTGAAGGACTCACCAAACAGTCCCATAAAAAAAGGGCTGAAAATAATCAGTAGAACTGCGAAAGGTAATATAATGAAGGCATTGATCTTGATAGAAAAAAACACGATCTTTTTAGTTTGTTTGCTTTCGTTGCTTCCAATACGTTCCGACATGATTGGTAGTATGATCCCGCTGATTATGGTGGGAAAAAAAAGTATAACCAGGTACCAGTTGTTACATGCATTGACAATACCCATTTCATCATAACCGGTTGCATTGACCAGCATTGCATTGCATATCCAACCTGCACTCGTGAAAGCCAGAATGCTCAGAAAGGAAGGGAAATTAAAAGTCCACAGTAATCCCAGATCACTCTTGTTAAATTTATAAGTCCGGTGGATATTGTTTTTAATATAGATCTTTTGCAGTGAATACAGGTTTAGTAACCAGTTAACCACCGAGACAAGTATCATCGCCCAGATTACTCCACTTAGTCCCAGAAAAAGAGATCCAAGCGGGAGAAAGATAACTGAACTGATCCCAATAATGAGGTTGATATGTGCAATCTTTTTAAATGCCTCAAACCCGGTAAGAATGCCCAACTGTGTTCCGCCCAGGGTATTAAAAAACAACAATAATGCTGAGACTTTTAAAAATGGAGCCAGTTCAGGAGATGCAAGGATATTTGAAGCTATGATCCCTGAAAATCCAAAGAACAGGGATGAGAAGATCAGACTGAGAAAAAAGGTAACCGACTCTGCTAAAAAGATAATGTTACCAGCCCTTTGCGGGTGCTGCCTGCAATATTGTGAAACAAATTTTGTGGCCATGATCCCCGATCCAAAACCGGCGAAGGAGGTCAGCATGAGGATGGTACTCTGGATGATACCAACCTCGCCAAACTCCTCCTTCCCGATCAGCCGGGCTACAAAGATGGAAGCGATGATTGTTAGACTTCTTGAAAGGACAGAACCAATGGCAGACCATAAAGTTCCCCTTCCGAGCCGTTGGCTCAATAATTGATCATGGAAAGAGTTGTCGATCCAATAAACGAAAAGATTATTGATTTTTTGAGAAAAACGGATATAGAAGCTCATTCCTGGAAATAAGTCAACAAGATTTCGACTATTTTCATCGCTGCTTTCCCATCTCCATAAGGATTAACGAACTGTTCCGGGATATCAGACTGTGCCTTATTTTCAAGACAAAGGGAGACTTCCCTGATGATCAACTCAACATCGGTGCCAACCAATTTTACTACGCCGGCTTCAACACCTTCAGGACGTTCGGTTGTATCACGCATGACGATAACCGGTTTGCCAAGGCTTGGAGCTTCCTCCTGGATACCACCCGAGTCGGTAAGGATTACACTGGCATGTTTCATCAGGGCGACAAATGAAAGATAAGGGATAGGTGACAGGAGATGAACATTTTTATTTAATGATTTCTGTAAAATACGAAAAACTGGTTCCTGAACATTAGGATTCAAATGAACCGGGTAGACGAAATGGATGGCCGGGAAAGACTCTGCCAGGCGGGCAATGGCGGTACAAATATTCTCAAAACCGTTGCCAAAATTCTCTCTTCGGTGACCAGTTATCAAAACAATTCTGGCATTTTTATCAATCAGGTCGTGAACTATTTCCGGCAGGGGCGGCGGATTTGCTGCTATTTTCGATAGAGAGAGGTAAAATGCATCGACAACAGTATTTCCGGTGACAAATATCTTATCTTCCGGAATACCTTCCTGGAGAAGATTTTGCCGGCTCCATTTGGTAGGAGTAAAGTGAAGAGTTGTAAGATGGCTTGCAAGGATCCGGTTCATCTCTTCAGGCCATGGAGCGTAAATATTCCCTGTGCGTAAGCCGGCTTCAACATGAGCCACCGGGATTTGCCGGTAAAAAGCCGAAAGCGCCGCGCAGAACACGGTATTAGTATCGCCCTGTATTACAACCATATCGGGCATCTCAATTTTCATGTAGTAATCCAGGGCGGCCAGCGCTTTAGAGGTAAAACCGGCCAATGTCTGATCATGTTCCATAAGGTCCAGATCGGTATCAGGGGTGATACCAAAAACCTCCAGTGTCTGATCAAGCATGTGACGATGCTGGGCTGTAACACAGATATGACAATGAAAATGAGCAGGGTGTTGTTGTAAACCAAGAATTACTGGTACCAGTTTTATAGCTTCAGGACGGGTACCAAAAATAACAGAGATTTTCTTCATTCAGACTAAGTATAGCTTCGCCCTTTCGGTCACAGCGGCGACTTAACAGGAATAAGATATTAAAAGGGTGAATTATTTATTTCTCACGCATTTGACCGAAAACGAGGAAGTCTTGTCATTCGTGCTCTTTCCAACAGCCATGCCATTACGTGTGAATAAGTAATTGTTTCCCACATCGTTTTTTGTTGGAGTGGCTGACCAGCAACCGCCCCATATCCCTAATCCGGTATATGAGCCATCGGCATGACGCACTCCGGCAAGCAATGAAATGAAATTATCGATATCCCCGGATTTTATATTTCTTAAGGTAGGGGGGATGGAATCTGATTCCTGAATTTTGCGTCCTGCAACACTCTCTCCCCCGACGGTGGTTATCAGAGTATTCCAATCCTGATCTGTAGGCAGGCGCCAACCTTTTGGGCATGCTTTCTGGGCAGTTGTCCAGTCATAGAGTCGCCCATAAGCAGCCTCCTTCGTCGAATCATTATTATATACCCAGCTTCCGGCCGGGGTTTTATAGTCTAAATTACCAAGCATCCATGCTTGTTTCCCAAACATGACCCATCTGTATGTATGGCCATCACGCTTATCGGTGAAGCTTCCCTTTTCCTGGCCAAAGCTCAAAACGGCGGGAAGGCAGGTGAATAACAAAAGCAAAATTGTCATTAGTAAACCTTGTATCGGCATTGTCTTGTTCATTGTATGATCCTCCTATTGAAATGTTAAAAAAATACTTTATTTGAAGCTTAAAAGTTCTGCATAAAAATAAGAATTATGAAGATTAAAAATGACGTGATTAAAACTTTTTATATTTATTATCTTTGGATTTTCACTCTATCCGTATGCAGCACCCTTTAGATTTTTCATTGTGCCTGGCATGAAACAAAAACCGGTAAAGAAAAAACCTATAAGGAAGCCGATCCCTCCGGCTGATAAGATCGCAACATCATCGCCCTTGGGTAAAAACCAATATCTGTTTTATGGTGTAATCTTTATACTATTTATTATAAGCTTCATAGCCTTTTCTCCTATGGTAAAAAACGGTTTTATCAATACCTGGGATGATGGAGTTTATGTTGTTCAAAATCAATTACTTCATGATATATCCTGGCGGGGAATTATCAATATATTTAGTTATGGCGATAAATTTCAACAGCTTATAAACAATTATCATCCCCTTACCACTTTTTCCCTTGCCGTGAATTACCAGGTATCCGGATTATCACCTGCTTCATACCACCTGACCAACTTAGTACTTCATGGGTTCAATGCAATACTCGTATTTCTTTTTGTTTATCTTAATAGCCGTCAAAGGATGTGGCCTGCCGTGATCTCTGGATTGGTGTTCGCCATACATCCAATGCACGTCGAATCAGTGGCTTGGGTTTCGGAGAGGAAAGATGTCCTTTACACTTTCTTTTTCCTTTCAGGTCTGATCGCGTACATGAAGTATCTCGAAGATAAAAAAATATGGAAACTCGGTGTCGCGCTTTTATTTTTTCTCTTTTCATGCCTGTCGAAAGCCATGGCCGTTCCGTTTCCATTGATCCTGCTACTGATCGACTACTTTAATCATCGCAGGTTCACCTGGAAACTCCTTGTTGAGAAAATTCCTTTTTTCATCCTTGCCCTTGTCATCGGGTTGATGTCGGTACACCTGCAATCGATCAGTGCGATCAACAAATTCGAGATATTCTCCTTATACCAGCGGATAATGCATGCATCCTATGGTTTTATTGCATATATCCTTAAATTTGTTAATCCTTCCGGTCTGTCAGCCTTCTATCCTTATCCTGCCATCACCACAACAGGACTTTTGCCTCTTTCCTTCCGGATCGCCCCATATATATGCATTGTAATTGCTGGTCTGTTGGTTTGGGTCGCAACAAGGAAGGGGGAGATCCCACGTACATTTATCTTCGGGATCCTTTTCTATTTCTTAACTATTGTCCTGGTTCTGCAATTTCTTTCAGTTGGAAAGGCGATCCTGGCTGACCGTTATACTTACATCCCCTATATAGGGCTTTCATTCATCCTTGGAACAATTACCGATTATTTTATCTTAAAGAAATCCTCACTGAAATACATAGGTTACGGACTGGCTGTTGCCACATTGATAATGACCATTGTTTTTTCTTTCATGACATATGAACGGACGAAGGTGTGGAAAAATGACATTACTTTATGGTCGGATGTATTACGGCAGTATCCCGACGGACGCATGAACTTTATTTATGAAAAACGGGCAGAACAGTATCTGAACAAGGAACAGTATGAAGCCGCACTGGCCGATTACCTGGTTATCTCTGCCAATGATCCCCGCAATGACAATGCACTCGAGTGCATTGGCAGGATCTATGGAAAATATTACAATGACCTGGGGAAAGCAATTGAAAACCTGGAAAAAGCGTATACTATAAATCCAAAAAATCCTTTCGTATTGAAAAGCCTGGGAGTGGCCATGGGATTGAAAGGTAACTTTCCACGATCCCTTGATTATCTGCTTCAGGCCTATAAACTTGATAAAGTTGATACCACGCTTATTCGGAATATAGCGGCAAGTTACAACTACTTGGGACAGCAGAAGAAAGCATTGGAATTCGACAGCATTGCTAAGTCTTTGAAAAACAGATAAATTTGATTATAATGTTTGCGGTTGCTTTGTTTGTCTTAGGGCGAATTAGTGTATGAAAGTTAAAGGTTTCATTTTGCAGCCCTGGAAAATGTCCTACTTTTGTGAACTTATCAATATTATTATTAGTCCTATTGAACTATGTTATTCGGGAAAAAGATTATTGTCGTACTGCCTGCTTATAATGCAGAAAAAACACTGAAACAGACTATAGATGAGATCCCCTTCGATCTGGTGGATGAATTTGTGGTGGTTGACGATGCCAGCACCGATAAAACCGTGGATCTGGCTAATTCTTTGGGAGTCAAGCACCTGATTCAGCACAATAAAAACAAGGGATACGGTGGAAACCAGAAGACTTGTTATGACAAGGCACTCAGCCTGGGCGCTGACATCGTGATCATGTTGCACCCCGACTACCAATATACACCTAAACTGATCCCGGCAATGGCCCACATGATAGCAGGAGGGCTGTACCCTGTAGTGATCGGTTCCCGCATCCTGGGCCGCGGCGCCTTACGTGGAGGTATGCCAAAGTATAAGTACTTCTTCAACCGCATCCTCACCATGACCCAGAATATCCTCATTAACCAGAAACTCTCTGAATACCACTCCGGTTACCGTGCTTTTTCACGTGCAGTTCTTGAGAAGATCAACTACCACGCCAACTCCGACGACTTTGTTTTCGATAACCAAATGCTTTCCCAGATATTCATGGCCGGCTTCGAGATCGCCGAAATTACTTGTCCGACCAAGTATTTCCCGGAGGCATCATCGATCAACCTGAAAAGATCCATCACTTATGGAATGGGTGTCCTGAATACATCAATGAGTTATTTTCTGCAGAAAAAGAAGTTGGCAAAATATAAAATTTATAATGAAGCCGGGAAATAAATCCATCAACCATAAAGCTAAGCTGGCGACCCGGACGGTTAACCATGAAAGCAAAATCGTACCTTTAAAATCAATGATCCCCTGGTACATGTTTGTTTTCCTGTTCTCTTTCCTTCTTTATGCCGGAACCATCGGACATAAGTATGTGCTCGATGATAATGGCGCAATTAAAACCAACTGGGTTGTTAAAAAGGGAGTTTCGGGAATTCCTTTAATTCTGAAGACCCCCTACCGGTATGGTGTCAGCATGCTGAATGACAATCTTTACCGCCCTCTGTCGCTAATAATGTTTGCACTGGAATGGCAGGTTGCACCGGGAAAACCTTTGGTCGGGCATCTGATCAATGTGCTTTTCTATGCCCTCACATGTGCACTTCTTTTACTGGTGTTATCAAAGCTGTTTCACCGGTTTAATCCGGCCTTCGCTTTATTTGCTTGCTTGCTCTGGATGGTTCACCCTGTTCATACTGAAGTGGTAGCAAATATCAAAAGTCGTGATGAAATTATGTCAGTCTTTTTCCTCCTCCTGTCAGTGCATTGGTTGTTATCCTATCTAAAGAATAATTCGAGGGTACTGATATCAGGTTGCCTCGTCGCTTATTTTTTTGCTCTGATGTCGAAGGAGGGAGTGATCACTTTTCTATTTATCATGCCATTGATCGGATGGTACGTAAGCGAAAAAGGCAGACCTGCAGGTATCTGGGTTACGGTTCTGTTTCTGATTCCTGCTATTGCATATCTTCTTATCAGGCAGGCTGTACTTACTGCCTGGGCAACTCCTGCAACCAATACATTACTTGATAATTTATTATTGGCTGCTCCTGACATTCAATCACGACTTGCTACCGCAATTTTGCTGCTTGGTAAATACCTGTTCTTGCTGATCCTGCCTTTGCAACTTGTTTCAGACTATTCTTACAACCAGATTCCTGTCACTTTCTGGTCCGATCCCTATGTACTGATTTCCTTCATTGTATATGCTGCTTTGTTGGTTTACGCGATCTGGAAAGTTAAAGAACGATCCATACTGGCCTTTGGGATTCTTTTTTTCCTGGTTACCATTAGTATATACAGTAACCTGTTCATGCTGATCGGCTCCTCATTTGCAGAGAGGTTCCTGTACCTGCCGTCTATTGGATTTTGTATTGCTTTTATTGCCGGGATCATGTTTGTGTTCCGCGTTAATGAGAAAGAACAATATACCCCGGTTCTCCGGATGATTATAAAAAAACTGATGGGGCCGTCCATCCTGATTGTTTTGATCATGGTACTCTTCACCATCAAAACAATTTCCAGGAATATGGAATGGAAGGATGAATATACGCTATTTTCCTGCGATGTCGAACGATCTCCGAACAGCGCCCATATGCGTCTGTACTGGGGAACAGCCATCCGTGATAAAGCAAAGGAAGAGAATGACCCTCAGCTGTATAAGGATGGGATAGGAAAGGCCCTTGAGGAATTTAAAAAGGCGGCAGAGATTTACCCCTCTTACCCCGACGCCTGGCAACAAATGGGATTGGCTTACTATCGGCTGGGAGAAAATGAACGTTCAATGGAAAGCTATCAGAAGGCGCTTTCACTGAATCCAAGAGAACCAACTACCTATGCCAACATGGGAATTATTTTCTTTCAGAAAGGGGATTTCCGGAAAGCAATTGAACTCTACCAACAAGCCATTCAACTGGACCCTAATTATGCAGATGCATATTTTAACCTGGGTAGTAGCTTTGGAATGATCGGAGAATTTACTAAAGCCGCCGATAACTTTCATAAATGTCTTGAACTGGATCCGGAAAATGCACGCGCCTGTTATTATCTCGGAATAACATACAAGTCATTGAATAATCCGTCCGAATCCCAACGATTCCTTAAGAGAGCGGCACAACTGGATCCGTCCATGGTACAGTAATGTCCTGAAGTCAGGATCGGGTTGCTTTCACTATGTGAAACTGAAAATGGACCACTATGGCAGTAAAGAAAAAAAGTAAGAATACGGCTCCCCGCAATTCTCATTTCAGCCTTGTTTTCATTGTTATCGCGACAGTAGCTGCATTCTATCTATCAGTCAGGAATGATTTTGTGAATTGGGATGATGTTATTTACATCATGAATAACGATATGATCAAAACGCTGAGCTTCGAACATCTCACAAAGATGTTTTCTTCATTTTGGATGGGGAATTACCATCCGCTTACGATCCTGAGTTTCACCTTCGATTACTCCATGTTTAAATTGAGTGCACAAGGCTATCACCTTCATAATCTAATCCTGCATCTTGTCAATGCTGTACTTGTCTATTTTGTTACCTGGCACCTGTTCAAAAAAAACAACCTGATTGCTTTTATTGTATCTATTTTGTTCGCTGTGCATCCGATGCATGTCGAGTCGGTAGCCTGGATTTCCGAGCGGAAAGATTTGTTATATACGATGTATTTTTTACTGGCGATGCTTGCTTACATATTTTACAATCAGACACGCAAAAACAAATATCTATACTATACCCTGGTCTGTTTCACACTTTCACTGCTTGCAAAAGCACAGGCAGTCACTCTCCCTGTCGTGCTTTTGCTGATTGACTACTTTGTTGTGCGTAAACCTGACATAAAGATGTTCCTGGAAAAGATCCCGTTCTTCGCACTCTCCCTGATTTTTGGTATTATAGCAATCATGGCCCAGAAGACCGATGACTCAATAAACCCGGTAGGGATCTCAGTGCTGAACAGCTTTTTCTACGCACAGTATAGTATATGGATTTACCTGTTTAAACTAATCCTTCCGGTTAATCTTACCTGTCTTTACAATTATCCATTCACAGCTGAAGGTAATGTTCCCTTCTACATTTATCTTTCTCCGGTAATTGTCGTGCTTCTTTTTATTACTATTATCAAAACCTGGAAAAAGAATCCGGCAATCTGTTTCGGACTCCTTTTCTTCCTCGTTGTGATTTTCCCGGTGTTACAGTTTCTCCCTGTCGGACAGGCTATCGTTGCTGAGCGTTATTCCTACATACCATACATTGGTTTGTTTTTTATCATCGCGATGTTGTTTGTTCAATTTCGTGACCTTATGAAATCCTCCGGAAATAAGAAGACCCTGAATTACTCTGGTGTTGGAGTGATACTCTTGCTATGTCTCCTCACATGGAACAGAACAAAAGTGTGGACCGACAGCATTTCGCTTTGGACAGATGTGATGGAGAAAAATCCATCATGCCTGTCGGCATACGTAAACCGGAGTTACATGTACATCCAGTATAAGCAATATGATAAGGCTATTAAAGATTGCAATGACGGACTCAAAATTGATTCAAACCATTATAAATTATATCTGAACCGGGGAACCGCATATCGTGACATGGCCATCTATGACCTTGCACTGAAAGATTTTTCAATTGCCATTAAAAAAAATCCCAGGAGTTACGACACTTATCTTGATCGTGGGATTCTTTATACCGACAGATTCAACAAATTTGACAGTGGAATTTATGATTTTAAGTATTACCTGACCTTCAGACCTGAGGATATAAATGGCAATTACAATCTTGCCGTGGCCTACTTTAAGAAACAGAACTACGACAGTTCTTTATATTATTGTATAAAGACCCTTGAATTATCTCCCGATTATACCGGGGCACATTATGTATCCGCCCTCGTGTATGCTGTAAAACAGGATTTTGCCAAAGCGTATGAACATGGTTCCAGGGCCCAGACTCTCGGGTTTGTTGTCGATCAGGCTTTGCTGGAAAACTGGCGCAGCAAGGCGAACATCATCATGCCGGAACTTAAAAGACATTAGCTGGATGAAGAAATTCGTTAAAAAATATCCGGAATGGATTTATCCGCTACTGCCGGTAATCCTGGCCGTTCTTCTGTATGCGAACACCATTCCCAACAAATACTGTCTTGACGATTATTGTGTAATTGTAAACAACACATACGTTCAGTCAGGGCTGCAGGGAATTCCCAAACTTCTTTCCACCAATTTCTTCAACGGATTCAATGGATTCAATGATGGCCTTTACCGGCCTGCTCCGATGGTAACTTATGCCGTCGAGTATACGCTTTTTGACCTGAATCCTCATGTAAGCCATGCAGTTAACTTGATGCTTTTTGCTTTGGCCGGATTTGTGCTTTACCTATTAATGAAAAGGATTTGCAGTGATATGCACCCCTTGCTCCCCCTTTCAATTGCCCTGCTTTATATTGCACATCCTGTGCATACAGAGGTGGTTGGCAACATCAAAGGACGGGATGACCTGCTAGCCTTTCTGTTCGGAATTCTTGCCATGTATTATTTTCTTAGGTATATATCCAAACAATCGGTACCTGTGTTGTCTTCAGGCATCGGATTTTATCTGCTTTCCCTGCTCTCGAAAGAAAGCTCCCTGATGTTTCTTTTCGTTATTCCGCTCATGATCTTTCTTTTTACGAAAGCATCCCGTAAAAATCAGCTGATGTTTGGCACTGTTCTGGCTGTCATTACTCTTGGCTGGCTCCTTCTTCGTTATGCCATTGTCAATTCCATGCCAACTCCTGTTGATAAAGGGATATTTTCGAGCCTGAACAATTCTATTCTTGCAACGGATGATATAACATCAAGGCTTGCAACGGGATTTTACCTGCAATTCCTCTACATACTGAAAATGGTTGTCCCTTTTCCATTGTCGCATGATTATTCATACAACCAGATTCCTCCGGTCGGAATACTGAGTTTTCAGTTTATCATTTCCCTCCTGGTTCTGGCCGCAGTTTGTGTGGTTCTTTTCATATCCTTCAGGAGGAACAAACTAATATTCTATGGCATTCTTTTCTATTTTTTTACCATCGCCACAGTTTCAAACATTGTCATATACATAGGGGCGACTTTTGCAGAACGGTTTTTATTCACGCCTTCCCTGGGATTCTCCATCGTGACCGGCGCCCTTCTGGCAATGCTTTTAAAAAGCATGAAACCACAGGAACCACTTCCCCATGTTCTTGCCTCAAATAAAGGCTATTCAGTTATACTGATCTTTGTTTTGGTCATTTATTCAGGGGTAACAGTAAGCAGAAACAGAGACTGGCTTGATAACCTCACCCTTTATTCAAAGGATGTTACGCACTCACCTAAAAGCGCCAGGGCTCATTATAATTATGGCAGTGAACTAATGGCAAGGTCAGGGGAGGAGAAAAATGAAAATAAAAAGAACGGAATGCTTAAGGTGGCATCGGTTGAGTTGAATCAAGCTGTCGCAATTTTCCCTTCCTACCTTGATGCATTTAACAACCTGGGAAATGTCTATGCAGCATTGAACAACCGCGATTCAGCAACATTTTTTTACGCCCGGTCGATTAGAATTGATAGCTCATACATGAAAGGTTATTTCAACCTCGGGATCAACTACTATTCTATGGGTCGGTTTGCAGATGCAATCCCATTGCTGGAGAAATACGCCTTTTTCCGTCCTGAGACTCCGCAGATCTATTATTACATTGGCAATGCCTTGGGAAGTATCGGAAAATTTGATGAAGCAATCATCAGTCTGGAAAAAAACCTCGCTCTGCATGGTGAGGATCCATCAACTTTACTGCTGCTTGGGAAAGCATATGGTTTCAAAGGTCAGCTTGCTAGATCTCTTGAAATCTTCAACCGTGCACTGACAGTTGACAGGAACAATGCGGATGTTTTGTTCAACATTGGTCTGACCTATAGCTATCTCGGCGAACCCGTTAAAAGTATTGAGTTCTATCAGAAGGCAGTTCAATTGAATCCTGGCCTGATACCGGCGTATACTGAACTGGCCAGGGCATATGACCGCATTGGGAAAGTTACCGATGCAAACTTGATAAGGAGCCGGGTTATTCAATTGCAGAAAAACCAGTGACTTTCAATCTTGAGCATGCATAAAGAAAAGATCTATAAAAAACCAGTCGGGAAACCCGTAAAAGTACCAGGACTGACAAGTGTTACCCAGCCATCAGTTGCCATCCCCAGCCGCCGACTTGAGTTGATCTTTCCCCTTATCGTTGCTATATCAGGATTCCTCCTTTATTTTAATACGATTTTTAATGATTATGCACTCGACGACCTGGCTGTGATACAGGAAAACCGGTTCACAAAACAGGGAATTGCAGGAATCCCGGTTTTGCTCAGGACATTTTATTGGGAAGGTTATTGGAATAATAATGCAGGATTGTACCGCCCTTTATCGATGGTTACATTTGCAATTGAATGGCAGTTTTTCCCCGGCAATCCGCATGCCGGACATTTTACCAATGTCTTCTTCTATGCCCTTACAGGATTTCTCCTTTTCAGGGTGCTTCGGCGTATGATGTCAAAATTCACTATCCTTTTACCGTTAATTATATCTCTTTTGTTTATCGCTCAACCGCTTCACACCGAGGTGGTTGCCAATATTAAGAGCCGTGATGAGATCCTGTGTCTGTTGCTTTTCTTGCTATCGGTTGACAATTTTATTGCATACTTTGATACAGGGAGCAGGTGGCGACTTGGGATAGCAATCTCAAGTTATTTCCTTTGTCTTTTTGCAAAAGAAAGCGCCATATCATTTATCCTGATCTTTCCATTGGTTCTCTGGTTTTTCAGGGATATCAAGGTTAAAAAGTTGCTTACCCTTACTATTCCTTTTGTGGTGACGGTAGCAGCGTACTTTATTATCCGGCTAATGATACTTGGAACCAATATCACCGGGAAAGAATATACTTATCTGGATAATTCTCTTATTGCTGCCCCGGACCTGATGACCAGACTGGCCACTTCTTTTTTTATTCTCGGAAAATACTTGAAATTGTTGATTTTTCCCCACCCTTTATCTTACGATTATTCTTTCCTGGAGATTTCCTTTTTCAAATGGAGTAACTACCAGGCTTTCCTGCCCCTTCTGGTTTATACAACGGGATTTGTCTTCGCTGTCCGGAGCCTTCTCAAAAAAGAAAAGAACATCTTTGTCTTCGGTATCCTGTTTTACCTGCTTTCCCTGGCAGTAGTCGCCAACATTTTTATTGTGATCGGATGCACCATGGCCGACCGCTTTCTTTATATTCCATCCCTTGGTTTCAGTATACTGATCGCTTATGGCATGTTCCGCATCTTTTCACAGAATCGGGAAACTCGAAAAAATGCAGGAATAGGCTCACTCTTTACACGAAATAAATGGATATACCTTGTTACACTTTTAATCCTGATTCCATATTCTGTTAAAACAATTGCAAGAAACCAAGATTGGAAGAATAACACGACCCTTTTTATCGCCGATGCCACTTCATCTCCTGGCAGTTCAAGGGTCAGGACCAATTACGGGACGGTACTCCTTCAGAAATTCGACAAAAATAATCCTGACAAAGAGAGTCAAATCGGTTATCTTCACCAGGCGATCGCTGAATTTCAATCCGCAATTAAGATTGACCCAAACCACCCGATGGCTTATCTTGACCTGGGGGCGGCCCTCTACCAGATGAATGATTACCCTGCCGCTATTGAAGCTCTTAAAACAGCAATACGGCTCGATCCCGGTGACCCCAAACCATACAGTACACTGGGAAACTCGTATTACCGGGTAGGGGATTTTAACAATGCAATTGTTAACCTGAAAAAGTGCATTGAATTAAAATATACCTCCTCCGAAACCTATAATTTTTTAGGAGGTTCCTATTTCGGTACAAAGGATTTCCCAAATGCTGTCAATGCTTACATGAAGGCCATCAATCTGGATCCGAAAAACCTGGAATTTCACACGAACCTCGGAAGTGTCTATGGTTCCATGGGAGACTACGCCGGCGCTCTCAGATGTTTCCATAAAGCGGATGAACTGAAGCCAGGGAATGCACAGATCCTTATGCTGATTGGAATGACCTTCCAGAACATGGGGAATCGTGATAGCGCCCTGTTTTATAATGCGAAGGTTGCTAAACTTCAACAAAAGTGAATAAAAAAAAATCTACGAAAATTACCCGGGAAATAACCGGGATTACACCCTCGAAAGAAAAGAAAAAGCCGTGGATCGATCACAATGCAATTCCGTTTATTTTTTTTGTTTTTGCTTTTATCTTGTATGGCAATACACTCTTTTATGATTATACGCTTGACGATGCCATTGTGATTAAGGACAATGCCTTTACCAAAAAGGGATTCGACGGTATAGGGGAGATATTCAGCTATGATTCGTTTACAGGGTTTTTCGGGAAACAAAAATCGTTGGTTGCAGGAGGAAGGTACAGGCCGCTTTCGATTGCCTCTTTTGCAGTCGAATACCAGGTTTTCGGAGGGCTCAATCCCTTAATCAGCCATCTTATCAACATCCTGTTATATGCGCTAACCGCCTGGCTGATATATAACGTCTTCCTGATGCTTTTGAAATCAGGGAAAAAAAACGAATGGTACTTCGGAATCCCCTTTCTGACCGCAATCCTTTTTATGGCGCACCCTGTTCATACGGAGGTTGTTGCAAATATCAAAGGTAGAGATGAACTTTTTGCTTTGATTTTCTCCCTGGTATCAACTGCATTGACCATCAGATACCTTGAAAAAGGGAAACTCTGGCTGCTCCCGGTCAGTGGGGTTTCGTTCTTCCTTGGACTCCTTTCAAAGGAAAATACCGTTATGTTCCTGGCCGTTATTCCACTGGCTGTATACTTCTTTACGAAAGCCGGCTTGAAAAAAATCATAACCGTCATGACCACGCTTGTTCTCAGTACGTTTCTCTTTTTGATGATGCGTTACCTTGTGCTTGGTTATCTTGATTCACCTGAATTGCCAAAGGAATTATTGAACAATCCTTTCCTCGGCGCCACTCCCTCGCAGAAATTCGGTACCATTCTTTATACGCTTGGTCTTTACCTGAAATTATTGATTTTTCCGCAACCCTTAACACATGACTATTATCCATACCAGATCCCACTTATCGGGTTGACAGACTGGCGGTCACTTATCACGTTTGCAATTTACCTGGGGTTTTTAATTTATTCTCTGACGGCCCTAAGTAAAAAAAGACATC
>Ga0172375_10003131_pt1 | contig 25365 bp, 34 predicted proteins | sample LakKiv1m_FD_114537 | JGI IMG/M metagenome (GOLD analysis project Ga0172375, IMG submission 114537) | Freshwater microbial communities from Kabuno Bay, South-Kivu, Congo - kab_092012_11.1m | ecosystem: Environmental > Aquatic > Freshwater > Lake | place: Democratic Republic of the Congo...
AGCCAATTTCTCGAGAGATAAGAAAAAACACGGAAAAATCAGACAAAAAATAACTTGTAGAATTCTGACCGCATCTCTTGATAGAGGGATATTACACAACCTTGCTATGGGACATACTTATTCGTGACTTTTGTCCCAAAGTCTACCCCTCCAAAAGAGATATACACCACAAGTTCTATAATATATGTGGTGATTATAAGATGGCTGAAAATAATTTAATTACTCAAGAAGATATTAAGTATAAAATTTATAAAATTAGGGATACTCAAGTAATGCTTGATAGTGACCTTGCTGATTTGTATAATGTTTCAACAAAAGCATTAAATCAAGCAGTTAAAAGAAATAAAGATAGATTCCCAGAAGATTTTATGTTTCAGTTAACTGAACGAGAAACTGAAATCTTGAAGTTGCAAATTGTGACTTCAAGTCTAAGGACATCGAATATTTTGCGGTCACAAATTGTGACCACAAATTTAAATTGGGCAAAAAAAAGGGCACTACCTTTTGTTTTTACTGAACAAGGTGTTGCTAGTTTGTCTGGAGTTTTAAAAAGCGAAAGAGCAATTGAAGTAAATATTCAAGTAATGAGAGCATTTGTGTCCATGAGGAGATTTATCTCTAAAAACACAGAAATATTTGCTAGACTTAATTCTGTTGAAAGAAAGCAAATAAATTATCAAGTAAGTACAGCTAATAATTTCAAAAAAATTTTTGATGCAATTGAAAGCAAGGATATCATAAAGAAACAAGGAATATTCTATGATGGACAGGTGTTTGATGCACACAAATTCGTTTCTGATTTAATAAGAAGTGCAAGTAAATCAATAATTTTAATAGATAATTATATTGATGATTCAGTTTTAACTTTATTTACAAAAGTAAATAAAAATGTAAATGTTACAATATATACAGAGAATATAACTAAACAATTAAAATTAGATATAGATAAATATAATTTACAATATAGTTCAAAGCCCATAGCTATAAAGAGGTTTAAGAAATCACATGATAGATTTTTAATTATTGATAATAAAGAAGTTTATCATTTTGGAGCATCAATTAAAGATCTTGGAAAGAAATGGTTTGCATTTTCTAAATTAAATAAAGATAATTTAAAAATACTTGATAAATTAGATTGAAAATAATTAGTTTGAATTGAGTGTCCTCTCCCAAAAGAGATATAAACTAATTCTAAACATATAATACTATGAACAAGAAGATAAAATTAATGGTTTTCACTGAAGGAACTATTATTATGCATTCAAATGCAGCAAATAAGAAAAGAAAAGACATAATTAATCAAGTTAAAAAAAGAGATACATCAGTTCATAATTTTCAAACTTATATCCCAATTGGAAGTGCTCCAAAGAAATTAAAGCAATGGGCCTCACAATCAATTGATTTAATTTACTTAACATCAAGAACAAAGCAAAATCAAATAGATCAAATTAAAGATGTCCTTATTAAATATAATTTCCCAAAAGGTAAACTATTATTCAGAAAGATTGATCAAAATTATAGTGATGTTGTAGAAAAAGAAGAGCCTGATATTTTAATAGAAGATGATTGTGAAAGTATAGGCGGTAAGAAAGAAATGGCAATTACTTATGTTAAACCATTAATAAGGAGCAAGATAAAATCAATACCAATTAAAGAATTTGACGGAATAGATTATCTCCCAAATAAAGTAGAAGATCTATTTTACATTTAGTTTATTCAGTTCTTCTTTCAATTGTTCTGGATCATTATACTGTATTGTATTCATACCTGCGTCTTTTGCAAAGTCAATGTGTGGCTTTTTATCATCAATAAACAATATTTCACTAGGTAATAATTTTAAATCTTTTATTACATAGTTAAAAGCATCAATTGAATCTTTTCTCATGTGAACTTCATAAGATAAGTAACACTTCTTTGCTAAGATTAATACTTCTGGATAAAATTCTTTAATAAAACCAGCATGCACTTGATTTGTGTCTGATAAAATGTATTTTGGGATTTTCATTTGCTTGTAAAGTTCTAAATTTAAGGCTATTGATTTAATTGAATAATAAGCTTCTTTATATCTTTTAAAAAATTCTTCTTCATTTATTCCAAATAATTCTCCACCTTTACCAATAAATTCTTTTAATGCAATTTCCCCAGTTCCAAATTCTTGCCTTAATTGTTTAGATCCAATTTTATTATCCCAAAAACTATATACCATGTGATCTTCTAAAATAACACCGCCAATATCCCAGATAACTGCTTTAATCATAAGTACATATTACATGGATACTTATTTATAACTATATTTAGTATATCTAATGTAAAGATGAAAGAAACTATATATTTAAATACATATTACTAATTAATTATATTTAGTTAGCAAGAATATAAATTAGTAGATGTGAAATGAAAATGAAACAATTAAATAAACTAATTATTTTTATAATATCTTTAATAATATTAATTCCATCTTCTTTTGCAGATGAGGGTAATAACAATGGAGAACCAACAATAATTGTTGATTCATTAACAGTTCCAGATGTTTTGCCTGATAGATTTTATGTTTCTCAAAACATAGTAAGGCAAATATATTTTTCAGTTCATTCCAACTACACGTCTTCTGTTCCTTATAAAAATCCAATAGTAAAATACACATTATCAGTTTATCCTGAATCAGAAGTTACTAAAGGAACTTATTTTAAGTTATCAACAACAGAAGAAGAATTCTTATCAGAAATTAATTCAAGTGTTGGTATTGAGGTAATTGCAAAAGATTTTACTGATAATCTAGTTAAAGTTAAAGTGACTGCAGATCTCTATGATGAATACAATAACCTAATTGCAACTGGTTATAAATCAATAACTCTAATAACAAATAATTCAAACAATGATTATACATACACCCCACATAGAGATGAGCCAAGTTTTAAAGGTATTTCTTACTCAAGAGATGTTTCTTATTTAATTAATAAAGCAGATAATGATTTAATTAAAATAAAATCATATAGTGATTTCAACTATGTTTATGATATTAAGTGTAATGCAGATAATCAAGGATTAATTACAAAAATTATGTACACTGGAGATAATATATTTGATCTAAATATTTCTATTGATGCTTCAAAAAGTTTATCAAAAGGCACTTATCAAATTAATTGTTATGCATACAATCAAGATAATCAATTTGATTTAAAAATAATAAAACTAATCTATTTAGATGAACCAATCATACAAGTAATAGACATAAATACAACGGATTCAAATGTTTCTGTACAACCAGCAACTACATCTTCATTTAAAGACAAGTTATTAAGATTTAGAAATGCAGTTAAAGATTGGACTTTATCTGCACTAAAGAAAATAAAAAATGTATTTGAATAACTCTTATATTCTTATTTTAATTATAACTGATCCATTAATAAATGGGATAATATTCCAAGTATTGCTGCAATAAAATATATCCAACTAATTAGTAACATTGGTGAAGCTATAAGAATTGCAAAAGCAAATGAATGTAAAAATCCTCTATGTTTTGTAAACAATAAGATTACTTCCACTCCAATGAGTAAAATAATCGGATAAATCAAATCATGATTAACAAAATAAAACATACCAAGGATAATAATTGCATAAAGAATGATTACATCCAGTTTTTTTTTAATCCACGAATCCCCCTTATCAAGATCAGGAATTAGAGAATAAATCAAACAGATAACAAGTGACACTATATAATATTCTGGTCTTAATGGATAGTATAAAGATATTAAATAATAAATTGCAGTAAATAAAACCATTGCAATAAATAGATGCCCAAATTTATTCATATATATTTATTAATTAAATATAGTTTTAAATAGTTTGCTTTATAATTTTTTAAATATGATTGAAGCTACCTTATATATTTTATCTGGCATCATTCAAGGCCTTCTTGAATGGGTGCCTGTAAGTTCAAAGAGCAACCTAGTTATATTTTTAATGAATTTTGGAGGCCTTAATCTTTCAGAGGCATTTAATATTGCAATAATGTTACATGTAGGAACTGTTCTTGCTGCAATTATCTATTTTAGAAAGGAAATTTCAAGTTTATTAAGATTTGAATCAATTGCTGGAGTTTTTTCAAATGATCTAAAGTTTAGGCAATACAAAGATGAATCTAAATATCTTAAATTTATAATAATTGGAGTGTTTTTAACCTTCTTAATAATGGGCCCTCTCTATTTGCTTGCAAAAGATCATCTAGCAACAATTGATGCATCAATTGTTCTTTTGCTTGTTGGTATTCTACTTGTAATTATTGGCGTTATCCAATACGCAAGTAGACGAAGTAAACCACAAGATGCAAGCCTCTCTGGAAAAAATGCAAGTATTTTAGGTGTTTTTCAAGGCTTAACTATTATTCCAGGGATCTCAAGAAGTGGAATGACCACATCAGTTCTTTTATTTGAGGGATTTACTCCAGAAAAAGCATTTAGAATTAGCTTTCTATTATCAATTCCTGTTGTGCTTATCGGGGAAATTGGGCTGATGATAATAAATGGATTTATCTTTACAAAATTTATTCTTCTTGGAATAATTATTTCTTTTATAGTAGGATACATAATGATTGATGTTATTTTAAGAATTGTAAAAAAAATAGATTTTTCGTATTTATGTATTGGGCTTGGAATAATCTATGTTCTAATTTATGTAAGCTCACTAATATTTAATTTTACTTTGTGATTATTTAAGCGTATACATTTCATCAATATTTTCAAAATAATCAGCCCTAGTTTTAATTTGTTTTAAGATATCATTTGCATTGTATTTTGGATTATTTTTAATGTAATATATAAATCCATATTTTTGAGCATTTGTTTTAAATTTATTAAAATAATTTAAAATGTTGATTGTATCTATAATTGTTGCATCTCTTGTTGCAAGTAATTTAATTAACATTTTATTTTCTGTATTAAGCTCCATTGATTTTCTTGCAGTCTTCGTATTTTTTTGAATATATTCCTTAATAATTTGAACATTAATTTCTTTCTTTTTAGTGAATAATTTATCACCATGTTTGCCAGAATCTGCAAGAATTAAATCAACAACCTTTGGAGATAATTTTTTAAGATCATCTATTTTTACATTAGAAACATTATTTTTCTTAGTTTGATGTGATTTAAAATCTGCAAGGAATCTATTAGTTCGCTCTTCAAGAGTTAGTCTTGGTTTAATTTTCCCCATAATCCAGCCTATTTCTAGTTAATATTCTTATTGATTGCATCTTGTATTTTCTTTTCTAATTTAATAATTGGTAATTTTTTCGTTTCTAAAAAATAAAGCACTCCTTGAACTTGGGCTTGATTTAACATAGAAATTAATTTACTTATTTTTATTGCATTCCCTACTGTTGTATTATAATTATTAGCAAGAGCATTAATTAATCTTTCATTATTCCGTTTATTTTTTAATAATTTGTATTCTCCATTTGGTTTAAGTTTTTGATTAAATAGTTTTTCTTTATATATGTCAAGTTTACTTTTTTTAATCTTTAATCTAGTTTTAATTGGCACCCCAATTGTCGAAACATAAGATACATAATTTGGATTATATTTTTTTCTAATCTTATCAAGCACTTCATTATCCTTCTTTAATCTATCAATTCTTTCTTCTAATGTTGGGACTATTAATTTAGTTTTTACTGGTTTAGGCTTAGTTGGTAATATTTCTATAGGTTTAACTTTGTGAAAGCTCATAATTAATCTTGATTCTATAAAGTATATTAAATAATTACCTAATAAATAATTATATATATGCTTTGATTTTTAATTATATACTAATATTATTATATAATAAATATAACTTAAAACAGGTGGATTAAATATGACAGGAAACATAGCACATCTCAATAGCTCAAATTTCGATAAAGAGATAAATAATAAAGAAATAGCTATAATTGATTTTTGGGCAGCATGGTGTGGTCCCTGTCAAATGTTTGGAAAGATATTCGAAGAATTTTCAATAGAAAATCCAAACGTCTATTGTGGGAAAGTAAATGTTGATGATGCACAAGATCTATCCGCGAAGTTTGGAGTAATGTCTATTCCAACTATTCTGTTTTTTAAAAAAGGTAAATTAATTAAAACACAAGTTGGCATGCTTCCAAAGACAATGTTAAAACAAATTATGACCAGCTTATAAATAAAAGAGGAAAAGATGTAAAATGACTGTAACTATTCAATTAAAAGTAAAAATTCTTGATATAACAGCAGAGGTTCCTGTTTGTGTAATGAATGTGGAGGACGCAAGAGAAATAGATGCCGGTTATCTTTCTAGAATTGAAATTTCAAATCCAAAAGGGAAGGGCACGTGTATTTTAGATACCTCTTTAACCTTTGTTGATGTTGGAGTAATTGGATTATTTAGAAATGTTGCTCAGCAACTTAAACTAGATGATAATTCCAAGGTTACTGTAAATTTACTTCCTCCCACAAAATCAGTAACCCATATAATTAATAAAATAAAAAACAAAATATTATCAAAAGATGATATTTATGATATTGTAAAAGACATTGATGATAACAAGGTTACTGATCTTGAATTGTCCTCTTTTGTTACTGCTTGTTATATTAATGGATTGAATATTGATGAATCAAAGCATTTGTGTAATGCATTAATTGATGCAGGGGATTCATTAAACTATGGTAAGAAAGAGATACTTGATAAACATTCAATTGGTGGAATAAATGGGAGAGTGTCTTTGATATTGACTCCAATCATTTCCTCACTTGGATATTTCATGCCAAAAACAGCATCTAGATCTATTGCATCAGCAGCAGGAACTGCTGATTGTATGGAAGTATTGGCCCCGGTTGGATTCACCTTACCTGAAATTAAAAAAATTCTTGAAAAAACAGGTGCAGTAATTGCATGGGAAGGAAAATTTGATTTGTGCCCTGTTGATAATACAATTATTAAAGTTGAACATGCTCTTTCAATAAATCCTGAGGGAATCATGATTGCATCAATCTTATCTAAAAAGAAAAGTGCAGGAGCAACTCATCTTGTTATTGATGTGCCTGTTGGAAGCAAGATGAAAGTAAAAGATAAAGAAAGTGCAGAGAGATTAGCAAAAAAATTAGTAAGCGTTAGCAAATCCCTTGGAATTAAAGCCAAAGTAATCTTAACAGATGGTGAAGAACCTTGTGGGAGAGCATTTGGTGCAGCATTAGAAGCAAGAGAGGTAATGAGAATATTAGAAAATAGGTACTTTGATAATCTTGCAAACAAATCATGTATCCTTGCTGGGGAGTTGCTCGAACTTGCTGGTAGATGTAAAGAAGGAGAAGGTTTTGATTTAGCAAAGGAAACATTAGTAAATGGAAAAGCATTATTAAAGATGCAAGAAATCATAAAAGCACAAGGTGGAACAATTACTTCTTCTGACCAAATCAAAGATGCAAGATACAAGCAAGAAATATTTTCAAAAGACGAAGGAACAATAAAAGGATGGGATATTGAATCACTAACAAAAATTGCAAGGTGTGCTGGTGCTCCAGAAGATAAAGAAGCAGGAGTTCTTCTTTGTAGATATGTTGGTGAAACAATTAAAAAAGGAGATAAGATATTAGAGATATACTCAAATTCAAAAGATAGATTAGATTATGCAACCCAATATTATCAAGAGGATAATGCAATCAAGTTTGATTCAATTATTCTAGGAGCAATTGAATGATTTATATCTATTTGATTAGATTATAAATCTCTTTTATTTCTTTTATTGATAAAGATTTAACTTTCTTTGTGCCATGTTTCTTTTTAATTGTATCAAGATTATTTTTTGTAAAAGAATAATCTCTTCCTTCTCCAAAAGAAATTGCATTCATAAGATCTTTATTAGGATATCTAAATATTCCTTTTACAAACTTATTATATTGTTCATCTTGTTTGTTTTCAATTGGATTAAGTGAAATGATTGCTGATTCACAAGGAGGAACAGGAAAGAAGGAATTTCTTTTGATCTTCCCTTCTATCTTTATTTTTGAATAGCTTTGAGCAAGAACGCTTTGAGCTACATACTTCAAAAATCCTTCATGGGCAGTAACTTTTTCTGCATATTCTTTTTGCACAATAAGGATTGTGGGAACACTTGCATTAATCTTCTCTAGAATTTCTTGAGAAATAGAATATGGAATAAACCCAACTATCTTTGTTGGTTTAATATCTTTAATATCTATGTTTAAAAAATCATCTTCTATTATTAATAAATTATTAGAAACAATTTCTTTTTCAAGGATTTTAGTCATGATTTGGTCTTTTTCAACAACCACAACTTTTTTAACTTGTTTAACAATGTCCTTTGTAAGAAAACCTAATCCTGGGCCTATCTCTAAAATGATATCCTCTTTTTTAAGATCAAGAAGAGAGATAACTCTTTTAAGTACATTTATATCAATGCAAAAGTTTTGATCAAGCTTATGGTTTGGTTTGAATCCATATTTTAGCATTAAACCATAAAGATCTTTAATCATTTTTTCACATTTTTTAAATTAAGTTTAAAATCTTTTAAGAAAAGGCATAGTAAATAAACAATATTTGTTTTCTGGCCCGAGTTGTATTTCTTCAATAATTCTGTTTACAACTATGTTTGTTGGGTCAGGGAGCATTTCAATATTTTTAATTTCTTCGAAATTATTGAATTTCCCTTTTGTTCTTATGTGGTCAAGAATTGCATCTCTGTGTTTCTTCCCAATCATTGGAAGAAGATCTAGTTGATGTCTCTTAAGACTAATTGGTTTTGCATTATTAAAAAAATTAACAAACCGATCTGGATTTTTTATAACTAATCCCTCTACTGCTTTTTCTAATTCTTTTTTTGCATCGCTTGATAGTCTATCATAGGTTATTCTTCTAACAGCCATATTGTCAGTATCTATTATATCATATATTTTTACTGAATCATCAGTGATTACTTCAAGAAGAGAGAAATTAGAGGTACCAATACACAAAAGTACTTGTGTTTGTTTGAATCTAATTTCTTTCTTGATTTTATCAAGAACTATTGCTTCTTTTTTAATTAACATATGTATTTTATTCTTTTTTGTATTTTTCAACAAGTGCAACAATTTCTTCTTTTTGTTCAGCTGTATATGTTTCTTCTTTTTCTAGTATTAAGTCCAGTTCTATCATGTTTGGTAAGATATCTGAGATTTTGTTTGCAAGTTCATTTGTCATTTGATATTTTTCAATTAATGTTGTCTTTATTTTTTCTGCATTTACAGTGGTTAATTTTGAAAATATTTTTGCATGTTCAAAAGCAAGTTTTTGTTCATAGTTTAATTCTTTATCTTTCCCTCTTGCTGTTAATAGCTTTTTTACTTCTGATACTGGTATATCTTCTATATATTCTGAATTCATTTTTTCTCACTTTTTGATTTATTTGTCTCGGTTTTTTGAGTGTGTGCTATCTGCTTAAGATGTGCCCTATGAACAATTATCTTTTTCTTCTTATCCCCATCATAAATCTCTATTACTGGAACTTTTCCTTGTATTCCAATTACCTTTCCAGTAATCCCATGTGTTCTTCTAAAAGGCATTCCCTTATGGAATGAGCTATTCACTTTAATAGCAACTATATCCCCTACTTTAATTGGTTTAATAATATCGTTTATTGTTGTTTTGTCTCTTACTCCTCTACTGTATTTATATCTTGTTCTTGCTCTTTTTCCAACTGGTTTTTTGTTTGTCATTTATAATCCCTTTTTGTAATTTTTTAAAGAAACATTATTTCTTCTTATCAAAAACTTAGTTTGTTAAAATAATACTCTACTCTAACAACTGAATAACTAAAATTTATTTTTGATATATCTATATATATTTATATATAGTTACTTTTAAAAAGGATTTTTATTTCTTGAGAACAAGTACAATCCATTTTCTTTATATTCCTTTAAAAACCTCTTTTTAAATGTTTTGTTTATAGTATATATCAAGAACAATCAATTATTCAACTTCTATAAAATAAATGTATGAAATCTTAAAAAAACAATGGGGTATTAAATATGAGTAATTATACAATTGTTAATTTAGTTGCATCAAGTTCACTTGGAACCACATTGGATTTATATAATCTTGCTGCCGCAATACCTGATGTTGAGTATGAACCAGAGCAATTTCCTGGTGCAATCTTTAAAATTAAGGAACCAAAGGTATCTCTTTTATTGTTTAAGAATGGAAAGATAATCATATCTGGTGCTGCATCTGAAAAAGATATAGTTGCAGGAATAAAAAAAGCAATGAAATTGATTTCTGAAATTCAAAAAGAAGTTTCTGTAAAAAAAACACCTAAATATGAGATAGTTAACCTTGTTGCAACCTCGAGTCTTGGAAAAACAGTTGATCTTTTTGAGGCAGCAGTAACTTTAGATGATATTGAATATGAGCCAGAACAATTTCCTGGAGCAATCATAAGACTTTACAATCCGAAGATAACTATTCTTTTATTCAAAAATGGAAAGTTAATTTGTGCAGGTGCAAAATCAGAAGATGATATAAGAAAGAGTGTTAACAAGGTTAAAGCATTATTAAAGAAAGTAAAAGGAGATGCTGAATAACAACTCTATTTTGTTTTTCTTAAATATACTATCAATCTCTTTTTAAATGTTTCTTCACTTAATTATATTGTTAGCGACCAAAGGGATGAAGAAACACCTGGACCCTTTCCGAACCCAGAAGTTAAGTTCATTTCCGGTTTTGTACGCTACTTGTTTTCGCAAGGTGCGTCTTGATAGTTGCTAACATTTTATATTTCTAATTTTTAATCTTTTTAAAAAGATTAACATGTTCATTTTAAAATTATTTTTTATTTTTTGCAAGATCAGGCAAAATCAAAATATGAAATAAACATCTACCCAAATTTGTTTTCATAAACTTTTTTAAGATAAATTATAGAACACCTTAATCATTTAAATACATTATGATATATAGCTATATATACATTATTCCATTTTAGGGGTACAATAGTGATTATATGTCTGAACAGGAAACAGAAAATAAAGATATGGGTATGAATAAATATAAATTAATAATATTGCTTGTTCTTATTTTTATATTGGCCTTCTCAATAAGAGGACATCTATTAAAATATGATTACATGTATGAGTATGATCCTTATTGGCATCTTCGTGCAGTTGGTTATATGGTTCAAGGAGATCTTCCTGATACTGATCCATTAGGATTTTATGAACAAGGAGGATCACCATATGGAGTAAGACCTCAATTTCTTTGGTCGGTTACTGCATTTATTTATACAATAACTACCTTGGGAGCGGGGTACAGTAAATGGTTATTAATGGATTATGCAAGAATTCTTCCTGCGTTATTTGGGGCATTAATAGCTGTTGCTATGTATTTTTTAGGGAAGGAGATGTATAATCGAAGAACTGGATTTATTATGGCAACTGTTGCTGCAACAATTCCTGCGTTTGTTTACAGAACTATGGCTGGATTCTTTGAAGATGATTCGTTAGGTTTTTTGTGGTTGGTAATTGGATTTATTTTCTTTGTTAAAGCAGTCAAACACGTGCATGCAACTAAAAAATATCTTACCTATGCATTGATTTCATCTTTATTTTTCATACTCATGTCAATAACCTGGGGAATGTTTATTCTCATTCCACTTGTATTAATTGCTTATTTTGTGGTTAATGTAATCTATATGGCATACAAGAATGCAAGTAATTATGAAATTGGGTCATTTGTGAAAATATTTGTTGTGGTTATGGTTTTGTTTGCTGCTGGAACAACTTTATTAACTGGGACAACGTGGATTAAAGAGACCACATATTATGTAACCCAATATATCCCAATTAATCAAGAAAATATAGATAGATTTAATAAAACAAACGTGGCTCCAACAGACGTAGTTGGAGCTACAGTTGGAGAAGAAAACACAGGACATCAATTCTTTTTGCAAAAATATAGTTTCCTGTTGTGGGTTCCTTTTGCTGCTCTTTTGTGTATCATAATATATTTATTTACAACTAAGAAAAAAGATCATATTAGTCTTTTATTATTCTTCTGGATAGCAATAACTTTATTTATGGCATGGTATAAGCTTAAGTTCACTTACACTCTTGGGTTACCAATCGCAGCAGGATGTGGTGTTCTATTCTATATAATATCAGAATGGGTCACAAGTGATAAAAGCAAATTAATTACTAAACGAGCTATTGTTTTGATAGTTGGAACAATCCTTTTAATCTCTATTGCTGCGGGATCTTTCTTTGTTTCAACAAATGTTCCTCCAATCGATCAACAAACAGATTGGAAGGAAACAGTTTTCTGGCTTTATGATAACACTGATGTAAATGCAAACATCTTTAATTGGTGGGATTATGGGCATTGGATAGCATACTTTTCTGAAAGAAAAGTTGCAACAGATAATACAAATTCCTTTTTAGAAGGAGACTCTGATGTTGCAATGTTTATTATTACTGATGATCTTAACAAAGCAAAAGAATTATTGATTAAGTATGAAGCAGACTATATCCCAGTAGAATCAGATTATTTTAGAAGATTTGGCTCTTTTGCAATGTATGCTCACATAACAACAAATACAAATGATCCAAGAGTTACGAAATATTTTGGAACAGTAATAACTTGTTCAAGCACAAAGACAGAAATAACAGGCGTGATTAATTATTCCTGTGGGCAAAATCAGATTCCAGAAACTGAATTTAATAAGCTTCCTGCAATCTGGCAAGAAAAACCAAATGAATTATTACAAAATACTCCTGTATATATTTATAGAGATCCAAAAAATACTGCTTTATACATTCTTAATGAAAGTGCAAACAACACAATGTTCACGAGAATGTGGTTCTCTGATCCAGAGTTAGATGGTTTATTTACAAATGTATATACAAACGGATCAGTAAATGTGTTTAAGGTTAATAAAGATAAATTAAAGTGATAAAGAAATGATTGATTACAAAACCATTTTTTCAATTCTTATTTTTATTTTTTCTTTATTTTTATCCTGGTTTATTCTTCTGGTGATTACTCCTAAATTTATTAAATTAGCTAGAGCAAGAGGATGGATAGGAAAGGATATGAATAAGTTCAAAAAAAACAATGTAGCAGAACTTGGCGGTGTGCCTGTGTTTTTGGGTTTTTCTATATCTATTTTATTATCAATGATACTTTATTATTTAATTTCCTTTGACCCCTATACCTTTATTGATATTAGATTGTTTTCATTAATACTTCTAACTATGTTCTTAATTATGTTTGTTGGTTTTGTGGACGATATTCTTGGTTGGAAAAAAGGAATATCTCAATGGCAACATTTTATACTTCCAATTATTTTTTCAGTACCAATGATTTTGGTTTCAATATTCTATGGGCTAAATACTCTTTATATTCCATTTATTGGAATTGCATATTTTGGGTTATTCTTTGCGTGGGTGTTTGTTCCACTTGTAATCACTTCTGCAACAAATGCATTTAATTTATTAGCTGGATTCAATGGTTTGGAAGCAGGATTATCAATAATTATTTTTTCAACAATCTCTTTTATCTCAGTTATCCAGGGAGAAATCACATTGTTAATTATCTTAGCCTGTTGGTTAGGTGCACTTATTGGATTTCTTAAGTTCAATAAATATCCATCCAAGATATTTCCGGGAGATATTGTTACATTAGTATCTGGATCTCTCGCAGGTATCTCTGCGATTGTTTTGCATATGGAATTTTTAATTGGATTTTTAGTATTGCTTTTTGTGATGGAATTTTTTATTAAATTATTTCACAATTTCAAATCAGAATGTTTTGCAATCCCTCAAAAGAATGAAACTATAAAAGCAAATTCAAAAGGAGGATCACTAACGCATTTGATTTTAAGAACAGGAAGATTTACTGAAAAAAAGTTGGTTTGGACATTTTATATTATCCAGATAGTTATATCCATTGCAACAATCTTATTCTATTTTAGACTGTATTATGGTTTGTTTATTTAATGAAAACAAAAAGGTTACATAAACTCGAATAACCTTTTCTGAGTTTTGTTTTCTTTCAAGATTGTTGATTGATCTGCCCAATACTTGATTTCTCCTCTGATCTTAAATTCGTGATCAATATAATTAAGTACCAATTCGATTGTATCAAAGACAAGTGGTTTTTTTTGCATTGCTTCTGCTATTGCTTCTCTTATTACCCACACACCCTTTGATTGATAACTTGGATCAATATCTCTTAATACAAGTATTCTTCCGCTTCTTTTTCTTTCATTCAATTTTTTCGCAATTTCTAATCTTGCAGCATAGTATGCTCCCGTAACTGATGAGGCATAATCATGCCTTCCTTCGTAGTGTTCAAAATCAATTGAAAACCAATTTGTACCATTTGATTCAATCATTTCAAAAGACCATGGTAGAGGCATAACGATTACATAAAATTTATTTTTATAAAACTCAAAATAATATAGTTCATACTTATCTATTGTTTGATTACGTTTCAGATCTTCAATTATATTTTTTGAAACTGTGTCATCAACAGCTGTTATTGCCCACCTTGTTGGAACAAGCGATCTTTTGTTTTTATTTCCAAGTAATCCAACAGATAATAACTGTTCAATCTTGTATACATCATCTAATCTTTTATAAAGAGAAACAATCCCATTTGTTGCAGAAAGAGAAGTATCCGAAACAATTTTATCAATAGTTTTTGGAACTTGTATGTTTTCAACAATCCTAAGGTTTTCAATATCAAAGAAAGAGTTATTTATTCCAGTTGTTCCATCTATTACTTTTCTTTCTCCATTTCCAAGTGTTATTTCCAGTTCTGTTGTTTTTATACTCTGAGTGATTAATTGCATTTCTGATAATTCTTTGTTTGGCAAGATTGCATCTTCTTTTGTGTATTTTTCAAAAGAAAAAATTTGTTGCTTTCTGTTTTCATCAATCTTTTTGATATCTGATTTTATCCACTCTTTTGGAGTGGAATATTTTGCGTTAAGGTAATCTGTATATATTCCTGGCCCAAGTAATAAATTAGGGTAATCCTTCTCATAAACTAAATTAAATGGTCTAGAAAATACATGTTTAGTTCCCATAATATTATATAAATTAAGATACCTTTATAAATTATTTTAATTAAATATAATATATCTTTTACTTATGATTTCGATTGTAGAAATCAAATTCGGTTCTCTTTTGATCGTATTTAAAGAGAATAGATAAAAAAATTTATAGCAGTTCATTAGGCTGTATATAATTGAAAAGAAGGATAAATTATGAATAAATTATTACGTTTATTTATCAATAAAGATAGTGCACCAAAGTTATCAAGAAGAAACAATATTGCTGTATTTGTTGATGGCCCAAACATCTTAAGAAAGGAGTTCAATATTGATCTTTCCAAAATAAAGAATTATTTAAAATCACAAGGATCCATAAAAGTTGCAAAAGTTTTTCTTGATCAATATGCTACTGACAAGCTAGTAGAAGCAGTCGTTAACATTGGATTTGAAACAGTTATAACTGTTGGTGATGTTGATGTTGCAATGGCTGTTGATGCAACAGATATGGTACATAATAAAGAAATTGATACCATTGTTTTTGTAACTCGTGATTCTGATTATCTACCAGCAATCTTAAAAGCAAAAATACATGGTAAAAAGACAATGGTGTTTTTGGTTGAAGAAGGATCAGCAACTGCTCTTAAAAATACAGTTGATCAAGTTGTCTTTATTGATAAATTAAGATAGATATAAAGGTTGAACAAAATTATGAACATACCAGTAACCGCTCCCTTGGTTGAAAATGTTTTTCTGGATCAATTAATTCCAGAAAAACTATTCTTAGATTTAGGGAATAAAAAATTTTCAGGGTACACCTATTTAGTGATAAATGGGAAGTATGGTTTTGAAGAAAGTATAGTCATCTTTACAAAAGGGAGGGTTGCTGGTTCAATCTTTTTAATAGATTCTTATGATGTAGAGTTATTTGGATTAGATGCTTTTAAACTTAGTGTTAATTCTTATGGTCATAAAGATGGTTTGCTTAACATTTACAATCTCACAGATGATCAAATTAAATTAATTTTAATATTTAACGAAAAAGTTAAGATTGACTATAAAATGGATAGCACGTCTATATCTAAGTTAAACCTAAAATATGATGAAACATTATTAACTAAATTATTAGGAAACAAAATTGTTGTTAATGAATCAAAAACAGATATGTTTAATAAATTCAATATCTCTGGATTACTTGGAGATCTAACCAAAAATTAAAAAATAAGATTTATTATGCAATCAATAACAAAGTTATTAACGAGATTTTCAAATAAGATTTTTAATATAGAAGATACATCTGATATTGCTGGATTATCTTCTTTATTGGAATACAGAAAAGTTAACTTGAGCTCAAAGGACTTAGATGATTTTTTATTAAAATTAAGGCAAAAGCATTTAGTTAATCACATTGTTGTTACTGATGTTAATGGAATTGTAATCGGAAGTACTGAAAAGGATCTAAAAGAAGGTTTTAAAAGTGCAGCTATGTACAATTATATTAATAGTGAATTCAATAACCTTTCTATTATATTAATTGAATCAAAAGGGTGGCAAATAATTTTTAAACTAAATGACAAAGTATATTTTATCAAGGCAAATGATAGTCTATCACGGATTGAAGTTCAGGCTTTAGTGAATGATCTTGAAAACTATTTAAAAATAATGTCTCAGATAATTTAAATAAAATGTGAATGAATATGGGTGAAATAATTACAATTGTTTCTGGAAAAGGTGGAGTTGGAAAAACCACATTAACCGCAAATCTAGGGCTTGCATTAACTGAACAAGGATATTCTGTTTTGTTAATTGATGCAGATATTGCAATGTCAAATTTAAGTCTGTTGATTGGAGTTGATAATCCACCAATTACTTTGCATGATATTTTGTTAGGATCATCATCGGTTGGGGATGCAACTTATGATGGACCTGGTAAACTAAAGATAATTCCATCAGGACTTTCTATATCTACCTATCAAAGAGTTGATGTTGAGAGGTTAGTCTCAATAGTTAAAAGTTTATACAATCAATATGATTATATATTAATTGATGCTCCTGCTGGTATTGACAAGAATGTGATTGCTGCGATGTCATCATCTACACAAATTTTATTGATTACTGAACCAACCTCTCCATCTGTTGCAGATGTATTTAAAGTTAAAATTGTTGCAGAAAGGTTAAATCTAAAAGTTCTTGGAGTCATTATTAATAAAGTAAGTAATATCTCTGGAGAAATCTCAGAAAAGGAAATAATGAAGATGTTGGAACTTCCTTGCTATGGTAAAATACCATATGCAGAAGATATTAGAGAATCCTTTTTACTTAAAAAAATAAAACCATTGTTGATTCATGCACCAAATGGATCATCTGCAAATTCGTTTAGAGCAATTGCAAGAAAAATAACAGGGAAGGAAGGGGAAATTTCAAAGAAAAGAACAGGTGGTTTGTTTGGTTTCTTAAAAAGATTATTTTCTCGTAAAAAATAAAAAAGAAAAGTATTTAAATGAAAGCAATATAATATTATGGAGTTTATTTATTTTTTAAAAAGGTGATTTTATGACAGATATTAACTCAAAAGTAACAAGACCATTCGATATGTTGAATAATGCAATAAACAAACAAGTGTTGATATTACTAAAGGATAATGTACAGATAAGAGGTAAATTAAAAGCATTTGATGTACATATGAATATAGTTTTAGAAGACGCAGAAGAACTAAAAGATGGTAAATCCAAAACAAAGTATGTTGAGACTCTTGTTAGAGGAGACAATCTAGTTTGGATATCAATTTAAATAAAGTTGCTACTATGTGTGAATATGTATTTAATATTACTTACGGTATATACTGGTGAATCATTGATTGGTGATTCTCTTAAAAAAAGTTTTATTGATACAATTCCGCAAAATAGTTTATTTTATTTGTTATTCTTTTTATTAATTGTATTCTTATGTTATGTTCTATTTATTTTCATACTTCCTTTATCAAAGAAAAATCCAGAAAAGTTATTTGAAAGATATAAAGAGGTTAGAAAAAAGGTTGAAACAGTTGATGATTTATATAATCGCAATAAATTAACATATGCAGATTATGTTTCCTTGCAATTTGAGTCTGCAAAAGAATACGAACGTCTAATCTTACTATTGTCTAAGTTCCCAGAGTATAAACAAAGGCTTGAAAGTTATAGTCTTTTGGTAACCTCTTCAAAGGATGTAAATATAGCAAAAGAAGATGATAAAATAAAGTTATCTAATCAAGATAGCAATGAACAAAAAGCAATTGATAATTTATTTAATATTCTTTTACCAAGAGCAAAATATTATTCTGAAGAAGAAATAAAACTTGCGATTAGGGATGAAGGTTATAAAAGAAATATTGCACTTTCTGTTATTAAAAAAATAAAAGACACTGGGGTTATTTTTTGGAGCTGTCGTTGAACCAAAGACAAGTAAAGTTGCTGATTTTGTAAATACTTTGTTTGCATCTAAAACACAAGACATAGATATTGATAAGGAAATAATTGAAAAAAATAAGAAAATGATTGAAACAGGAACAATGTTTACAAATAAAGGAAGTGCATTAAATAAAAAGGCAGATGTAGTTATCGATATTAGAGAAGCTATAAGATCTGCTAGACAAAAACCATTATCATCAACAGAGCAAGCCGTTGATCTTTCAAAGGTGGAGGAGCCAATTGTAATTCAAAGAAAGAAAGGAGGAATTATTGCTGCATTTAAAGTGCTTTTTTCTAAAGATAAACAAAAAATGCATTCTGTAGATGAGATAAATGATATATTCAAAGATATTGAGAATGCACTAAAGAGTAAATAATAATTTTTAATCCTTTGAATTGATCAATAGTATTATTCCAACAACAATCACTATTAACCCCAAATACATATTTACTTTGGATAATACTCCTGGTAAATCTGGAATGTATAACCCAATACCAATTCCTATTAAAAGCCCACTTGCAAGCTGTTTTCCCATATCAATAGCACCATTTAAGTATATTAACTGTATATATATATAGCAATTATATTTATATTTATTATTGTTATATAATTAGTATATAAATAGATTGTAATTTGTAAAATTGAGGATTCTTGGATGAGGCAGATTGTTTTTGGATTTTTTGATGTTTTAGTAAATGGACACAAACAAAGAGAGATGAAACCACTTTATTTGAAAGAACTTGCAGCTTTTTGTAAATCAAATAATATTTCAATGTATGTAGTTACAGGAGTTAAAAAAGAAATTGCAGAGCCAATAGTTAAAAAAAACAACTTACTAGATTATTTTTGTCCAGAAAACATCATCTATATTGATGATTCTTATTTAAGTAGTTTATCTCCAGAAGATAAAGAACTTAAAGAAAAAAAATTTAATGAAAACAATTTAGCAGAAGATGATTACCATAAAATTCATTTTCTAAAAACAAACAAATTAGACACCAATGATACTCTATTCGTTGGTCATGATATCTGGACAGATGCTTTTTATCTAAGAAGGTACACAAAAGCAAACGTAATATTAATCAAGGATACAATTTCAAACAATCACAATCCATTTATTGATGACATAAAAGAATTACAAATCATAACTCCTGATTTTGAATTATTAAAGAAATACCTTGTTGAACCAATAGTATTTAATTATTCTTATCTTGATTCTTATGCTACAAAAGCATTACAGAGAAATTTAATAGGTGCAATTGATTTTGCAAAATTGGATATATCTTCGATAATTAAGAAAAAGCAAGAGCAAGAAGCATTAAAAAAATTAAATGAAAATAAAAAGATTGATTAATATGACTAAAAATAAAACCAAAACAATTATTCCTGAATTTGGAGAGATAAAACAAGTGAAATCAATTAGGATTCTTGATTCACGTGGCATTCCTACTATCAGGACTTTCGTGTATTCAGGGGATTCTGTTGCATCTGCTTCTGTTCCATCCGGTACTAGTGATGGGTCTAGAGAAGCAATTGAACTAAGAGATATGGATAAGATGTATTTTGGACTTGATGTTAAGAAAGCAATTGAAAACGTAAATATAAAGATAAATAAATCATTAAAAGGAATGTTTATATTTGATCAAAGAGCAATTGATAATAAATTAATTGAATTGGATGGAACAAATAATAAATCTAATCTTGGCGCAAATGCGATTTTATCAACAAGTCTTGCTGTTGCTCGCTTAGCAGCACAAGAACTAAATATCCCATTATACAAATATATTGGAAGATTAAACAAAAACAATCACTATGCAATTCCAAAACCTATTTTTAATATCATCAATGGTGGTGTTCATGCAGGTGACTTATTACCTTTTCAGGAATTCCAGATTATTCCCCAATTTAATGATTTTGATAAAAATATTCAAGCTGCAACAGAAATCTATCATAAATTAAAGCAGAATCTCTTGGATAAATATGGATTGAATGCAACTAATGTTGGTTATGAAGGTGGTTTTACTCCCAATATTACAGATCCACATCTTGCAATTGCATTAATAAATGATGCAATAAACAAAACAGGTTATTCAAAGGATGTTGTTATTGGTTTGGATTGTGCTGCAAATGCATTTTATAATTCAAAAAGAAAGAGTTATTTGATTAATAAAAAAGAATATGATAAGGATTTATTAATTACTTATTATCTTTCATTAATTAAAGAATTTAAAATAAATTCTATTGAAGATCCATTTTCTGAAAATGATAAAGAGGCTTGGACTGATTTCTATTTTCTTATAAGAAATAAGAAAATTAATTTAATAGGTGATGATCTTCTTGTTACTAATCCAAAGATAATAAAAGATGCAATTACCAAGAACTATTGTAATTCTTTACTTTTAAAACCAAATCAAATAGGTACTTTATCTGAAAGCATAGATGCATTTAATCTTGCTAAGAAGGCGGGTTGGAAAATTATAGTTTCACATCGCTCTGGAGAAACTAATGATACCTTCATTGCTGATCTTGCTGTTGGTCTTGGTGCTGATTTTGTAAAGTTTGGTGCACCAGCAAGAGGAGAGAGAACAAGCAAATACAATAGGCTTATAGAAATAGACAAACTAGGTATTTAGATTAGATAAAAAAAGAATAAAAAAATGAATCTTTTTATTAAGATTCACTTTTTCTTTATCATTGGAAGTCCAGTTTTTGAATTTTCAATTGTCTTATATCCTGCTGGCAAATCTATAGATCCCTTTGCTTCTGCAGAGAAATAAAATAAATGTCCCTTACTATGTAAATAGTATGTTTTTTTACTTTTTTTACTTACTTGTGAATAACCCATTTCTTACCACCCTCATTTTTTAATTAATCTATCACAATATAATTTAATATAAACATTATTCACAAATAGTTTATAAACATTTGTTTTCCTTCTTTGAATCAATAGTGTGTGTAACTTATTAACTCCAAGAGATAACGATACCTTTAAATATACATTTATTTATAAATATATTTATTTATAATACCTGTAGATACAGAGATATTATAAGTAGAGATTTAATATTAATCTAGAAACCAATAACTAATGAAATGGTGAAATGAAATGGCAAGAGAAGAAGAAGCTTTCGATGCTGAAGAATTTACAGAGAAAAAAAAATCTTCAAGCAACTTAAAACTAAAACTTGAAACAATAATTCCTATTATTGTTATAATAGGAGTAATATTGTTAATTGTATTTAAGACTAATGTTTTGTCAGGAGGAATTCCATTATTTGAAGGAAAGGGAGCAGCTGTGCTTATTATAGGGTCTCCTAGTCCAGAATTCACAAGAGTTCTAAATGATGCAGAAAACAAGGATATTATTAGAAGTCTAAGATATGTAACTATTGATTCAATACAACACAATCCTAGTGAAACTTTAAAGAATTATGATATAGTCATCCTTGATCAAAGTCTATCTGCTGATAAATCAATTACAAGAACAGTTGGTGAGGCAATAAAGAATTATGTCCAGTCTGGCGGTAAATTTATAGTTGTATTAAACTCAGGTATTGAAAGACCAGGCGATTCATCAGTTATTGGTTGGACAGCAACATTTGGAGATATCATACCTGTTAAATGTGATCCTACATTATACAGTGTTCCAAGTTGTAAAAATACATTAAGAATGAATGGAATAATTTATTCTGTAAGATCAGATAGTAAGAGTGCAGGGTATAGGATAATGTATGGAATAGAAAGAGTGCCTGCTCTTGAAGCTGCAGGTCTTTTACAAACAGAAACATATGATGTTACTCCAACAGGAACAGAGATTGCTTATTTCCAGGATGCTAGAAGTGGTAAAACAGTTACTGCAATTGTAGAAAAACCATTATTGCTTGGTAAAGTAATTTACTTCAATTATAATCCAGGATTATCAGAAGCAATATTTGTTAACACAATTAAATATCTTAAGTAAATGAATTAAATCATTTACTTTCTTTCTTATTTTTGAATTAAGTGAGTGTGGTTGTCTTGGGAAAGATTGCAAAACCAATTACCTTAACAGAAGGGGTTCTTGAGAGAGAGCGAAAGAGAATAGGAAAACTAACCTCTTTGTTTGCAAAAAAGAAAGCACAATTAGTGATTGATAAAGAAAGAATAATTAGTGATTGATAAAGAAAGAATACTTACAGAAAATATATTAAAGCTTCAAACTGAAAGACAGGAATTATTAGCAGGATCAAATCCTAATAAGGATCTTGAAATAAGAATTATTGATAACCTAATTGAGTTAGAGAGATTAGCTTATTATAATAGAGAAACTCATGCATTAACACTTAAAGAAATAGAAAATCAAAGAAAAATCTATAGATTGTATCAAAAGGCGTTTGAATTAGCATCTGATCCAAATACCAGAAAGACAATAACAAAAATATTAGCTGTAATTGCAAAAGAAAAAAAGAAAATATGAGATTATGAGTAAACTATTTTTAAAAACAAGATTAATAAAGCAAGTTAAAAAGAATACTAAACGCAAATCATCACAAAATAATATCTCAATTCAGCTTGCAAAAACAGAAACAGAAAAACAAATGTTATTAGACGAAAGAAAAAAGATATACGCTGATTTTATTAACCAAACAAAAGGGATTAAAGATAATGCCAGAGTAAGAATCATAGCAAATCCATTAATTATCCTGAGAATTAAAGGAAGAAATATAGTTGCTAATAAAACATTAACTAAACTTGAGAATCAAAGGAAAAAAATAATTTCTGATTTTGAAGACGAAAGAATCCAAACAACTGATTTTTTAAGAAAACTGTCTGATAAAATAATGGAATATAAGAATGACCTACGGATTGCAAAAGAACAAAATAAATCAAACCACGAGATTGAATCTATCCTTGAAAAAATAGATGCAAATAAAAAATTAATCACAGGTAATCAAGAACAACTTAAGGAATTAAGACAAGAATATCATAAAAATCTAGATGGATTTGATAATAACGTGTCTATAATCCTTGATAGACTTAAAAAATACGACTTTAGAAAAGGAATATACAAGAAGAAATAAATTCAAAGAAATAGATAACTGATTATAATCTCATATCTTTATAAACATTTCTTAACCTATATTATTTATATTATAAATTAATTCAACCGCTAATAACTGCTTTTATGCAGGAGGTGCTAGATTTTGGACAAAAAAGTAATTGAAAATGCATTGAATAAACTTTATTCAAGTGCAAAAGAAAGAAAGTTTGATGAATCAATTGAACTAATTATAACTTTCAAAAATTTGAATATTAAAAACAAAGAACATAGATTTGATTACTTTGTAAATATGCCACATCCATATATACAAACAGTAAAATCTCTTGTTTTTGTTAAAGATAAACATTTGGCTGAAGGTTTAAAAGGTATAGTTGATAAAATCATAATGGATGATGAAATCCAAAAGATTTCAAAAAAAGAAATTAAAAAAATGTCAGCAGAATATGATGTCTTTCTAGCAGAAGGACCAGTTATGCTAACAATTGGTAAATATCTAGGGCAAGTTTTAAGTCCAAGAGGAAAGATGCCAATTATAGCTCCACCAAACCCACAAGCAATTAAGGTGATAATTGAACAAGCATCATCAAAAATTAAAGTTTCAAACACAAAAAATAAATCATCTGTTGCTCTTCAATTAAAAGTTGGGAGAAGGAGTATGACTAAATTGGATGTTGCAGAAAATGCAATCGCAATCTACAACTCAATTATTGAAAAATTGCCTGCTGGAAAGCACAATGTAAAGGCACTCTTTGTTAAGACTACAATGAGTAAGCCTGAAAAGGTAGGTGGTGAAGAATGACTAGACATTTAAAGAAATGGAGACATTCTCAGTTTGATTTAATTGATAAGTTGATTAAAGAATACAAGGTTATTGGAATTGGTTCACTTACAAGCTATCCAGCTGCTTTACTTCATAAACTAAAAAAGAACTTACCTGATGTTACACTAAAAGTTACAAACAAAAATGTTCTTAAAAAAGTTCTTGAAGCACAAAAACAGAATGATTTAGTAAAGGAATTACCAACCCAACCAGTCTTAATACTCTCTAATAAGAATGCATTTGAAATATATTCCTTAATTAAGAAGAATAAATCAAAATCAAAAGCAAAGGTAGGATTGATTGCTCCAATAGATATTATAATTCCAGAATGTGATACTGGACTCCCACCAGGACCTGCTTTATCTGATCTTAAGAAGGTTGGATTAAAAGCACAAGTAAAGGGCCCAACCATACATATTGTGGAAGATGCTGTTGTTACAAAGAAGGGTGCTATCATTAGTGCAGACGTTGTATCTACATTAGCAAAGCTTGGGATTAAACCTATTGAATTAATGCTTGATGTAGTTGGGATTAAAGAAGATGGTTTAATCTATAAAAAGGATGTATTATCAGTTGATTCTGATGAGATACAATCACAAATTGTGACAGGAATAAGGTCTGCTATTGCAATTGCTGTTGAAATGGGGTATGTAACAGATCAAACAATTGAGCCATTAATTATGATGGCAGAGCTTAAAGCAAAAGCACTTGAAAGTGCTCTTGCTTCTAAAAATCACACTGAGGGACAATAAATAAAAATTATAAATAAAAGGTGAAAATATGGATTATATATATGCTGCGTTATTACTTCACAATGCAAAAAAGGAAATAAATGAAGAACATATGAAGAAGGTTTTATCTTCATATGGAATAACTGCTGATGAGGCTAAGTTAAAAGGTCTTATAGCAACTTTAAAAGAAATAAACATTGATGATGCAATAGCAAAAGCAAGTATGCCAGTAGCTGCTGCAGCTGCTCCTGCTGAACACAAGGCAGAGAAGAAGAAAGAAGAA
>Ga0172375_10003133_pt1 | contig 25364 bp, 26 predicted proteins | sample LakKiv1m_FD_114537 | JGI IMG/M metagenome (GOLD analysis project Ga0172375, IMG submission 114537) | Freshwater microbial communities from Kabuno Bay, South-Kivu, Congo - kab_092012_11.1m | ecosystem: Environmental > Aquatic > Freshwater > Lake | place: Democratic Republic of the Congo...
ACATGTGAAGGAGCCGCCGGTGACGCCGCACGACGAGCACTTCCAGTGGGCCGAATGTTCCCACTGCCGTGTCGGTGCCGCCCACCATTTCGGCCACTTCACGGCGCTCGAGCTCATCGCTCCGGGCATCACCAGGCGGGCCGCCCCGGGGCAGTTCGTGATGGTGACCGTGCCGGGGGGTGGGTTCTTCCTACGGCGGCCCCTCTCGTTGTTCTCGGTGCGGGGCGACCGTGCCGGCCTGCTGGTGGAGGGGCGCGGCCCCGGCACCGACCGGCTGACGCGGCTCGAGGTCGGGAGCAGCGTCGACCTCGCCGGACCGCTGGGAAGCGCGTTCCCGACCAGCGGCGTGGAGAACGCGCTGCTCATCGGCGGCGGCATCGGCTGCGCGCCGCTCCAGTTCCTGGCCGACCGACTCGTGGCGGGGGGATCTCGCGTGACCGCGGCGTTCGGCTTTCGCGACTTCCGCGCCGCGCGCGCCGCCGGCGCTTTCTCCATCGAGCGCCTCTGGGTGGCGACCGAGGACGGGAGCGTGGGGAGGTCGGGCACAGTGCTGGACGTTCTCGCCGGCCTCGACGTCGCGTCGGGTAGCACCGTCTACGCGTGCGGACCGGCGCCGATGATCACCGCCGTTCAGCGCTGGGCGGCGAGCGAAGGCCTCGACGGCTACGTTTCCCTCGAGGCCCACATGGCCTGCGGCACCGGCTCGTGCCACGGCTGCGTCGTCGATACGACTCGTGGCCGTCTCCGAGTGTGCAGCGACGGGCCCGTGTTCGCTCTGGACGAGGTGCGGTCGTGAAGGCGGGACCGGACCTCGCCGGCGTCGATCTCTCCGTGGACCTTGGCCCGATCCACCTGGCGCACCCGCTGGTCGACGCCTCCGGGACCTTCGATCTGCTCGAACACGCCACGCGGTACGACGGCGACTACTTCGCGGACTTCCCCTATGCGGCGTACGTGCCGAAGACGGTGACCGTGGACGCGCGCGCCGGGAACCCGGGGCCGAGGGTCACCGAGACGCCCTCCGGGATGATCAACGCCATAGGGCTTGAGAACCCCGGCATCGACGTCTGGATCGAAGGACTCGCGGCGTGGGCCCGGCTTGCGCGACCGGTCATCGTGAGCGTCGGCGGCAACGAGCCGGTCCAGTATGCGGCCGCGGTCGCGGCCCTCGAGGCGCACCTCTCGGGGGCGCCGGCCGGCACGACGCCCCGCATCGAGGGCTACGAGCTCAACGTCTCCTGCCCGAACGTCTCGAGCGGACTGCAGATCGGCGCCGATCCTGCCGCGACCGCGGCCGTCGTCGGCGCCTGCCGCGCGGCTACGGGGCGCTTCCTGCTCGCCAAGCTGACGCCGAACGTGGCGGACGTCACCGTCGTCGCGCGCGCGGCCGTCGAGGCCGGAGCCGACGGTGTCTCGCTGATCAACACTCTCAAGGCGATGGTGCTGGACCGCGAGACGCTCCGGCCCTTCCTCGGCAACCGCACGGGGGGGCTGTGCGGGCCCGCCATCAAGCCCGTGGCGCTGCGCATGGTCGCCGAAGTCGCCCAGGCGCTGCCCGGGATCCCCATCGTCGGCATGGGTGGCGTGATGACCGGTCAGGACGCGCTGGAGTTCATCGCCTGCGGCGCGACCGCGGTAGCCGTCGGGGCCGCGAACTTCACGGGGATGGAGGCTCCGGTGCGCATACTCGAGGAGTTGCGGGACGGACTCCGGGCGCGCGGTCTGGCTTCGCCGGACTCCGTGCGCGGCCTCGCTCTTCGCGCTTGACCGGACGCCGGCCGGGCTCGCGAAGGGGAAGTCCAGCTAGACGACGGTTTTGCCGGTGTGCATCTGTTGAACTCCCGCTGCAGCATCACATATACTTCCGCGCGATGCCCGGCTCTTCGAAGCAAGCGAACAGTGCTCCCGCGCGGTCTCTCGATCAGCGCATGGACGCCCTCGGCAAGGCCAACGAGGTGCGCAGTCGTCGCGCGGCTCTCAAGGCCGATCTCAAGCGAGGGGTCGTCGGTATCGGCGACGTGCTGGCTGTTCCTCCAGAGTATCTCCTCACCGCCAAGGTCGCCGATCTCCTGATGGCGACACCCAAGTGCGGTCGTGTCAAATCGGCACGGATCATGGAACAGTGCCGCATCAGTCCCAGCAAGACCATCGGCGGCCTGTCGGAGCGCCAGCGTCAGGAGCTTCTCGCGTTCTTCGGGGGGTGACGGCATCGCCTCGGTCTTCGTGATCTCGGGGCCGTCGGGCGCCGGGAAGGGGACCGTCATCTCGCTCGTCAAACAGCGGATGGGGCGAGTGGTCACCTCGGTGTCGGCGACGACGCGGCCTGCTCGTCCCGGCGAGCAGGAAGGGCGGGAGTATCACTTCCTCGATCGGGAGGCCTTCCGCCGGGCGGTCGCCGCGGGGGATTTTCTCGAGTGGGTGGAGTACAGTGGCAACTTGTACGGCACGCTGCGCAGCGAAGTCGACGGCAGGCTTGACGCCGGAGACGACGTCATCCTGGAGATCGAGCTCATCGGGGCGCGTGCGGTACGGAAGGCTCTGCCGGCGGCGGTCAGCGTGTTCATCGCGCCGCCCAGCATGTCCGAGCTCGCCGCCCGGCTGAAGGGGCGCGGTACGGAGAGCGCCGACGCCGTCGCGAAGCGGCTGCATCGCGCGGAGACCGAGGTGGCGGCGGCGGCGGAGTTCGACCACATCGTGGTGAACGACGATGCCCGGCGCGCCGCCGGAGAGGTGGCCGCCATCATCGAAGCACGAAGAAAGGGACACTAGTGGACAAGCCCCGCATCGACGAGCTCCTGCCTCACGCGGGCGGCTCCCGGTACGCGCTGGTGATGATCGCCGCCAAGCGCGCCCGCCAGATCAACAGCTACTACCACAGCCTCGGCGAGAACACGCTGGGGCTCGAGACGCTGACGCCGCCGCTGATCACGACGCGCAGCACGAACCTGCTGACGATCTCCTTCGAAGAGATCGTCGACAACAAGATCGACTACGAGACCCCCGACTGACCCTGCCGTGAGCGACGCTCCGCTCAGCGCCTCGTCCGGCCGGACGGTCCTCGTCGGAGTGACAGGCGGGATCGCCGTCTACAAGGCCGTGGAGCTGGTGCGGGGTCTCGTCAAGGATGGCATGCGACCGCTCGTCGTCACCACGGCCGCGGCGCAACGCTTCGTCATGCCGCTGACGTTCGCGGCCGTCTCGCAAGGGCCGGTGCTGGACGACGAGAGTTCCTGGCAGGCGAGCGGCGGTTGGTTCCAGCACATCGAGGCTGCGAGGGCGGCCGACGTGATGGTCGTGGCGCCGGCGACGGCGAACACGCTGGGCAAGATGGCGGCCGGTCTGGCGGACAACCTGCTCACCGCCACGTACCTCGCGTTCCGGGGCCCGGTGATCGTGGCGCCGGCGATGAACTGGGCGATGTACGAGAACACCGTGACGCAGACGAATCTCCGTACGCTCGCGGAGCGGGGCGTCGAGGTACTGCCGACGGAGCGCGGGGAGTTGGCGTGTGGGGAAGAGGGGTCGGGACGGATGGTTTCACCGGAGGCGATACGACTCGCCGTCCGTCGCGCTCTCGCTGCGACGGCGTCCGGACCTCTCGCCGGCAGGAAGGTCGTCGTCACGTCCGGGGGTACGCGCGAGCGCGTCGACGCCGTCCGCTTCGTAGGTAACCGGTCGAGCGGCAAGATGGGGCGCGCGGTCGCCGACGAGTGCTTCGTGCGGGGCGCCCGGGTGACGCTGGTGACGACGCAACCGGCGGAAGGCGTTCCCTACCGGGTGACCGCCGTGGAGAGCGCCGCCGAGATGGCGGTCGCGGTGGGAGACGAGGTCAGCGACGCGGACGTCCTCGTCATGGCCGCGGCGGTCGCCGACTTCAAGCCGCGCGACGAGGAGGCGGGCAAGATCGAGCGCGGTGAGCGCGATTCTCTCACGCTCGAACTGGTGCGGACGGTCGACGTGCTTGCGCAGACGGCTCGCCCGGGCCTCTTCCGGGTCGCGTTCGCGGCCGAGGCCGGACCCCGTCTCGAGCGCGCGCGCACCAAGAAGGCCGCCAAAGGCGTCGACCTGCTCGTGTTCAACGACATCCTCGCCGAAGGCGTCGGCATCGGCTCCGACGAGAACGAGATCACCATCATCGGAGACGGAGCGGAGGTCCACGTGCCGCGCACCTCGAAGGCGGTGTGCGCGGCGGCCATCGCCGACGCGATCGAAGGGGGTCTCGCGGGGTGAGCGTGGATCGGGACGTCATCGTCGCGGAGCTGGCCGAGCGCGTCACGAGCGCGCAGTTACGGCGCCACATGCTGGCGACCGAGGCCATCATGCGCGCCGTGGCCGTCCGTCTCGCAGAGGATGCCGACGTGTGGGGCGCGGCCGGCCTCGCTCACGATCTGGACTCGGAAGAGACGGCGGCCGACGCGAAGCGACACGGCACCGTGGCAGCAGCTCGCCTTCGGGAACTGGGACTCGGAGAGGACGCGGCTCACGCCGTCGAGGCGCACAACCCGGAGACCGGCGTCGCGGCGACGACGCGGTTCGACGTGGCGTTGCTCGCCGCCGATCAGCTCAGCGGGCTCGTCACCGCCGCCGCCCTGGTGCGACCCGACAAGGACCTCGCCGGCGTGAAGGCGAAGTCGGTACGCAAGCGGTTCCGCGAGGGTGCGTTCGCCAGGGGCGTGGACCGGGATGCGATCGCCCGCTGCGTCGAGCTGGGCATCGAGCTGGACGACTTCCTGGCGCTCGGGCTCGAGGCGATGCAGGCCATCGCCCCGGAGCTCGGCCTCTGACACCTGCTGCCCGCATGGAGGTCGAGCCGCGCCGAGAGCCCGCCTTCGACGCCGAGAGCGAGGCGTACACACTGTTTCATCGCGGAGTCGCCTTTCTCGCCGACCACCATCCGGCGCAGGCGGCGATGCTTCTCGAACGAGCGCTGCGGCTCGAACCCGGGCGCAACTCGATCCGCGAAGCGCTTGCCAGGGCGGAGTTCGCTCTCGGCCGTCGCGATCACGCCGTCGAGCTGTTCGGGGCCGTCGTGGCCGAGGCGCCGGACAACGACTACGCGCACTACTGCCTCGGGCGCTGTCTCCTCGCGCTGCGGCGGGGTGATGAGGCGCGGGCTCACCTGCGGCTGGCCCGCGCGCTGCGGCCGCAGAGCGCCGTGTACCGGGAGGCCGCCGACCGGCTCGACTGACGTCCGGCGCGGCCGGTGGCTCGCCGGGGGCCTCGGTGCGGTCAGACCGGCGGCGCCGACGCGGGACCCTCAGCGGCGAGCGCCTCCGGCCCGGCGTGCGCCATCGCCAGCAGCACCGCGATCCGCTCCTGGACGGGAGGGTGCGTGTCGAACACGCCGGTGACCGCCTTGGTCTTCTTGAGAGGGTTCTCGATGTAGAGGTGGGCCGTCGCGCGATTCGCGTGCCGGAGCTTGGACGGGTCGGCGGCGATCTTGTGCAGCGCCCGTGCCAGACCCAGCGGGTTGCGGGTGAGCTCGACGGCCGAGGCGTCCGCGAGGTATTCGCGCCGCCGGGAGACGGCGAACTGCACGGCGTAGGCGGCCAGTGGGGCGACGATGGCGAGGACGATCGCCACTACGGCGAAGACCGCTCCCGCCTGGTCGCCCCCGGTGCCGCCGCCGCGGCGGCGGCCCATGCCGCCCCAGAAGCTCCAGCGCAGGAAGAAGTCGGCGATGAGGGCGATCATCCCCACGAGGATGCCCACGAGGGTCTCGAAGCGGATGTCGTAGTTGCGGATGTGCGACATCTCGTGGGCTATGACACCCTGGAGTTCCTCGCGGTTCAGGCGGTCCATGAGACCTCTGGTGACGGCGATGGCGGCGTGCTGGGGGTCGCGACCCGTGGCCAGCGCGTTCGGGGCGGCTTCGTCGAGGACGTAGACCTCGGGGACTCTCGGAAGGCCGGCGGCGATCGTCATCTCCTCGACGACGTTGAAGAGGCGCGGCTCGTCGTCGTGCGTGACCAGGGTGGCGCCGCTCACGGCCAGCACCATCCTGTCGCCGGCGTAGTAGCCGATGACGCTCCAGGCGATGGCTGCGACGCCGAAGACGCCGAGCAGTCCGATGCCGCCGGAGTGGCCGCCCAGGGTCGCAGCGCCGATGGCGTAGCCCAGCGCGGCCAGCAGCGCGACGACGATGCCGGCCAGCAGCCACGACGCCCGGCGGTTGCGGCGGATCTCCTCGTACACGGCGCCGGCTCCGTGGGGTCCGGCCGGCTACCTCAGGTCGACGGTCGGGACGGCGCGGTCGCTTTCGGGCGCTTCGAAGAACTGGCGCGTCGTGAAGTTGAACATCCCGGCGATGAGGTTCGAGGGGAACATCTGGATCTTGTTGTTGTAGGTGAGCACGCTGTCGTTGTAGAACTGCCGCGCGAAGGCGATCTTGTTCTCCGTGGAGGTAAGCTCCTCCTGGAGGCTCATCACGTTCTGGTTGGCCTTCAGGTCCGGGTAGCTCTCGACCACCGCGAACAGCGATTTCAGGGTGTCCGTGAGCGCGTTCTCCGCCTGCGCCTGCGCCTCGGGGCCACGGTTGCCGGCGTCGATCGCGGCGGCGCGCGCCTGGGTCACGCTGGTGAGCGTGTCCTGCTCGTAGGACATGTAGTCCTTGACCGCCTCGACCAGATTGGGGATCAGGTCGTGCCGGCGCTTGAGTTGCACCTCGATCTGGCTCCAGGAGTTGTCGACCTGGTTGCGGCGTCCGACGAGGCTGTTGTACATCCCCGCAAGGATCGCCACCAGGACGACAAGGATCACGATGATGACGATGACGGCGATCACGCCGGGCTCCCTTCGTTCGTTGCTCCTGCCGCGGTCTAGTCTACGCTACCAACGGGGTCGAGCGGATGAGTTTGTGCGGCACCGGCGGCCTCGACTATCCTTGCATCCTGATGAGCACCCGTACCCGGGACATCGCGATCCTCGTCGTTGGCCTCGCCATCGTGCTGGCCGCGGCCTATGGAGGGTACGCGGCTGTTCGGGCCCGCGCCGGCGGCGTGGCGGCGCGTCAGGTGCTCGCTCCCGTGGTGATGCCGGCGCGGAACGCCGAGACGGAGCCCCAGTACGAACGTTGGACGGTCGGCAAAGCGGTCGGTCCGGTCACCGTGTACCGGCGCCCATCCACCGACGCCCCCATCAAGACACGGCTCGGCAAGGTGAACCAGAACGGGTTCCCGAACGTCGTGCTGGTCGACAGCGTCCGCGAGGCCGGCGGCAGGGTGTGGTCGCGTGTCTGGCTGGCGATGCGCCCCAACGAGAGCCGAGGCTGGGTGCCGGAGGGCAGACTCGCTTTCTACACGACGTCCGCGAGGATCGTCATCGACCTGTCCGAGCGCCAGTTGCACGTCTATCGGAGGGGAGCGCTCGTCGACACGTACTCCGTGGCGGTCGGCCGGCCCGGGCTGGAGACTCCGACGGGTTTCTTCTTCGTCAACCAGAAGCTGAAGCCGCCGTCACCGGACGGGCCCTACGGTGTGCTGGCTATCGGGATCAGCGCGTTCCAGCCGAAGCTGCCGGACTGGGTGCAGGGGGGGCCGGTCGCGATCCATGGGACCAACGAGGATCACCTGATCGGCAAGGCGGTCAGTCACGGCTGCGTGCGCATGCACAACAAGGACGTGCTCGCGGTCGACAAGCTGGTCCCCGCCGGCAGCCCCGTCGTCATCGAGGAGTGACCGAGGCTCTACCAGTACTCACCCTGGTGGAGCATCATGTCCTGCGCCTTGCACTTCGGGCACGTGTACGACGCCGCCTTCTCGAGGAAGAAGAGTTCGCTGCCGCACACGACGCAGCGGAACTCGTCGATGTGGATGTCGGCGCCGGTCATGTCGACCTCCACGATCGTGCCGCACTCGACGCAGTAGGCCGGCATGAAGCGCCGACGGGGGTCGTAGACGCTCACCCCCCAGCGGATTCGCTCAGCCTTGTAGCCGCATTGGCGGCACTCGAAGGTGGTGTACTCGCCCATCGCTCGCCTCTCGAAAGGATCATCGGTGTCCCTGACAGTATCGGCAGGTCGGGGCGGCGGTTGAGCGTGCCGGGTGTGGTGCGCCCGCCGCCTTGTACGCTCGACAGCCCTGGTGCTATACTTCCACGGCTGCAACACACACCACGAGGCGGACTCTTGCGTGAAAGTCGGTGGGCAACCGACTTTTCTCGTGTTAGGGGTCGTACATGAGGGAGAAGAGAGAGGAACTGGAAACGGTCATCGACGCTGTGCTCGCCGAGCACTTCCCCGAGGTCGAGCTCGTCGATCTCGAGGTCCGCGGCGGGAGGGCCGCCACGCTCACGCTGTTCATCGACCGGCCGGGCGGCGTCGACCTCGAGGTGTGTAGCGCCGTGAGCCACGCGCTCGACGAGCTTCGCGAGCAGTATTCGTTGGAGGTGTCCTCGCCGGGGCTTGACCGGCGGCTGCGCAGGGCGACGCACTTCGCCGCGGCGCTCGGCAGCGACGTCGCGGTCAAGCTCGATGAGCCGCTGGACGGGCGGCGGAATTTCCGCGGTGTGCTGGCGGCGTCCGACGAGACCTCGATCACCGTCACGCTCGAGGTGGGGGGCGACGTCACGCTGCCGCTGACCGCGATCGAGAGAGCACACGTGGTCTACGACCACGAAACCGACGGAGGCCACCGTGAGTAGAGAGATCATCGAGGCGCTGCGCCAGATCGAGAGCGAGAAGGGGATCGCCTTCGAGGCGCTCGTCGCAGCTCTCGAAGACGCGCTCCTCTCCGCCTACAAGAAGTCGCCCGACGCGGCGGAATTCGCCGCGGTCGAGATCGATACCGAGACCGGTGACATGCGCGTGTACCAGCTCATCTTCCCGGAGCACGTCGACGTGGAGTCACTGAAGGTCCACGACGACGAGACCGGGGAAGCGGTGGGCCTCGACCTGAGCGGCGTCGACATGAGCGAGGTGGAGCGCATCGAGGTCACGCCGGACGATTTCGGGCGCATCGCGGCGATGACCGCGAAGCAGGTGATCCTGCAGCGCATCCGCGAGGCTGAGCGTGACCTCATGTACGAGGAGTACATCGATCGCATCGGCGAGCTGGTCACGGGCATCGTGCAGCAGAGCGACCCGCGGCACAACACGCTGGTCGAGCTGGGGCGCGTCGAGGCCGAGTTGCCACGTGGCGAGCAGATCGAGACCGAGCACTACGACCACGGTGCACGGATCAAGGCCGTGATCATCCGCGTCGAGGACTCGGCCAAAGGGCCGCAGGTCAAGCTGTCGCGGCGCAACGAGGAACTCGTGCGCAAGCTGTTCGAGCTCGAGGTCCCCGAGATCGCCGACGGACTGGTGCAGATCAAGCAGGTCGCCCGCGAGACCGGGTACCGTGGCCGCGACGGCAAGCCGGTGCCGGGGCGCTGCAAGATCGCCGTCATCTCCAGCGCCGACGGGGTGGATCCGGTGGGGGCGTGCGTGGGCCCGCGCGGGTCGCGTGTGCGCATGGTCGTGAGCGAGCTTCGCGGCGAACGCATCGACATCATCCCCTACAACGAGGACGCGGCGCGCTTCGTGGCCAAGGCTCTCTCGCCCGCCCGGGTGCGTGAGGTCATCGTCGACGACGACGAGAAGACGGCGACGATCATCGTGCCGGACGACCAGTTGTCGCTGGCGATCGGCAAGGAGGGTCAGAACGCCCGCCTCGCGAGCAAGCTGACCGGCTGGCGCATCGACATCAAGAGCCAGCAGCAGATGGCCGAAGCCGAGAACAGCCTGGAGTTCTCCGACGAAGAAGGCGTCGACGGCCAGTGCATGGCCATCATGCGCACCGGCAAGCGCTGCCCCAACCAGGCGGAGCCCGGAACGCGATACTGCAGTATCCACGTCGACTACGTGGAACCGCCGGCGGCTCCGGCAGGTGACGCCGGCGACGGCGGCGACGCGGAGGCCGGCGACGAGTGATGGCGGTGGCGACTCCCGAGAGGATGTGCGTCGGCTGTCGCCGGAGGCGCGGTCAGGACGAGCTTGTACGCCTGGCCGTCGTGAACGGCCGCGTCGTGCCGGCTCCCCAGGGTGCGCCCGGCAGGAGTGCGTATCTCTGTCCAGAACCGATGTGTCTCGAGGCCGCGGAGAAGCGGCGCGCCTTCGCGCGCGCCTTTCGCGCCCCGGTGACCCTCGATCCCGCGGTGCGCTCCGAACTCGCGCTGCGTGCGAATCACGAAAGGCGGTGAGGTGAATGGCGAAGAAGCGTAAGGTATCGGACATCGCGACCCAGCGCGGGTCCAGCGTCGACGATGTCCTCGCCCACCTCAAGAAGGCGGGCATCGAGGTCGTCGACGGTGAGGTCAGCGTCGACGACGAGGCGATCGAGAAGGCGTACGCGGCGCCGACGGGCGGCGGAGTGCGTCGCCGCAGTGGCGGAGCCCCCGGTGGCAAGAAGCGGCGGGTCATCATCGACGCCGGCGCATCACGGCGGGGCGGTGCACCGCAAGGCGGCCGCGGCCGTGGCCGTGGGCGTGGGCGTGGGCGCAACCGGGAGGAACAGCAGGCCGCGCCCGTCGTGCCGACCGGCCTCGTCAAGCTGCCGTCGGGCTCCAGCGTCAAGGATGTCTCGCAGCTGCTCGGCATCTCGACCCCCGACATCATCAAAGCCCTGATGGGCTACGGCGAGATGGTGACCATCACGCAGACGCTGAGCGACGAGGCGATCGAGGTGCTCGCGACGGACTTCGGTCGTGAGGTGGAGATCACCCACGCCGCCGACGAAGAAGCCGAACTCGAGAAGGAGGCCGTCGACGATCCCGGGGATCTGCATCCGCGGGCGTCGGTCATCACCGTCATGGGGCATGTCGACCACGGCAAGACCAGCCTGCTCGACGCGATCCGTGAGACCGAGGTGGCGGCCGGAGAGGCCGGCGGCATCACCCAGCACATCGGCGCCTATCAGGTGAAGCACAACGGCCAGCTGATCACCTTCATCGACACGCCGGGACACGCCGCGTTCACCGCCATGCGCGCCCGCGGTGCCAAGGTGACGGACATCGCGGCGATCGTCGTGGCCGCAGACGACGGTGTGATGCCTCAGACGGTCGAGGCGATCGACCACGCCAAGGCGGCCCAGGTCCCGATCGTGATCGTCATCAACAAGATCGACAAGCCCGACGCCAACATCGAGCGCATCAAGCAGCAACTGGCCGAGCAGGGGGTGGTCCCCGAGGACTGGGGCGGCGACAACGTCTTCGTCGAGGCCAGCGCCAAGAAACACATCGGCCTCGACAACTTCCTCGACATGCTCCTCCTGGTGGCGGAGGTCGCCGATCTCAAGGCGAACCCGGACGCGCCTGCGAGCGGCTTCATCATCGAGTCCAAAGTGGATCCCGGGCGCGGTGTGGTGGCCACGATGCTCGTGAGCAGGGGCACCCTCAGGGTCGGCGACGCGATCGTCGCCGGTGAGGCGAGCGGTCGCGTGCGTGCCATGCGCGACTTCCGCGGGGACCCGCTGAAGGCCGGCGGGCCATCGACTCCGGTCGAGATCATCGGCTTCGACGAGCTTCCCGTGGCGGGCGAGTTCTGCCGGGTCGTCAAGGACGAACGGGCGGCACGGGCGCTCGGCCAGAAGCGTGCGAATCGCCTCAAGACGGAGGCTCTTGCCAAGCAGCACGCGCTGACGCTGGACGATGTGTTCGCGCGTATCGCCGCGGGCAAGGTGCTCGATCTCAACCTGGTCGTGAAGGCGGACGTGCAGGGCAGCATCGAGGCGCTCAGCGACGCACTGCTCAAGATCCAGCACCCAGAGGTCAAGGTGCGCATCATCCACTCGGGCGTCGGCGGCGTCAACGAGTCCGACGTCATGCTCGCGAGCGCTTCGGCGGCGATCGTCATCGGTTTCAACGTCCGCCCGAGCCCCGCGGCGACTGCGCTCGCCGAGTCGGAGGGCGTCGACGTACGCACCTACCGCGTGATCTACAAGGTCACCGAAGACATCACCGCCGCCCTCGTCGGCATGCTCAAGCCGACGTTCGAGGAGATCGTCCTGGGGCAGGCGGAGGTCCGTACCACCTTCAAGGCGTCCAAGCTCGGCACCATCGCCGGTTGCATGGTCACCCACGGCATGATCGCCCGTAACGCCGGGATGCGCGTGCTGCGTAACGACGTGGTCGTCCACGACGGCAAGATCGCCTCCCTCAAGCGTTTCGCGGAGGATGCCCGCGAGGTCCAGGAGGGCTTCGAGTGCGGCATCCTGCTCGACGGCTTCAACGACCTCAAGGAAGGGGACGTGCTGGAAGCGTACGAGACGCGAGAAGTCGCCCGTGAGGCATGACGCGTGCATCGGCGTCCTGCTTGTGGAACTGCACTTCCCGGCCAGTCGCTCGCTCAAGGAGAAGCGCGCCCCGCTCGCGTCGCTGCGTGACGTCGTGCGGCACCGTTTTCGGGCCTCGTTCAGTGAAGTAGGCCTGCAGGACGTGTGGCAGCGGGCCCGCGTGCTCGTGGTGCTGGCCGCCTCGTCGCTCGACCGGGCGGCCGAGCGACTCGACGACATCGACCGCTACATCCATGGGCGTGAGTACGAGGTGGCGCGCGTCCTCCTGAAGACGACTGACACGGTGGACACGGTATGGGACATCGACTCCTGAGGATCAACGAGAGCATCAAGGAGGCCCTCTCTTCGGTGATCGCCACCGAGGGGATCAAGGATCCGCGCGTGGGCTTCGTCACCGTCACTGGCGTGGAGACGACGCCGGATCTGCGGCACGCCAAGGTGTTCGTGAGCGTCCTGGGCAGGCGCGCCGAGCGGGACGCCTGCATGGAGGCGCTCGAGCGCTCGAGGGGCTTCCTGCAGTCGCGCCTCGGTGCGTCGCTCCACATGAAGCGCACACCGCAGCTCCAGTTCGTCTACGACAGCACGCTCGACAACGCGCTGCACATCGAGAAGCTGATGAAGCGCGAGGCGGAGGCCTTGGGGAGCGAGGCGCCGCAGATCGTCGTCGGCGGAGCCGATGTATCGGACGGCGGCGCCTCCCCGGCCCAGGCCGGCCGCGGTGATGCCGGCGGGGACGCCGAGGAGCCGGCGTGAAGGTCCTCGACGCCGACCTCGCGGAGGTCTGCCGCCGCATGCGCGCCGAGCGTGTGGCGGCGCTTGCCGTCCATGAACGGCCGGACCTCGACGCCGTCGGGGCGGCCGCCGGCATGATCGACCTGTTCGAGCAGCTCGGCGCCGAGGCTCTCCTCTACGTGGACGCGGACGAGTCGCTGCCGCTCGAAGACATCCTGCTTCCTCGCGGCTCGGTGGTCAGGAGCGTGCCCGCGGACGGTCGTTCCCTGTACGCGCTGGACTCCGGCAGTCTCGACCGTCTCGCCTTGCCGCTGTCGTCCTGGGACGGGTTCCTCGTCAACGTCGATCACCATCAGGACAACACGCGGTTCGGCGACCTGGACTTCGTGCGCGGTGCGGCGAGCAGTGCCAGTGAGCTCGTCTGCGACATCGCCCGAGCCTTGGCTCTGCGGCCGTCCCTGCAGGCCGCCGAGGCGCTGTACGCCGGCATCTCGTTCGACACCGGTCACTTCCGCCACGGGAGCACGTCGGCCGCCACCCTGCAGACGGCGGCATGGCTGGTCAGCTTGGGGGTCGAGCCGGCGAAGCTCTACTCGATGCTGTATGAACAGGGTTCTCCGGCGGCGCTCAGGGTCTGGGGCCAGGCCGTCGCGAACGCCAGGACGATAGCGGCCGGGCGCGGTCTGATCGCGGTGGTCTCGGCGGCCGACTTCGCTGCGGCCGGCGCCGGCGAGGACGAGACGGAGGGTGTCGTCGACAGCCTGCGGAGTGTCGCCGGGGTCGAGGTCGCGGCGCTCGTCAAGGAGCAGCGCCGCGGTCCCCGCGTGCGCGTCAGCCTTCGGTCGAACGGCTTCGACGTGAGCGCCGTCGCCGCTCTGCGGGGCGGCGGCGGTCATCGCCAGGCGGCGGGGTTCTCGTGTGACGACGCTCCGGAGGAGGTGACGGAATGGCTCAGTTCAGAACTCGAAAGGCGCCTCTCGACGGGGTCCTCCTGATCGACAAGCCGGTGGACTTCACGTCGCACGACGTGGTTGCACGCGTGCGTCGCGACCTGCGTCCCGGCGGCGTCAAGAAGGTGGGCCACGCGGGCACACTGGACCCGTTCGCGACCGGCCTCCTGGTCGTCCTGATCGGGCGGGCGACGAAGCTGGCGCGCTTCTTCGTCGACCTCCCGAAGGAGTACGAGTGCACCGTGCGCTTCGGTGTGCGCTCCGACACGGGCGATCTCACCGGCCTGCTGAGCGAGACGGGGATCCGGGTCACCGCGGAGGACGTCGACGCCGTCGTGCCGCGCTTCCTCGGCCCCATCCTGCAGCGTGTGCCGATGACCTCTGCGGTGAAGGTCGACGGGGAACGCCTGTACAAGAAGGCCCATCGCGGGGAGACGGTGGAGACGCCGGTCAAGGAGGTCGAGATCAGCGCTCTCGAGGTCCTTTCCTTCGACGAGGCCGCGCAGGCCATGCGCTGCCGCATCGGCTGTTCCAAGGGGACGTACGTGCGCCAGCTCGCCATCGATCTGGGCGAGGCGGTCGGCGCCGGTGCGCATCTCGAGCAGCTCTCCCGGACCGCCATCGGCGAACTGCGCCTCGACGACGCGCAGACGCTCGCCGCCTTCGAGGAGTCCGTGGGTGCGCGAGATGAGGGCGACGAGCACATCCCCGGCCTGGTCGCACCGGCGAGCGCGCTGCAGTTCATGCCGTCGATCGAGCTCTCCGCGGCTCAGGTCGCGGCCGTCCGCAACGGCGCCCGGCTGCCGGGCGGACCGCGTGAGCCGGTCAGGCTGACGTTCCGCGGCGAACTCGTGGCCGTGTACGGGCCGGCGGAGGAGGGCAACGCCCTGAAGCTCCTCGTCAAGCTCTGATGGACGTCGTCACCGAGCTCGGCGCGCTTGAGGCTCGCCCGCGGGCCCTGGCCCTCGGGACCTTCGACGGCGTGCACATCGGTCACCGGGCGGTGATCGATCGGGCCGTCGAGGTCGCGCGCGAGCGCGGCTTCACGAGCGCCGCAGTGACGTTCGATCGCCACCCTCTCGCCGTCATCGACCCCGCGCGCGTGCCGCGCCTGCTGACGTCCCTCGACGAGAAGATCCGGCTGGTCGGCGAGCTCGGACCGGACGAGTTCATCGTGCTGCCGTTCGACGAACGCCTGGCGGCGCTGACCCCGGCCGCGTTCTGCGCCGACCTGCTCGCCCGGACCCTGCGGGCGCGGGCGGTCGTGGTCGGCGAGAACTTCAGCTTCGGCGCCGGCGGCGCCGGCGACGCGGCGCTCCTGCGCGCCTGCGGCGCCGAGCATGGGTATGAGGTGGAGATCGTGGAGCTCGTGACGGAGCACGGCGCGACGATCAGCTCGACGCGCATCCGCCGCCTCCTGCACGACGGCGCTCTCGAGGAGGTCAGAGAGATCCTCGGGCGGCCGCCGTCCGCCACCGGCAAGGTCGTGCATGGAGACAAGCGCGGGCGCATGCTGGGCGTGCCGACCGCGAACGTGGACGTGGAGGCTGGCACCATCTTCCCCGGCCGCGGCGTGTACGCCGCCCGGGTGCTCGTCGGCGGCCGGTGGTACCGGGCCGCCGTCAACATCGGCCACAACCCGACCTTCCAGAGCCGCGAAGCGCCGACGACGCACGTGACCGTCGAGGCCTTCCTGCTCGGCTTCGACGGGGACATCTACGATCGGGAGATCAGGCTGGACTTCCTGCACCGGATCCGGGCCGAGAAGCGCTTCGACGGGCCGCCGGAGCTGGTCGCCCAGATGCGTCTGGACATCGGCGCCACAGCCCAGCTCGAGGATCCGGCCTACGCGGATGTCGCGCTGCCGGCCGGCCGGCCGGCCTGGGGCTGACCCCGCGGCGCGTCCCGCACGATTTCTCGCGGGACTCCGCCTGTGCTACCCTAACGCGACCGCTTTCTTGGTCGCGGGCGGCCAACCCGCGTCTAGGTTCCCGGATACTCCCCAGAGGGAGGTGAGACACCATGGCAGTCACCAAAGAGACCAAAGAGACGATCATCGCCAAGCACGCCAAGCACGACGGCGACACCGGCTCCCCCGAGGTCCAGATCGCACTCCTCACGGCGCGCATCGAGACCCTCACCGAGCACCTCAAGACCCACAAGAAGGACCATCACAGCAGGCGCGGCCTGCTCAAGATGGTCGGTCAGCGCCGGCGCCTTCTCAACTACCTGCAGGCGCGCGACCTGGAGCGCTACCGCGCGCTCGTCAAGGAGCTCGAGCTCCGCAAGTAAGACCGCCACGCGGCGCCGGACGCGCCGCGCCGATCGTCACGTGTCAACGCCACGCCGACGAGACAGTACCCGCGCGCAATGGGGCGCCGGGTCGAGAGACACGAAGGAAGAGATGAACAGACTAGAAGTGGAAGTCGGGGGTCAGACCATCACCCTCGAGACCGGCCGCCTCGCGAAGCAGGCCAACGGCTCAGTGCTCGTGACCTGCGGCGACACGGTCGTCCTCGTGGCCGCCACGGCACGCGAGACCGTGCGTGAGGGGCAGGACTTCTTCCCCCTCACCGTCGACGTGGAAGAGCGTCACTACGCCGCCGGCAAGATCCCCGGCGGCTTCATCAAGCGCGAGAGCCGCCCGAGTGAGAAAGCCATCCTCGCCGCGCGGCAGATCGACCGGCCGATCCGGCCGCTGTTCCAGAAGGGCTTCATGAACGAGGTCCACGTGGTCGCGACCACGTTGTCCGTGGACTTCGAGATCCCGTACGACATCCTCGCGACGCTCGGCGCCTCCGCGGCGCTGACGCTGAGCGAGATCCCGTTCCTCGGCCCGATCGGGTCCGTTCACGTCGGGCGCATCGACGGCCAGCTGGTCGTCAACCCGACGCTCGAGGAACTGCAGGACGAGTCCGATCTCGACCTGGTCGTCACCGGCACTGCCGATGCCATCGTCATGGTCGAGGCCGGCGCCCAGGAGGTGTCGGAGAGCGTCATCGTCGAGGCCCTGCGTCTGGCGCACGAGGAGATCAAGAAGCTCGTCGCCGTCCAGCTCGAGCTGCAGAAGCTCGCCGGCAAGCCCAAGTGGGACGTGCCCGAGTACACCGTCGACGAGGCGATCCTCGAGCAGGTCCGCACCGGGTTCGGGGCGGCTCTGGATGCCGCCACACAGGTGCACGACAAGAAGGCGCGCCAGGACGCGACGTCCGAGGTGAAGGAGTCCGCGTACGCCCAGCTTCTCGGCGACGACCCGGATCCCGAGCGCGTCGTCCAGGTGCGCCGCGCCGTCGCCAGGATCGAGAAGGACATCGTCCGCGATCGCATCGCCGTCAAGAAGATGCGTCCCGACGGCCGCGCGACGGACGAGGTCCGGCCGATCGCCTGCGAGGTCGGCCTCATCCCGCGCACGCACGGCAGTGCCCTGTTCACGCGCGGCGAGACGCAGGCCATGAGCCTGCTCACGCTGGGCGGCACCGGCGAGTTCCAGCGCATCGACGGCCTCGGCATCGAGGACAAGAAGCGCTACATCCACCACTACAACTTCCCGCCGTACTCGGTGGGGGAGACCGGCTTCATGCGCGGCCCGAAGCGCCGTGACATCGGCCATGGCGCCCTCGCCGAGCGCGCCCTGCTGCCCGTCCTGCCGGACGAGGTCGAGTTCCCCTACACGATCCGCATCGTCTCGGAGATCCTCGAGAGCAACGGCTCCTCCTCCATGGCCAGCGTCTGCGGCAGCACCCTCTCGCTCATGGACGCCGGCGTGCAGATCAAGCGCCCGGTCGCAGGCACCGCGATGGGCCTCATCAAGGAGGGCGACGACTACGTCGTCCTGACCGACATCGCCGGCGTCGAAGATCATCTGGGCGACATGGACTTCAAGGTCGCCGGCACCGCCGACGGCATCACCGCCCTGCAGATGGACATCAAGATCACGGGCGTCACCTTCGAGATCCTCACCGAGGCGCTGGAACAGGCCCGCAAGGCCCGCCTGCACATCCTCGGCAAGATGCTCGAGGCCATCGCCGAGCCGCGCAGCGAGCTCAGCGAGTGGGCGCCGCGCATCTTCAGCATCCAGATCAATCCCGACCAGATCGGGCTGGTGATCGGCAAGGGCGGCGAGACCATCCGCGGCATGACCGAGGAGTTCAGCGCCGACATCGACATCCAGGACGACGGGACGATCTTCATCTGCGCCCCCGACGAGGAGGCCGCGGAGGGCGTCAAGAACCGCATCCAGTCGATGACCAAGGAGGTCGAGGTCGGGGACGTGTTCACCGGCCGGGTCGTCAAGACCACCGACTTCGGCGCGTTCGTGGAGCTCAAGAAGGGCACCGACGGACTGCTGCATATCTCGCGTCTGGCTCCCAAGGGCGAGCGCGTCAAGAACGTCGAGGACGTCGTCAAGCGCGGCGATACGGTGACCGTCGAGGTCGTCGAGATCGACAAGGCGCGCAACCGCATCGGGCTGACGCTCCTCAAGTCGGCCGACGCGGAGTAAGAGAAGAAGCGCAGCAGGGAGCGGGCCACGGAGGCCTACCGCCTGTCAACGCTGGAGAACGGCCTGAGAGTGGCCACCGAGCGCGTGGATGCCGTGCGCTCGGTGGCCCTCGGGTTCTGGATCGCCGCCGGCTCCCGGCTGGAGCCGCTGGAACTGGCCGGGGTCTCCCACTTCATCGAACACCTGATCTTCAAGGGGTCGGCGACCTACTCGGCCGCCGACATCGCGCATATCTTCGACGACATGGGCGCGGAGCCCAACGCCTCCACTTCGAAGGAGCACACCCTCGTCAATGCACGCCTGCTCGACGAGGATCTCGATCTTGCGTTCGAGGTCCTCGCTGAGATGGTCGCGCGCCCGGCGTTCGCCGATCTCGACCAGGAGCGTGAGGTCGCGCTCGAGGAAGTCGCGATGTACGAGGATTCTCCGCCGGAGCTTATCCACGACGATCTGTGTGAGGTCGTCTTCGGAGAGCATCCTCTGGGGCGTCCGATCATCGGCCACTCGGAGACCCTCCGGGCGCTCGATCTGGAGACGGTCCGCTCGTATCACGACGCGCACTACGTGAACCCCGGCATCGTGGTGGCGGCCAGCGGCCACGTGGACCACGATCGCCTCTGCGAGCTGACGGCGACGCACTTCCGTCCCGAGCCCGGGGCGGCCATCCGTCGCGCCGATCTGAGCGCCCCCGGGACGCGTCACACCGCGCGCTTCACGCGGAAGGACACCGAGCAGTACCACGTCTGTCTCGGTGGCCCGGGGCCGCGACGCGGGGACCCGGATCGATATGCCGTGTTCGTGGTCGACACGCTCCTCGGCAGCTCGTGGAGCTCGCGGCTCTTCCAGGAAGTGCGGGAGAAGCGCGGCCTCGCGTACTCCGTGTACTCGTACACGTCGCTCTATGCCGACGCCGGTCTCACCGCCGTGTACTTCGGCTCGCGTGAGGAGGCCGTCGAGGAGGCCATGACGGTGATCCTCGAGGCTTTGGGCGATCTCGAGCGATCGATGACCGCCTCGGCGATCGACCGCGCCAAGAACCATCTCAAGGGACAGCTCGTTCTGAGCATGGAGAGCCCCGGCTCCCGTATGCAGACGCTGGGACGAGCGGTGCTCCTCGAGCAGCCGGTGCTCACCGTGGACGAGGTGCTGGCTCGCATAGAGGCGGTCGATCACGACGCGGTGGTGGCCGCCGTGCGGCGGTACTATGACCCCGCCACGTGGTCGACGGCGTGCATCGGCCCGCGTCCGGAGCCGTTCCGGGCCGTCACCGAAGGCTTCGTCTGGGAGGAACGATGACCGACATCCTCGTGACCGGCGCGGCCGGCAAGATGGGGTCTCTGAGCGCCGTTACCATCGCCGCGCAGGACGACCTCGACCTTGTCGCGCTCGTCGACCCGAAGGGCGGCGACGGCGACGGCGTCCCCTTCTTCGCGGACGTCGCCCAAGCGCTGGCGCTCACCACTCCGCAGGCGGCGCTCGAATTCAGCGTTCCCGGCGCCGTCTTCGCGAACACGACGGCGCTGCTCGCCGCCGGTGTGCCCACTGTGGTGGGTGCGACCGGCCTGGACGACGCGCAGGTCGACGCACTGAGCGCGACGGCTTCGGCGGCGGGAGTCGGGCTCGTGATCGTGCCGAACTTCGCCCTCGGAGCGGTCCTGCTCATGCGCTTCGCGGCGGAGGCGGCGCGCTACTACGAGCACGCCGAAGTGATCGAGATGCACGAGAAGGCCAAGGTCGACGCGCCGTCGGGGACCGCCCTTCGGACCGCTCGCCTGATGGCGGAGGCGCCGGGGTCGGCCCTGCAGGCCCCGCCTGGCGGCGGCCAGCCGTCGCGAGGTCTCACGGCGGCGGGCCTCGTGAACGTGCACAGCGTGCGGCTGCCGGGAGTCGTCGCCCACCAGGAAGTGCTGTTCGGCGGAGACGATGAGGTGCTCACGCTTCGCCACGACTCGCTGTCGAGGCATTCCTTCATGAGCGGCGTCCTGATCGCTCTGCGGAAGGTCACAGCCGTCACGGGGACGGTCGTGGGACTTGAGAACCTGCTTGACTGATGGGTGCGACCACGGCACTTCATTCGACGGGGGGATGACATCGTGACCGACAGCCTGGGGACCATCCTCACCGCGATGGTGACGCCGTTCGACGACGGCCTCGCCGTCGACCATGCGCGGCTCGCCACGCTCGCCGACCACCTTCTCGAGAACGGCTCCGACGGTCTCGTCGTGGCCGGCACGACCGGCGAGTCGCCGACGCTCAGTGACGCCGAGAAATCGGCGATGTTCCGCACCGTCCTCGAGGTCGCACGCGGCCGGGGCGTCGTCGTCGCCGGCGCCGGCAGCAACGACACGCGGCACAGCATCGAGCTCACACGCGAGGCGGAGCGGGTCGGCGTCGACGCGGTGCTGCTCGTCACGCCTTACTACAACAAGCCGCCGGAGCGCGGCCTGATCGCTCACTTCCAGGCGGTAGCCGCCGCCACGAGCCTGCCGGTCATCGTGTACAACATCCCCGGTCGTACCGGCGTGAATCTCGCGCCGGAAGCTCTTGCCGTCCTCGCCGAGACGCCGAACATCGTGGCCGTGAAGCAGGCGAACCCGGACCTGGCGGAGACCGATCGCCTGATGGCGATCAGCGACCTCGGCGTCTATGCCGGCAACGACGACATGCTGTGCGACATCGTCACCCGCGGCGGGCTCGGCGGCATCTGTGTGGCGAGTCATCTCGTCGGTCCGCAGATGGCCGGGATCGCCCGGCTGGCGAGGTCCGGTGACACGGTCGCGGCCGCAGCCGAGGACGCGCGGTTCCACGGCCTGTACAAGGCGCTGTTCGTGACCACCAACCCCATCCCGGTGAAGGCGGCGCTGAACGCCGTCGGTGCGCCGGTGGGCGGCTTGCGGCTGCCGCTCGTCGAGGCGACGGACGATGAGGTGGCGACGGTGACGGCCGAACTGCGTCGCCTCGGCCTGCTCCATTCTTGAGACAGCAACGGGAGAGCCGCGCGGACATCCCCGTGATCGCGGGCGACGCGCCTCAGCCCTGAAGAAAGGTCCATCATGAGTGAAGACACCGTCAGGATCATCCCCCTCGGGGGCCTCGGTGAGATCGGCAAGAACATGACCGCCGTGGAGTACCGCGGCAAGATCGTCGTGCTCGACTGCGGTGTCGAGTTCCCGCGAGACGAGATGCTCGGCATCGACCTCGTCCTGCCCGACATCAGCTGGCTGCTCGAACGCCAGGACGACGTCCTCGGGTTCCTGATCACCCACGGTCACGAGGACCATCAGGGGGCGCTGCCCTTCGTGCTGAAGCAGATGAACAGGCCGGTGTATGGGAGCCGCTTCACGCTGGCCCTCATCAAGTCCAAGCTGGACGAGCACGGGCTGCTGAAGAGCACCGAACTCATCGAGGTCTCCGAGAAGTCGCGTCTTGACCTCGGACCGTTCGGCGTCTCGTTCATCGCGACGACTCACAGCGTCCCCGACTCGCTCTCGATCGTGCTGGAGACTCATCTCGGCGCCGTCGTGCTCACCGGCGACTACCGCTTCGACCACACGCCGATCGACGGCCGCATCACCGATGTCAACGCCTTCGCGCAGCTTGGAGACAGGGGCGTGCTGGCGCTGCTCGGCGACTCGACCAACGCCGAGACGCCGGGGTCGACCGCCTCGGAGAGTACGGTCGGCCACGCCTTCCACCAGATCTTCGCCGAGGCGGAGGGTCGCGTGATCGTCGCGAGCTTCGCCTCGCACATCCATCGCATCCAGCAGGCGATCACCATCGGCCATCTGCATGGGCGCAAGTTCGCCCTCTCCGGCCGCTCGATGGTCAAGAACGCGAACATCGCCCGCAACCTCGGCTACCTCGACGTGCCGGACGGCGCGATGATCAAGCTCACGCAGATCGACGACTACCGGCCCGAGGAGGTCCTCATCCTGTCGACGGGCAGTCAGGGCGAGCCGCTCTCGGCGCTCACGCGCATGGCGTTCAACGACCACCCCCAGGTGGAGTTGCACGAGGGGGATACCGTCGTGATCTCCGCCAAGGCGATCCCCGGCAATGAGCGCAGCGTCACAGGCACCATCGACCGGCTGCTGAAGGCCGGCGCGACGGTGATCTACGGTGAGCAGAGCGGCATCCACGTCAGTGGCCATGCCGCGCGCGAGGACCTCAAGATGATGCTCAACCTCGTCCGGCCCAGGTTCCTCGTCCCGGTCCATGGCGAGTACCGCATGCAGTACCTGCACGCCGGGATCGCCCGCGAGACTGGGCTCGGCGACGAAGACATCTTCATCCTCGAGAACGGTGACGTCCTCGAGCTCAGCGCCGACAACGCCGAGATCGTCGACAAGGTCCCCACGGGCATGGTCTTCGTGGACGGCTACGAGCTGGGCGACGCCGGCGGAATCGTGCTGCGCGACCGGCAGCAGCTCGCCGGCGACGGCATCCTCATCGCCGTGGTCACCATCGACGCCCAGAACGCCGATTCTGTGGCTCCGGCGGAGCTCGTGGCGCGAGGCTTCCTGCACGACGACGAGCGGCTCCAGGAGATCCTCGACGAGTGCGCCGTGGCGCTCGACGACCTCCTCGACGACCTCGGCGCCGATCACGTCACGGGCCAGCGGCTCATCCGTGACGACATCAAGGACCGTCTTGCCGACCTCGTCTACAAGCGGACGCGCCGGCGGCCGCTGATCATGCCGGTGGTGGTCGAGGTCTGAGCGTCGATCCGGCGGTCGCGCCCTAGGATTCGGCGGACGCGCGTCGAAGACGTCGTCATGGCGACCGCACGCCCAAAGCAGGCACGTCGGCGCACCGGCGCGGCGGGCCGCGCGCGTCCTGCGCCTGCGACGCGGAAGGAGGGGCCGCCGGCCTCCCGGCATCGTCGCGAGCTGGCGGCGATCGCCTGCCTCGCGATCGCCGTCTTCCTGGCGTTCGTCCTCTTCCTCGGATGGGACGGCGGTGCGCTGGGCCGCTGGCTGACCGACTCGGTCCGGTGGCTCGTCGGGATCCTTGCCTTCGCGGTCCCCTTCATCCTCGGCCTGGTCGCGTATCTCCTCGTCGTGAACGAGGAGCGCCTCCCGCGGCGCGGTCTCAGCTGGGGTGTCGCGCTGATCGTCGCGGGTGTGGCTCTGGCCGCCGCGGCGGACGCATTCGGTATCTTCGCCGGTTCGCGTGTGGACCGGCTGTTCCGTGACGAGTACGTGAGCGTGCACGGCGGCATGCTCGGCGAGGTGCAATGGGCTGTGCTCAGCCCGTTCGTCGGACGTGTGGGTGTCGACGTCCTCGTGATCGCGCTTCTGGCTGCCGGCGGCCTGCTGGTCACGGGATCCTCGCTGCGACAGTGGGCGTCCCACTCGCGCCACGGCGTCGCCGCGGCGGGACGCGCCGCCCGCAACCAGGCGGAGGCCCTCGGGGCGCGCCGCCGTGACACCGCGGAGACCCGGATCGTCGAGCTCGACGAATCGCCGACGATCGACTCCAGCGACTTCCTGCGGACGTCGCTGACCCCGGCCGCCCGTGAGGAGCCGGCGGAGGTCGTCCGACCGGCGGGCGTCATCGACGGCATGATCGCCGCGCCGGAGATCTTCGGCGATCCTCCGCTCGAACCGCCACAGGCGGCGGATGATCCCGCGCCGGAGGAAGAAGCAGGTATTCAGGAACAACTCTCACTGGCCGCTGCGGGGGGGCGGGGCGAAGGCGTCGCCCTGGCGTTCGCGGAAGCCGAGAAGCGCCAGTGGAGGCTGCCCGACCCGGCTCTGCTCCGTCGCCTGGGCGAGGGCAGCGGCGAATCTCCGGATGCGGTCGCCCGGGTCACGCAGCAGCTCGTGGAGACCCTCGGCCACTTCGGCATCCCGTCACAGGTCGTCGGGACCGTCTCGGGACCGCGGGTCACGCGGTACGAGCTGCAGCTGGCGCCGGGCATCAAGGTGAGTAAGGTTGCGAACCTCAAGGACGACCTGGCGTACGCGCTGGCGGCGACCGACGTCCGCGTCCAGGCCCCGATCCCGGGCAAGACCGCCGTCGGCGTCGAGGTCCCGAACGTCCAGGCCAACTACGTGTCGCTGGGCGACATCCACCAGCTGTTCCCCACGCACGCCTCGCCGATGGCCTTCTGGCTGGGGAAGGACGTCACCGGGAAGGCCGTGCTCGGAGACCTCGTGCGCATGGTCCACCTGCTGATCGCCGGGACGACGGGCTCCGGCAAGAGCGGCTGCCTGAACGCGCTCATCAGCTCCATCCTTCTGCGCGCCACGCCGGACGAGGTGCGCATGATCATGATCGACCCCAAGAAGGTCGAGCTCAGCAACTTCAACGGCGTGCCTCACCTGCTCGCGCCCGTGGTGACCAACATGAAGCAGGCGACGTACGTGCTCGACAACGTCTGCCGCGAGATGGACCGGCGGTACGACGTGCTTTCGCGCAACGGCTGTCAGGACATCCGGGCGCTGAACAAGAAGCTCGCCCGGGCGGGCGAAGAGACGATGCCGTACACGATGGTGATCATCGACGAGCTCGCAGACCTCATGATGGCAGCCCCATCGGAGGTCGAGGATTCGATCATCCGTCTCGGCCAGCTGGGCCGGAGCTGCGGTATCCACTTGGTCGTTGCGACGCAGCGACCGTCGGTCGATGTCGTCACCGGCATGATCAAGACGAACATCCCGTCACGGATCGCCTTCGCCGTGAGTTCGCAGACCGACTCGCGCATCATCCTCGACCAGGGCGGCGCCGAGAGCCTTCTCGGCATGGGCGACATGCTCTTCAGCCCCATGGGCAGCAGCAAGCTCCTCCGCGTGCAGGGAGCCCTCGTCACCAGCAGTGAGATGAAGCTGATCACCGACCATTGGCGTCGTCAGGCGAAGCCCGACTACCACGACGAGCTCCTGGAGAACCCGGCCGGACCGGACGCCG
>Ga0172375_10003135_pt1 | contig 25357 bp, 19 predicted proteins | sample LakKiv1m_FD_114537 | JGI IMG/M metagenome (GOLD analysis project Ga0172375, IMG submission 114537) | Freshwater microbial communities from Kabuno Bay, South-Kivu, Congo - kab_092012_11.1m | ecosystem: Environmental > Aquatic > Freshwater > Lake | place: Democratic Republic of the Congo...
ACCTTCACCGCCGGCGCAATCTGGTACTCCTTGTAGTAGTTCCTCAGGAACTTCACCAGATCCCAGTGACTCTCTTCCATCGTGATATCTTCGCCTTCGGCTATCTTGACCGCAACATCCTCGTTCCAGTCGTCCAGGTTTACCAGATAGCCGTTCTCGTCGGTCTCGTAGCTCGCGCCATTGACTTCAATTGCCATTGCTATGCTCCTTTGTTTAAAGTAAGGTTTCAAGATGAATGCGGGCAACACCATCCCTGAGATGCGTCTGCCGCTTATAATCAGTACTCCACTATCGATGGCCGCTCGGGAATCGTAAATCCAGTGACGGCAATCAAACCTGAAAACCGGAATTCCCACAGAATGGTGTGATTGAAGGGAATGTCAGGCGGTCGATCACGGCGTTAATCAGGAAAGCTAAGTAATTAGCAAAATATCATGAATGAATCAAGCTTTCCGGAAAAAATAGCCTGAGCAAAGTCCGTATAATTTCAATCCTGTTCACCAGCAAGTTTCATACGGAAGCAGATGGAGAGATCAACGAAACGCTCTGCCCAGTGGGGCGTTGCCGCCACATGAAAATGGGCGTAGGAAGCAAACAGGTTCCGGTAGAGAATGCCGTCCTCACGACCGCTCAGACCGTACCCCCTGGAAAGATCGAACTGACAGAAAAGTGGCTGGCCTCCGTCTGCGGGCTTCGAGTAGTGGAATTCATGCGCTCTCACCCGTTCCCCGGCGGTAAACCATCCGGAACCGGTACGACTTTCGAGTTCGAGATAGCCGCATCCGGCCGGTTTTTTCTGGTAGACGATATCGAGCGGAATAACGCCGGTCAGGGGCCAATTCGATCCTTCCCATGTCGCGCTGCGACACAGCCAGATCAGCCCCCCGCACTCTGCCCAGGCCGGCATTCCCGCCTCGATCCTTTCCCGGATATCCCCCTGCAATCCTTCGTTTCGGCTGAGCTCTTCAAAAAACGATTCAGGAAACCCCCCTCCCATATAGAGGCCATCGACATCAGGAAGCATCGCTGTTTTGAACGTATCGATAAAAACCAGTTCAGCTCCCGCATTTTGCAGAGCATCAAGATTGTCGGGATAGTAGAAGCAGAAGGCTGCGTCACGGAAAACACCGATTTTCGCCATACTGTCCGTTTTGGGGTGAGATACCGGGATGGTTTCGGGTATCGGCAGAGGAGCGGTGGTGTCGAAAAGCGCCCGGATAGCGGCCAGGTCGCAGTGACGCCCGACCTGTTCGGCGGCTGCACGGATAAAGGATTCAGCATCCGACGCCTCACCCACTGTCACAAGGCCGAGGTGACGTTCAGGCAGAAGAAGGGATGCGTCCGAAGGGATCGCACCCAGGACGGGAACCTTGCAGAAGGATTCGATAGCCTGGCGCTGCTTGGACTCCTGCCGGGAACTGGCGACATGATTGAGAATGACGCCGGCGATTCTGACCTTCGGCGGCATCGCCTGGAGACCGAGAACCTGGGCCGCCACACCGCGGTTCATCCGGCGGCTGTCGATCACCAGCAAAACCGGCAGATCGAGCAGAGCCGCCAGCCCCGCGCTGCTGTCAGAACCCTCCATATCCAGACCGTCATGCAGGCCATGATTGCCCTCGATCAGCGCCACGGAACCCGGTTTTCGGGAGCAGGCACGAACGAACGAGTCGCGGCAGGCCTGTTCGCCCATCATCCAGGTATCGAGATTGTAGCACTCACTGCCACTCGCGACCCGGTGCCACATCGGATCGATGTAATCCGGTCCCTTCTTGAAGCTGACCACGGGCTGTCCCTCACTCCCAAGCAGTCGCAACAGCCCCAGGGTTACCGTGGTCTTCCCGGCGCTTTTCCATGAAGCCGAAATCATCAGACGCGGAATCGTGATCGAAGCCAAAGCAATAACTCCTTAAAAGTGACCTGAGGCAATATCAGGACGCGTTGTTTTGATGTATCATTTTCTGTGACATGTCACCCTGACCCCGACGTGCAGGGCGCACACAGTTTCAGCTATGCTGAATAGCAATATGCTGACAGGATAACCCCGCACACCCATTCAGCAATATCACAAAAGAAAGGAGAATCCAACCGGAGAGGAAATGATTTTTCGGAGAGAAGGGCGTAGCTTAGGCTGAATGCAGATGAAAATACCTGCCTCATTGGAAAAATCGATGTCGAATCCGATCCGTTTTGCTGAATCTCTCAGGGGTGGTCTCATCCCCCCTTTGTTTTGCCGCCTTTCATCCGTTTCCAAAACCAACCGACTGCTGGCACCAGAAGCGTTGCCCACAACCACTGCCAGTTGTCCCCGATAAACACCCATACACGATCCCCCCAGGTTGGTTTAACAGCTTCAACGGCGATCACCTTGTCGAAGGTGCGAATCGCACGTGGCGAGGATTTGCCGTCAGCATCGATAAACGCCGTCAGGGTGAGATGCAGATTCTGACGGCCTTCACTTTTCGGCTTTACCTCCCACATCCAACTGGTGACCTCGCATTTCGAAAGGAGCTGCAGCTCTGGAGTTATTTTATTGATATCGAAATTCGTACCGCTCAAGCTGGCTTTCATGCGACAGGAGACCCGAATGCGAGCCCCCTCTTTTTCACCGTCCCCCCCGATCATCTGCTTCAGCTCTTCAATCTCTTTTTCAAATCCAAGCACCAGCTGAATAATTGCCGTCTCATTCAGCATCATCGATGCCGGTGCGTTGAAAGCGATATTGGCCTGCTCCATCCTTTTAAGGGCCTGATCAATGGCCTCAAAACCATTCTGTTGCGAAACGCCGTGCTCTTCTGCCGGCGGCACTTGCGCTGAGGTCTGATCCGTCGGTTCTGGAGGAGACGCTGGAGTCTGCGCATTGACTTTTACCGGAGCCTGAGCTGACGTTCTGCCCGGATGCAAAGACTGTACGAAGAAGAGCCCTGTCGGCTTGAGTTGTCCTGTCGATGAAACAGTCACTTCCTCAAGAGGAGGTGCCGGGGCTGGTGCCGGCGCTTCAGGAGGTGGTGGAGGCGGCGCTGGCAATTCCGCCGGAAGTGGAACAGGGGCTGGCTCTTCCTCAACGGAGGGGGCTGGCGATGGCTCTTCTCCCGGAGACGCCTCTGGCAATGCTGGCTGAGGCGATGCCGTCTGTTCTGCCGGGACCTCAGCCGGTGCTTCGGGCAACTGTTGAGCTTTATGAGCGCATCCGGCAATGGCAAGGAAAAGAGCTGCTATGATGCCGATAATGATCGCTTTGTTTGCTTTCATAACAGCCTCCGCAGATTAAGAGTTATTAATCCGGTCTGTAAAAAGTCAAAACATGTTGATCTGTATAGTAAATATATGGCACAAATCTGAAAACCCGGTTCAGACGAATGCGACAACTCCGCCCTTCACCCCATTACCGTCCATGAGCATGCACGATTTATCCTGTATTTCGCATTGGTGAAATCGAAATCCCCATCGAAATCGTTTTGTCCTTTTCACCGGGAGCCCATATTCCGTCATCGCGATTCCCGACAGGCCGGGACATGGCGATCCAGACTTTCCGGCCGGAAGTAACGCGGCCTGAGACGTTGACGCTCACGTCTTTGAAGCACTTGACGCCAATATCGAGTTAAAGCTGTTGTGAATGTCCCCCTTTTTTCCCTCACTTTTTTCCCTCTACGGCTGGATCGCCATCGCGTTTCAGTGTATCAATTTCAAAATAACTGCTTCATTGAGGAAACCACTCCCTCAATTTCGCAACAATTGAAAGGAAGCTCTCGCAGGCCATCAGTCCACCAATACCTGCACGTTGACCGAGTTCTCCAAAATCGCGAGGAGAAATGGTTCGCTTAAGACGATCTCTCACAACAAACTCAAACAGCTCTTTCGGTTGTTCTGATTTTAAATCCTCAACAGACTTCCGCATTTTCTGAGATCGCTCTTCATGCCACCGCTGCAGGGTGAGAGAATCAATTCCATAATATGCACACATGGCATTTTCACAGAACCAGAGCCATTGCTCCAGTTCCGGCACAAAAATGGCTACTGCACTGTTTTCACACCAGGTATATGTATCGAGCTTTCTTTGAATGTCAGCACACAACTCCTTTGGAGTCAGTTTGTGATTCCTGCCAGAACCATGATAATCCCAGGCAAGCAGCGCCTTTGTGTATTTGCCTTTTTCCATACGCGTCAACTCTGCACCACTCTGAACCATCCCTGAATCACGGAGAGGGTGTCTTTTAATATCAAAAGTGATCGCCCGTATACCTAACGCCTGAGGCTTGTTCAGCACAGACCTTATGAAGGCTTCAGCATCCGCATCGGCAACATACAAAAGCAAATCTTTCATTCAAGCACCCCCGCAGCGAAGATAATGCCCAGATCGGGAGTACCATCCCAATCGCGAAGCATCGGATGCGCACTCCCCTCGGTAACACGAGCACCCTCAGCATCACGACTGAAGCAAAGCAATGGGCCAACGCCGCATTGCTGAACTACAAAAGGAGAGTGTGTTGCCAGCAGCATCTGAGAGCCGGGCACAGTGGAAAGCGAACGAAGGATGATCTCAAGCGCTTTGGGATGCACCCCGTTTTCAGGCTCTTCAACCATATAGAGTGCCGACTCGGGAGGCAGAAACGCCGGTAAAGTCAACGCGAGCATCCGTAAAGTCCCATCCGAAAGAACCCAGCTTGGAGCCTCCAGATCGTTATCATAACGCAGCATCAGATATTCGGCATTGTCAGCCTGCCTTCTGGCCCAGCCTATGTTGACCAGATCAGGCAAGGCATAGCGCATATGCTCAGCCCACATGGATACCGAAGTGCCCGGATCTGCCCAGTGGGGCCCCGGTCCGCTATTGGAAGCGAGAAGGCGACCGACAACACGAGCCAGATTGGTGCCGTCAAGATCGAGATCGGTTGAACGTGTCGCTGGACATGGTAAACGCATGGCTGGACTGTTGAGCTGGATATATCGCACTCCCTGCATAAGAAAACGACGGACAGCGTTGGCTGTAGGGTATCGATCCTCATCCGGAGGCGTGAGCGCAAGGGTTAACTTGTCCAGACCGAAATTGAAAGAGTCCTGGTAAGTACCTTTTTCTCTGGAATAAAAATCAGTACCCTTTGCGGTTTTCCCCAATAAACGCTTTGGCTTCACTTTTGGGCTGAATTCCAGTTTTTTTCCACCAGGAACCCAACTTTTTGAATACTGCCTAAGCTGCTCATCATCAACGCACACACCAAGCTTTTGATCCTGTTTGATGGCCAGCCTGTAATTGATAAGCCTTTCAGATATATCAGGCATCTGGTCAGAAAGATCAAGCCAAAGTTCAATTTCAATTGATCCTCCTTTGCGCATCCACGTAAGATCATTGAAATCAGCTATATGACGCGATTCAACTGCTGATAACGGGCTCTGTGCAAGGCAGTCGCGAACAAAATCAATGGCATCGAGAAAGGTTGTCTTGCCCACACCATTAGGCCCAACCAGAACATGGAACCTTGACAATGGCAGTGCGGTAATCTCTTTGATCCCCCTGAAATTCTTAATTGTAATACCAACGATCATGCAACGCCTCCGGCACTTTTATTACTCCACTTGTTAACATTATAAAGAATCATCGCACAACTCCCTCCGGCATTTGTTTTAACATAAAGCATTGATGCAATATCCTGACATAAAGAGCAACCGTCACCATTCGATCAACCTGTTGACAATAGCAGGCGCACTTCCCAACCGGTCAGCATAAATGCGATGCCGGATGTCATGCTGGTATTGGCGTTAGCCCGTATCTGAGAAGAGATGGTCTGGAACCGGTTGATCGGTCATCATTGTATTGAGCTTGTCTGTCTTTTCTATACCATTCCCTTTTGCCCCTCTCCTGTACTTTCGCTGATGAAGATGGCTGCAAGATGATTTTTTTCAGCTTTGCTCATCCCTGAACGGCAACCCGCAACCGGTTCGGCTTGACACCTGATCGCGACCAATGCTGCTCTGCCGACTGTATAAATGCCGGACGAACCAGCTTGGCTCGTTGTATCAGCCAATCACTCTGGTCATACCGAAGATAGAGTCCCTCAGCAGGCTGATCAGATAGTTTCGATTTTGTCTGGAGTTTCAGTAATTCATGAAATTGAAATCGCCCTTTTGCAATAACCGGCACCTGGGCAATCCCCATTTTCCGGCAAAGAGCATCACGTCGATCTGAAGAGAAAAACCGACCGACTGATCTGTCGTAGATATCAAATCCGAGAAACCAATCAGGCAACCGATCGTAGACAACGGAATGCCGGGCATAACACCACTCTCCGAAGAGCATGAATCGATCAGTCAGACTCTCGAACAGAATATCCGTTCGAGGAAGTAACCATTCTTCGAGTTTTTTCCATTGACCAGAGGCAGGATGATGCAACCAGGCTCCTCTGTTCTGGATTCGAAGGGCTCCTTCAGAATCAAACGATATTCCCAGATTGGCACCATCCACTTTTTCTTCGACATCAATTTCATGCCTTAAAAATTCATCACGTTCAGCCGGGGCAAGAATCTTGTCGCCTCTGATATCAACACCGGGCACAGATGCCAGATGCGGTGTTGAGGGAAATTTGAAAAAATCTATGTTCATACGCCAATCTTCTTGTCGAATTTGACTTCGACATAATCAGCACAAAGAAAATGTACCACTATACCCACTTCAGCCAAATAATTTTTCCAGCCCCACCACTTGCTGTCAGTTGCCTGCATTACCGGTGGTTTGTCAGGATGAACGTTGGCGACGGCAATAAACTTCCGGTCCGAATTGTCAAAATCATCAAGACCGCGATGAGGAGGAAATTCACGGTATGAATCTCCTGTTTTTGTTATCGCGACCCGATCACAAAACTTAGGATTATAACGATGATCATTCACCCATTTCATAAAAGCATCACCAATCCCGGGTTGCCCTTTCATTGATAGCTGCTGCCGGTATTCATCAAATATCTCATCACCGGAATCGATAACAAGTCCGCGTTTTTTTATTATATGATGAATAGCATCAACACAAACCTGAACGCAAGTAACCAGGTCATCAGGAATTGCCTCAGGGTTGTTTGCAAGATTTGCATTAATTGGCACATTCGTGTCAACAAGACACTTTTTTGGCAGGCTCATTCGGGAGTCTCCGGTATTCTGTATAGGTTCTTCCGCTTCATCATGGCAGCCTTTGCCTGTTCAGTAATATCTCCCATCTCGTCACCAAAAAAATTCTCCGGCCAATTCATGATATTGCCAAACATGTCGATTTGCAGTGGCTCCAATGTCGCTGGAGTTTTGGTAATATTGGCAAAATAGGCTGATACCTTTTCCTGGGAAATCACATTCTCGGCAATGCGTCGCTGCAAGCGTCGAAGAAAATGTTCCGAATGAGTCTCGATAATCAACTGAATATTTCGATCTTCACCGTTTTCCCGTGAGTTAATGACATCGATCATCACATCAGCCAATGCGGATTGTGCATTCGGATGAAGATGAATTTCGGGTTGCTCCATGAGAATGATTGATCCTGATGGCGCGTAGAAACATTGTACCAAAACCGGAAGAACCTGAGAAATGCCAAACCCCACGTCAGGAAGATCTACCCAGTCGTGTGATCCCTTTGTACGAACCTTGACCTCGTATTCCTGTCGCTGCTCGGATATGGGATTGACTTTAAATTCCTCAATCAGACCCATTTCCTTGAGCTTCAGTGCAATTATCTCCTCAAGCGGTTTCGTATGCCGACCACGGCCCAAATTGATTTTACGGTCTCTTGAAGCCAGAATGGCTGCAATGGTATTCTCACCTGAAAATCCAACGCTTTCTGGAGTAATTCCTCCCCATGTGTACAGTCGATCCGTTTTTGTCCTCAACGGGCCAAGATAGTAGATTGAATTGAACAGTCTCTCCTGAGCGAGATTCAGCTCCTGAACAAAATCCGCATTCTGGTAATAGGCCAAAACCTCATCTGGAAATCCATAAAACCGGACAACATCTTTGACCGCCCAAGCACGCATTTTTTTTCTGACAAGAGTATAAGGTTCGGCTGTTACACCATATTCCCGTTTCCCGGGTTTTTGCGATAGCTCAATGGAAAGTGATTGAGTATCATCGCTATTCAATTGGTATTTGAACTGTGACACCTGCACGATATGCTTTGTTGCGTCACTCAGGTCCACTTCGCTGCTGAATCGCAGATCATCTCCAGAAAATGTCTGCTCAGAAAGCGGGTCTTTAATCTTCAGCGTTTTTGGTAATGACCATTGATATTCAAAAGCAATCCTGTTTTCCGGTTTGCGATGAAAAACCATCTCCTGATAGGAACCAAGCTGGACTGCGGAGTTTTTACCGCCAGGATAGAATACCGCTTTTCTGTCCGGAGACTCCACCGTCTGCTTCAGCATCATGAGAAACTGGCCGATGCTCGATTTTCCGGAGCTGTTAGCACCGAAGAACAACGAAATCGGAGCCATGCGTATGGTTCCGGTATCCTTCCAACCCTTGAAATTCTGTATTCGCAACTGCTTGAGCATCTCTGTTCTTCTCCGCAATTATGACCGGCTTGCATAAAAAATATTGAAAGGAAAACCTGTCCCCCCTTTTCCGGACAGTTCATATCATCAAGGTAGATATTTTCCTGCTGATTTCGCTGGAGCTGTCTTGGGGAAGCTTGCAGACGAACGTGGGGCGAACGTACCCCCGGACTGTACGGGGCAATGGTGTCGAAATTCAGTCGCAGGCGTAATATAGAATAGATGATAAGAGTCTGGGCAGAACCCAAGGGCAATTTGATGCCGAAAAACCTTGATGTGCCTGATAATCCTGAAAAGCACGTCAGCGCGTAAAGTTAAAAGTAACCGTCCCGACAAGTCGGGACAGTGCTCCTAGGGAACCCCGGCATTCTACACGGCACGTTAAATCCGCTTCGTTTGTTATATTTGGGGTTTGTGCACCGCCAGCGGGCGGGGGCACACAGGAAAACTTTTCAAACTCAGAGTTCGAACGATGAGCAATTCCGATCAGTCGAGGGTGCAGACGCAGAGTCTGTCGCCCGATAAGGTGATGCATAAACTGGTTTCGCTGGCCAAGCGACGGGGCTTCATTTTCCCCTCCTCCGAAATCTACGGCGGTTTGTCGTCGTGCTTCGATTACGGCCCGCTCGGCAGCGAGATGAAAAAGAATATCAAGGACTTGTGGTGGAACTCGATGACGCGCCGCCACCAGAATATTGTGGGTATCGATGCGTCGATCATGATGAATCCGACCGTGTGGGAGGCTTCGGGTCATGTGGCGAGCTTCAACGATCCGATGATCGACGACCGCACCACCAAGCGCCGTTATCGCGCCGATCACCTGATCGAGAACCATATCGGCAAGCTCGTGCGCGATGGCAAGGAGGCCGAGGCCGCTGCCGTCAAGGTTGCCTATGAGGCCGCTGCCGGAACCGAAGACCCGAATCGCACGCTGTACAATATCATTGTTCAGGAGGGGATCAAGGCGCCGGACACCGGCTCTGCGGACTGGACTGAGGTGCGTCAGTTCAACCTGATGTTCCAGTGCAATATGGGCGCCGTGGCCGAGTCGGCGGGGGTGGTCTACCTTCGTCCCGAAACCGCACAGGGCATCTTCGTGAACTTCCACAACGTGCGTGAGTCGTTGCGCATGAAGGTACCGTTCGGTATCGCGCAGATCGGCAAGGCGTTCCGGAACGAGATCGTCAAGGGCAACTTCATCTTCCGCATGGTGGAGTTCGAGCAGATGGAGATGCAGTACTTCCTCAAACCGGGAACGCAGCTCGAAGCGTTCGATGCCTGGCGCGAGGAGCGCTTCCGCTGGTACTACGAGACGCTCGGCATGACCAGGGAGAAGCTGCACTGGTACAGGCACGACAAGCTGGCCCACTACGCCGACCTGGCTTACGACATCAAGTACGAGTTCCCGTTCGGCATCGAGGAGATCGAGGGCATCCACTCGCGCACCGATTTCGACCTCAGCCAGCATCAGGAGTACTCGGGCAAGAATATGGAGTATATCGACCAGACCACCAACGAGCGCTACATCCCCTATGTGGTGGAGACCTCGTCTGGCTGCGACCGAACCTTCCTCGCGCTGCTTTCGGACGCTTACCAGGAGGATGTGGTGGATGGCGAGCCGCGTGTGATGCTGAAGCTCGCGCCGAGGGTGGCTCCGGTGAAGGCCGCCGTGCTGCCACTGATGAAGAAGGGCGAGATGGGCGAGAAGGCGGACAGACTCTGCCGCGACCTCTCGGAGCACTTCCTCGTGCAGTATGACGACGCGGCTTCGATCGGCAAGCGCTACCGCCGCCAGGACGAGATCGGCACCCCCTTCTGCTTCACAGTGGATCACCAGACGCTCGAAGACGGCTCTGTGACGGTACGCTATCGCGATACTGCCGCGCAGGAGCGGATCGATATATCGAAAACCGGGGAGTTCCTCTTCACGAAAATGGTTAACGCATAACACCGGATTTTGATGCTTTACGATGTCGCAGTCATAGGAGGAGGGCCCTCGGGCGCCGTAGCCGCGGAGATTCTTGCAAAGGCGGGCCATTCGACCATTCTTATAGAACGCAAACTTGACAATGTCAAGCCGTGCGGGGGAGCGATCCCCCTTGGCCTGATCGAGGAGTTCCAGATTCCCGACGAGCTGGTCGAGAAGAAACTGACGCGCATGAGTGTGCGCTCTCCGCAAGGGAAAACCATCTTCATGCACATGCCGAACGGTTACGTGGGCATGGTGCGCCGCGAGCGATTCGACCGCTACCTGCGCGAAAAGGCGCAGAAGGCGGGTGCGGTGCTGGTCGAGGCTCTTGTCAAAAAGATTGAACGTTCGGCTGACCGGTTCACCATCCATCTCTCGAAGGATATGCCGCCGGTGGAGGCATCGTTCGTCATCGGTGCGGACGGAGCAAACTCAAAGACCGCTGACGAGCTGGGGTTCCCTCCGAACGACCTGAAGGTGATCGCCATGCAGCAGCGATTCCACTACTCAGAGGCGCTGAAGCCCTACGAGGAGCTGGTGGAGATATGGTTCGACGGTGAGGTCTCACCCGATTTCTATGGCTGGATTTTCCCCAAGACCGACCACATCGCCATCGGGACAGGCACCGAGGAGCACCGCCATAATATCAGACAGTTGCAGAAACGCTTCGTCGAAAAGATCGGTCTCACTGAAAAACCCTACCTCGACGAGGCTGCCAAGATTCCGATGAAGCCGCGCCGCTCCTTCACGCAGGAGCGTGCCATCCTCGTCGGTGATGCTGCCGGCCTGGTCACGCCGGCCAACGGCGAGGGCATCTTCTTCGCCATGCGCTCTGGCAAGATGGGGGCACAGGCCATGATCGAACGCATCCGCAACAAAACGCCTCTCTCGTCGTACGAGAAGGAGTTCCGCAGGCTCTACTCACCAATTTTCTTCGGTTTGCAGGTGTTGCAATCGGTCTATTACAAGAGCGACCGCCTGCGTGAAAGCTTCGTGGCGATATGCCGCGACAAGGATGTGCAGGGAATCACCTTCGACTCTTACCTGTACAAAAAGATGGTACCCGCGCCGTGGAGCGTGCAGATGAAGATCATGGCCAAGAACGTCTATCATTTGGCCAGGGGCTCGTGATGAGCGCGGCTTAAAGTAAAATGACGGATGATTGTTTCAGTCTGCTCCCCGAACGACGGCAATTTGTCATCACGAGTCCCGACCAGTCGGGATTCGTGGCGATCCAGACATTCCGGACGGAAACAACGAGGCTTTAGACGTTGAAGCTCTCGTTGCAAATTTCGAGTTAAAGCTGTTGTGAATGTCCCCTTTTTTCCATGACGGGAATCCTGGTATTTTTTTCATCATACGTTATTGAGACCTCCTGATGCTGCTCTCTCCGCTGAACTGGATCATCCATATCTCCTCGTCTCTCGAATGGGGAGTGGCGCTCTTCATGCTCTGGCGTTACGGGCAACTCGTCGGGCGGAAGGATGTTCGTCGCTTTGCACTCTTCATGCTGCCTCACTGGATGGGGAGCTGGTTCGTGCTCTTCTACCACATCACCGGCGACACCATCATGCTGCTTCTCGAACTTTCCGAGGCCATCAACCTGGTCGGCAGTATCGCCCTGCTCTACGCGACCCTGAAGATTCTGAAGGGGGAGGAGAAACGGGAGGCCAAACCGGCAAAAGCCTGGATGGGCGCTATCTTTGGCGGCCTGGTGCTGGCGGCCGGGAGCAGCGTTCAGCCCTACTCGTTCATGATGGGAAAAAGCTGGTTCGACGCCGTGTTACAGGTGTCGAGTGTCGTCTACATGACCTTTCTGGTGCTGCTGCTGAAGGTGCATAAAAAAGACCCCGAGGCATTCTCGGGGCTGACCGTGGCTGGATTCTGGTTCGTGCTTGTCTTTATTTCGGTGACGGTTGTCTGCATGTACCTCGCCATTCATGTACTGGGTTTTCCGACGCTTTCCCATAACGATTTTCTGCACGGTTTTGCCGAAAGCCTTCTGAGCATCAGCAATCTGATGATCGTGATCGGCATCCACAGACAGCACAAGCTTGCCGAACGGCGACTCAGGGCATGAGCATCGCCCGGTAGCGCTTCTGATCGACAAGCAACGCGAAGGCCTTTGCCGCAACCGGGTCATCCTCTATCAACCTGCGCCGGGAAGCGCGCTCATCGTAATGACGCATGATCTCCCGCTGCAAGGCCGCAGTGACGCGAACTGAATCACGCGATATGCTTTTGGCTGTCCTTGCCGCAAGCGCCTTGTCCAGTGATTCGAGCGCCCCTGCAAGTTCCTGGCCATCTTCGGCGTTATCCTTTCGAATGAGCACCTTCAGGCTGTCGAGTTTCTTTTGCACCCCTGAACGGAAGGAAAATCGCTCCTTTCTGAGGAAGTGACTGAAATCATCGTAAAGAGGTTCCTGCGATAACTGATTCAGATGAAAAGCCGGATGTTTCAGGTGAAACCGGGAGGCATACCTGAAAAGAAGTCCCTCTTTTTCCAGCACATGCTGATATTCGGAAAGAGAGTCGGCTTTTACGGAAAAATCTGGACGGATACCTCCGCCACCATAGACTTTTCGCCGGTTGCGGGTATAATAGACCTTTGTGGAGTCACAGGAAACATCAGACAGTACAACCTTGCGCTCCGGGGCTTCCGGAGAGAGGGGTTTCTGGATGAGCCTTCCTGACGGGGTATAATACTTCGCTGTCGTCAGTTTGAGGATGTAATCATAAGGCAGGGTGATGATCGACTGCACCAGCCCCTTGCCAAAAGAGCCCCCGCCAAGAATAACTCCACGGTCAAGCTCCTGCATGGCGCCAGCCACGATCTCGGAAGCGGATGCACTGTCAGAATCGATCATGACGACCAGCGGCAGCGACGGCTCCTGGGGTTCGGTTCTGGTGATATAGACCTGTTCGCTCTCGGCAGCACGTCCTCTGGTAGACACGACCCGACTTCCTTTTTCAACGAACAGCGAAGCCACCTCGACGGCAGAGGTAAGCAAGCCGCCCGGATTTCCACGAAGATCGAGCACGATACCGTTCAGACCGATATTGTCATTTGCCGCCTGATCCCGGATCAGCCGGATAGCTGAACTCAGCTCATCCCTTGAATGTTCACCGAAGCTGTCCATCTGAACATAGCCTGATGCACCGAAAAGGCCAGCATAGGGCACGGTACTGACCCTGACCTCTCCTCTTGTAAGAGTATACTCCTTCAACGATCCCTGGCCATCTTTTCTGATCGCAAGTCTGACGGTAGTGCCTGAGGGGCCTTTGATGGATCCCCTGACCTCATCGAGAGATTTACGACTTGCCTTTACGCCATTGACGGAGACGATCTGATCGCCGATCTGCAATCCCGCTTTTGCGGCAGGCTGGCCATCGATGACCGACGTGATGAACAGGTCACCGGATATAATACCGATAGTGATACCGATCCCGGCATACTGTCCGCTGGTGATCTCATCGAGTTCACTGGACTGGGCTTCATCGAGAAATGCCGTATAGGGATCGAGTTGCCTGAGCATTCCATCGATTCCGGAATACATGAATTCGCTTACATCGATGGCATCGACATAGTTCTGTGACACCTCCCTGTACACCTCGCCAAGAAGGTCTATGCTCTTCGTTGCGGAAAAGAAACTTTCATCGGTGCCAGTGGAGCCATACACCGTTTTTCCAGGCTGAACAAGCATCAGCATGGCTGCGGTGGAGGCGATGGCGGTCATTCGCGACCATCGCCTGATAGTGCTGAAAAGGCGGCAGCTACGGTGCGGGCTCATGGCAAGAGTCATCTGAGTGCGCTTTCAAGTGCTGTGGCGCTGTCGGTGCGTTCATCACGGTACTTGACGATAAGCGGCGTATAGATCGAAAGGCCATGCCCGGCGGCGAACTCTCCTTTCACCTGACGGGAACCTGCCACCACGACAGCCCCTTCGGGAATGACGAGCGGCGAATCGGCGCTTTTCCTCAGAATCGTACCGTTGACCAGATCATAGACCGGCGTGGAGCCGTTCAGGATAACCCCCGTGCCGATGACGGCCCTTTTTTTGACGATAGCCCCTTCGTAGATGCCGCAGTTGCCCCCGACCATCACTTCGTCCTCGATAATGACCGGCATCGCACCGATCGGTTCAAGCACTCCGCCGATCTGCACTGCAGCCGATAGATGCACCTTTTTGCCGACCTGGGCGCAACTGCCGACCAGCACGTGGGAGTCGATCATCGAGCCTTCATCCACGTAAGCGCCGACGTTGACATAGGAGGGCGGCATCATGACCACCGAAGGGGCCAGATATGCACCGTCACGCACCGACGATCCACCGGGCACGATCCTGACACCCTGAGCTGCGTTAAACTCACGGAGCGGCCAGGTATCTTTGTCGATGAAAGAGAACCTGCCAAGACCGGCAAGATCGACATGAGCTTCGAGCATCACGCCAAGCCTCATGCCTGCCAGGATTCCCTGCTTGACCCACTGGTTGACCCTCCATCCCGACTCGTCGGGATCGGCAGCCCGAATTATCCCCTCGTTGAGCAGGGTCTTGAAGGAGGCAAAAACTGTTCTGACCTCAGGATCGGCCTTGAGCTGGTCAGCATTGAGTGCAGAAAATGCTATGATCTGTTCCTTTATCTGCTGGTACTGTTCCATTGAGCTGTTTTAAAGTTGTTCAGTTGTATTCGGCGGTTATATCGGTGCCTGATTTCCTGCTGTAGAACCGGAAATCGTCGCTGCGCAGGCTCTCATCAGGCTTGATCATGACGAATACCAGGTGCTGCAGGAACCATTTCAGTTCGGTTTTCATATCACTGTTGCGCATCGGTTCGAGCACCGTCGGGCTTACATGCAGGTCGAGTTGCTGGAACGGCACCTTCTGCTGCAGCGCATATTTCCTGAGCCATCGCTCTATCTGGTTGATGGTGGTGAACCGTGCCTGAACCACGCCGGTGCCACCGCAGGCCGGGCACTGGTCGCCCATGCGCTGCATGAGGCTCGGGCGGATGCGCTCACGGGTGATCTGCATGATGCCGAAATCGGAGAGCGGCAGAATGTTGGACTTTGCCCGGTCGTTGCGCAGCTCGGTTTTCATGGAATCGTAGACCTTCTTCGAGTTCTTCGGGTCGATCATGTCGATGAAATCGACCACGATGATGCCGCCAATATCGCGAAGCCTGAGCTGCCGGACGATCTCACGGGCAGCTTCGAGGTTGGTCTTCAGAGAGTTCTCCTCCTGCTCACGTTTGGCAGCATAACGGCCACTGTTTACATCCACGACCACCATCGCTTCGGTGTGCTCGATGATGATGTAGCCTCCCGATTTGAGCCAGACCTTCCTCGAAAAGATCGATTCGACATCCTTGGCTATGCCGTACCCCTCGAACAGGGGCAACTTGCCCTGATAGAGCGAGACATTTCTGACCATGTCCGGAGCGGCCCACTGGATATAGTTGAGCGTTTCGTTGTAGATGGAGTTCGAATTGGCCACAATCTCGGTCACATCGCTGGTGAGCGAATCACGCAGTACGCTCGATATGATGGTATCCTCCTTGAAAATCAGTTGAGGAGGCGTGGCATCCTGGAGTTTCTCCTCTATCTGTTTCCACTTGGCCAGAAGTTTTTCGAGATCCTGCTTCAGAAGCGACTCCTCCTGATGCTCGGCCACTGTACGGATGATGGCGCCAAACCCTTCCGGAAGCATCGACCGCACAAGCTTTTTAAGACGAGCCCGCTCCTTGCGCACCACGACCCTTCGCGACACGGCGATCTGGCCGCCACCGAAAGGCAGCAGTACCATGAAACGGCCTGCAATCGTAATATCAGAGGTCAGGCGGGAACCCTTGTTGCCGATCGGCTCCTTGATGACCTGAACGAGAATTGAATCGTTTGGCTTGAGCTTGCTGGCGATCATCTGGGTATAAGACTGACGCCTCGCTTCGGCATCCCCGGGAGAAGATTGACGCTCAGCTTTTGGCTGGCTTACCGGGCGGGCCGATTCACGCGATGATGCCGCGTATCCCGCCTCATCCGCTTCATCCTCCACCTCATCGGTATCGCCATCTTCGACTCCGTTCTCTTCATCATCGTCATCTTCGATCAGCGCACGGTAATCCTCACTGGTCGTGCCGACATCTGAAAAATGAAGAAATCCGTCAGACTTCTGTCCAATATCGACAAATGCCGCCTTGAGCCCTTCAACCACCTTGTGCACCCTGCCGAGATAGATATCTCCGATGCTCCGCATACTCTCGGGACGCTCTATGATCAGCTCGGCAAGCCGTCCCTCCTCGACGAGCGCGACCTGGATTTCATCTCCGGTCTTGTTCATCAGGAGCTGTTTCTTCACATTCTTCTTCATTAAAAATCCATGGTTTCAGGCACTTCCAGCTGTGTCGATTCCGTTTGGGAAAGTCACGACGCCAACGGAAAATGCCCATGTTGAGTTCTTCCGGAAGCCGCCATCCCCAGACGGCAGACCGGAATCCCCATACTTATCTGTATTTGTTAAAAAATATAACACTTCGGTCGCTTGTAACGATGCCTTATTCATCGAACATTTTTGCCGGATTTCCGAATTTTCGCAACTTGCAGGCGGCACCATCCAGAACCGGCTTTTACCATGCTGACAACCGATTTCGAAACACCTCTCTGGAAAACGCTTTCGCGGGTCTGCGGCATCGACGAGGCCGGCAGAGGCCCTCTGGCCGGGCCGGTCGTTGCAGCCGCCGTGGTTTTTCCTCGCCATTTCAGACCTTCCGGAATCCTCGAACAGCTCAATGACTCGAAAATCCTTTCTGCAGAACTTCGCATGGAGCTGGCTCCTGCCATCAGGGAAGCCGCGGAAAGCTCGGCGGTCGGGATTGTCGATAACGAAACGATCGACCGAATAAATATCCTCCAGGCAACCATGCTCGCCATGAACCTTGCCGTCGAATCACTCTGTTCGAGACCGGAATTCCTCCTGGTGGACGGAAACCGCTTCAGGCCCGTTCTGCCTGTTCCTTATCAGACCGTTGTCAAAGGCGATTCGAAGGTATTTTCAATAGCCGCAGCTTCGGTCCTGGCAAAAACGCTCAGGGATGAACTGATGACTGAATACGCCGCCCTGTACCCCGAATACGGATTCGATCTTCATTTCGGCTACCCTACAGGAAAGCACGTTGAAGCTATCGCCAGACACGGACGCTGCCCGATACATCGAAAAAGCTTCAAGTTACGTAAATTGGGGGAAAAATAACCTCTCTTTGCCATGTATGCCCCACACTGGCTTGGCGCCGAAGGCGAAGCGATCGCAGCAAGGTATCTTGCCGGTCAGGGATGCCGTATCATCACCCGCAATTACCGGTTTCATCGTAACGAAATCGACATCATCGCTTACGAAGCCGATGTGCTCTGTTTCGTCGAGGTGAAAACCAGGGCATCGCTCGACAAAGGTCATCCTGCCGAATCGGTGACGCCAAAAAAGCGAAAGGAGATCATCAGAGCCGCTTCAGGCTTTCTGACAACCCTGAAAAACCCGTGGATCAACTGCCGTTTCGATGTCATCGCCATCCTTGCCCTCAGGCTGGACGACCATACCATCCTTGAGTACAATCTTGAACACATCAGGGCAGCGTTCATGACCGGCGAAGAGCCCTGACATAGCATATCAGCGGATTTTTATTATCTTTCGAGTCAAACACTTTTAGCGATTCATCACGTACGACGAGCCCATGCAAGAAACCGATATCCAGACCGCACAGAACACCGCAGCCGATTACGTAGCCACCAATATCCAGGTACTCGACGGTATCGAACACGTCCGTAAACGACCGGCCATGTATATCGGCGATATTCACAGCCGCGGGCTGCACCATCTGGTTTACGAGATCGTGGACAACTCGATCGACGAAACGCTTGCGGGATTCAACGACTACATCCATGTAGCCATGAATCCTGATGGCTCGATCACGGTTACCGACAGAGGTCGCGGCATTCCCGTAGACATTCATCCCGTCAAGAAGAAATCGGCACTCGAACTGGTCATGACCATCATCGGCGCCGGCGGCAAGTTTGACAAGGGGGCCTACAAGGTTTCAGGCGGTCTGCACGGTGTTGGCGCTTCGGTCGTCAACGCCCTTTCCGAGTGGTGCCAGGTAGAGGTTTACCGCGACGGAAAAACCTTCATGCAGTCCTACAAACGTGGTGTCCCGCAGGGAAACGTTGCCGAAACAGGAACGTCGGACCGGAGAGGCACCAGGGTCACCTTCAAGCCTGACCACGAGATTTTCAAGACCACCGAATTCCGCAAGGACATCATCATCGACCGCATGAGGGAGCTGGCCTTCCTGAACAGCAACCTCCGGATCGTTGTCCAGGATACCGAGGGGACGGAAGAGACATTCCACTTCGAGGGCGGTCTGAAGGAGTTCGTGCGCTTCACCGACGCAAACAGACTGAGCCTGCTCAAGGAACCGATATTCCTTTCGGGCGAGCGCGAATCGACGATGGTCGAAATCGCCTTGCAATACAACGACTCCTACCAGGAGAACGTCTTCAGCTACGTCAACAACATCAACACGCACGAGGGCGGCACGCACGTCACCGGCTTCCGCAAGGCCCTGACCCGGACGCTCAACGCCTACGCGCAGAAAAACGACCTGCTCAAGAACGTCAAGATCACCCTGACCGGCGACGATTTCAAGGAGGGCCTGACGGCGGTGATTTCTGTGAAGGTGCCCGAACCGCAGTTCGAGGGCCAGACCAAGACCAAGCTGGGCAACTCCGAAACGCAGAGTATCGTTGAAACCATCGTCAACGAACAGCTTGCCGAGTTCGCCGAAAGCAACCCCGGCACCATAAAGCTCATCATCGAAAAGGTCAAGGGAGCGGCCATTTCAAGGGAGGCAGCAAGAAAAGCCAAGGAGCTGACGCGACGCAAGTCTGTACTCGAAAGCTCGGGCCTGCCCGGAAAGCTGGCCGACTGTTCGATCAACGATCCCGATCACTGCGAGCTTTACATCGTCGAGGGCGACTCGGCAGGCGGCAGCGCCAAGCAGGGCCGCGACCGGAGCTTCCAGGCAATTCTTCCACTCAAGGGAAAAATTCTCAACGTCGAAAAGGCGCGCCTGCATAAAATGCTGGAAAACGAGGAGATCAAGACCATCATCCTTGCGCTCGGCACCAGTATCGGTGAGGAGGAGTTCTCTCCGGAGAAACTGCGTTACGGCAAGATCATCATCATGACTGACGCCGATGTTGACGGCGCCCACATCCGAACCCTTCTCCTGACCTTCTTCTTCAGGTACATGCGTTCACTTATCGAGGCCGGAAAGGTATTCATAGCGCAGCCGCCTCTTTATCTGGTCAAATCAGGGAGGGAGCAGCAGTATGCATGGGACGAGGATGAACGGGTGAGCATCGTGGAATCGATGAAGAAACTTCAGAAAGGCAAAGCCAACGTCTCTATCCAGCGCTACAAGGGCCTTGGTGAAATGAACCCTGAGCAGCTCTGGAGCACCACCATGGATCCGGCCCACCGGTCTCTCCTGCAGGTCACGGTCGAAAACGCCAGGGAAGCGGACCAGGTCTTCTCAACCCTCATGGGCGACAAGGTCGAACCCCGGCGTGACTTTATCGAAAAGAATGCCCGTTATGTCAGGCGCTTAGATGTCTGACATAATCTGCACCATGACCTCTTTTTTCAGGGACTCTATCCAGTCATTGTAAAGCTCCTGACTCTTCTGGTTCAGGGCAAGATCTTCGAGTTTCGCGTAATCACGCTCTGGCGTCATGGCATGTGCTTCATCTCTTGAATTGAGCATGAACAGGGCAAAAAAGGGCTCGCCCTTCGCTGGCTCGATTTTCTCCGGCTGACTGATATCTCCCTTGTTTTTCAGCCCGGCAATGACGTTCTGCAACTCGGGCCTGAGCGACGCCACTTCGAGTTTTGTGCCTCCGGACGAGGATCTGATCAGCCCGCCATCCCTCACTGCGGACGGATCGTCCGAGTAATTTTCAGCCATTGCGGCAAAGGTGGTCTTGCCGGCAAGAATATCCTCCCTGATGGACTTCAGCAGCGCTATGGTTTCAGGTATATCGGTTTTTGTCCGGTCGAACATGGCAAGAATATGCCGGACATGAATGCGCTCGCCATCTCTTTCGATCATCTGGATCAGATGGTAGCCGAAACGGCTTTCAACAACATCGGAAATCTGACCCGCTTTGAGAGCATATGCAGCGTTCTCGAAGCTCGGCACCAGAGCGCCTTTCTTGACGAAACCCAGATCACCGCCACGCTCCCTGGAGCCGGGATCATCCGAATAATCGCGGGCGAGCCCGGCAAAGTCCCCTCCTTCACGAAGCTTTTCCTGAACAACCCTGATTCTGTCAAGAGTGGCCTGCTTTTCAGCCGCAGACACCTCCGGCAACTTGATGATCTGAGACACCGAAACCTCTTCAGGCACTTCAGGCAGCCTGTCCTTTTCCTTCTGGTAGAACGCCATCGTTTCATCATAAGAAACGGTAACATCGCGGAAATTCTTTCTTCTGAAAGCCTCGATCTTCTGCTGATCGCTGATATCATCACGGATATGCTGTTTCAGGCGATTGGCCGGCAGGCCGAATCTGGATTCCATTGCCTGAACAGAAGGAAAGCTGGCGCGAAGTGAATTATATCGTGCAGAAGCCTGATCATCGACGCTCTTTTCATCGACACTGATACTGTCGATCTTCGCTTTGGTCAGGATAATTTTCTGGTTGACCATATTCTCAAAAATTCTCCGCCTGAGCTGGGGTTCGTTTTTGGCATCAGGATACTGAAGACGCAGCATCAGCTCCTGCTCGCTGATATCCGAATCGAGAATGATCTCATTACCCACAATAGCCACGATCTGTCCTGGCCCTGTTGAGGCGGATGCGAGGGCTGATCCGGACATGACTGTCATCAAAGCGGCAAACAGGACAAACAATACTTTTTTCATAACATCGGTTTTTTCAAGTGGGGACAGGCTCAACCCTGAACTGCAGAGAGCCTGACCATCGTGATGACCCGGCGGCAATGTAAACAACGGCACTCCGGGAAACAGGAACCATGCGGAAAGCGAACAGACCGCCGGTTCAACAGAAACACAACATACAGAGAATCTCCTTTACGGGCAAGAGGCGGTGTCGGACGGGCAAACAGGAACGGAAATGATCCCCCGGACAGTAATAACAAGCCGGGGGATAATGAAGCGTGGCCGCCGGATTATGCTCCACGAAGTTTGATGGGATTCTTCGAACGGCTCTGCCAGTCGAAAACAATCGGAGCAGCAACAAAGATTGAAGAGTAGGTTCCAACCAGAATACCGGCAAACATGGCGAAAGCGAAACTGCGGATTGCCGGACCTGCAAAAAAGAACAGAATGAGCACCGAAATCATGGTGGTTCCGGAGGTGATGATCGTCCTCGAAATCGTCTGGTTCATGCTCTCGTTGAAAATCCTTTCGTAATCGGAAGGCTTCTGCCCGCGTAGCCGCTCTCGTATCCTGTCGTAAACAACCACCGTGTCGGTGATCGAATAACCGGCAATGGTCAGAAACGCAGCAATGATGCTCTGGTCAACTTCAAGCGGCATGAAATCGAACAGGCCGCCAAGCAGACTGAACATGCCGAGCACTGTAAGAACATCGTGGAAAATAGCCGCAACACCTGCTGCTGCAAATTTGAACTCGAAACGGATGCTGACATAAAGCAGAATACCGACAAGAGCTGCGGCAAGCGCTTTTATAGCCGAAAGCTTCATATCGGCAGCTATGCTCGGCCCAACCGCCTGAACGCTGAGAATCCGGGAGGGATTGGCTGGCAACCGTGAAGAGAGTGCATTCGTTATCAGGGTTTTGAGCTGCGACGTATCTCCCTGAAAATCGGTCTTGAGCAGCAGGGATCGATCGAGGCCATACTGTTTGACCGAACCGTTCACCCCCGCCTGCATCATGATCGAGCGAACGCTTCCGACATCGACGGGCTTGTCAAAGCGAATGACCACCTCCGAGCCGCCCTTGAAATCGATACCATAGTTCAACCCCCTGACGAAGAGTGATACCATGCCGGAAATAAGCAGAATAAAAGAGATTGCATAGGCGATCTTTCGATGCCTGATGAAATTGAAGTTGGTTTTCTGAAAAAGCCGCATTTCTGCTGTGTCTTGTAATTATCCGAAACTTTTTTCATTCATGAACGAGCTGCCGATGAACAGGTCGAACAGCACCCTGGTTACAACGATGGCCGTAAAGAGACTTGCGCCGGTTCCGATCATGAGCGTAACAGCAAATCCCTGGATCGGACCGACTCCATAAACATAGAGCAGAAAAGCAGCGGCGAGCGTCGTGACGTGAGAGTCGAGAATCGACGAAAACGCTTTGTTATACCCGGCATCGATAGCCATTCGAAGGCTCTTGCCCTCTGCAAGCTCCTCACGGACCCTCTCATAAATCAGCACGTTTGCATCGACCGCCATACCCATGGTCAGCACGATACCGGCAATACCAGGCAGAGTCAGCGCCGCACTGAATCCCGCCAGGACAGATATGACGACCAGAATATTGAGTACAAGAGCGAGATCGGCGGCAATGCCCGCTTTGTTATAATAGATGATCATGAATATGGCGACAGTTGTAAAGCCCCAGATCATCGACAGCATACCAGCCCTGATGTAGTCGGAACCAAGCGATGGGCCAACGGTACGCTCTTCGAGAATTTTAACCGGTGCGGGCAGGGCGCCGGCCTTAAGAATGATCTCAAGATCTTTTGCCTCATCGAGGCTTCCGATTCCATTGATCACCGAATTACCGCTCGGAATTCTCGACTGGACAACCGGGGCACTGTAAATGGCGCCATCGAGCACAATGGCAATCTGCTTGCCGATATTGGCGCCGGTGATACGAGCCCATTTGGAAGTACCTTCATCGTTCATCGACATAAGCACCTCCGGCTGGGCATCCTGAGCACTGAAGGTCGCCTTGGCTTCAGTAATCACACCGCCGGTAAGTTCCGGTGTTTTCTGGACAAGATAGATCAGGTAATACTTTTCACCGCTGGCCGTCTGCTCGGGTTTGGCAGAAAGGAGAAGCTGGGTATCCTGCGGCAGCAAGGCGGCAACATCCTGCCGTTTCAGAACAGCGGTTACCGCATCACGGGCATAGGCTGGTGTGAATACCTGACCGTTCGGCAACATGCCGATAACATCGGAAAGTTTTTTCGTCACAACGGCAGAAGGTGCCGGAAGTGCGGGAGGGATTGCGGGAACAGCTGCTGGCGTGGGTGAAGTCGCCGTTCCTGAGGCTGCTGCCATGGCAGAATCAGCAGGTGCTGGTGTTGCCTGCGCCTGAAGAGGAGCCTGAAGCGGCACCGATGAAACCCGCTCGATCGCCCTGAGCAGCACCTGCGGCTCCTTGACCAGCCTGAATTCAAGCTTTGCCGTCCCCATCAGAAGCTTGCGCACCCTGGCCTCGTCGGTCACACCGGAAAGCTCGATGATGAGACGCTGTGAACCCTGTGTCTGAATCACCGGTTCGGCAACGCCGTACTGGTCGATACGATTCCGGATGATCTCACGGGCTCTCATCAGTGCATCCTGCTCCTCCTTCTTCAGTCTGGACACAATATCCTGATCAGAATCGCGCATGTCATAGAAATAACGGCTGAGCCTGATGTTCTCCTTTCCAAACTCGGAGGCAAGCAGCTCGACAGTATTGGTGCTTGAATTTCGGGTCGCATTCCTGACATTGGCCATAATGCGATAATAATTGGCATCCTTGTTCCACGCCTTCTGATCGATGAGGTCAAGAATATCGACCTCCATCACCAGATGCATACCGCCCCTCAGGTCAAGACCGAGCTTCAGACTCTTTTCATGGACTTGCTCGATTTCAGCACGATGATCGATGGAGAACTTCAGACTGTCCTCTTTAGAATGATAGCTTTTGAGTTGTTTTGTCAGGGCATAGTCACGCCAGGTAGGCCAGAGCGACCATACCGAAACCAACGCGACCACAGCAATGAGAATGAGTTTAAAGCTGTTGTTTTTCATGAAAAAAGCCGTTACGCTCGTTTGATAAAGAAAAGCCAATATAAAGAACCGCTACTGGATTAACAATTGAGCTTACGGGGCTCGGCAGGGCGGACGGAAAAGAAGAGAAGGGAAAGATGTGCGAGCAGCCTGCATAAGGTCGGTTACCACACACGGACTTTGAACACGGTGCTCCATAGGGATGGATCACCACGTCCCGACAGGTCCGGACTTTCCATGAACATAGATTGTTTTGCCAGTATTTCACTCTATCGGTAACGCATGCAATGTGGTGGAAGCTGGCAGCAAGAGATTGGGCTGAAGACCAGGAATTTTCTGACTGGCTCTCCCCGGCTTGAAAGCCGGGGCAATGTGAATGTAATTCCAATTTGCACTCAAGATAATCATCCTATTGCCCCCTCCTGTCATCCTGAACGAAGTGAAGGATCCAGCTCCCTGAGACTCAACGAAATCCTAATGGATGCTTTCTGCATTGATAAAACGATCATTATGATTGCAAATTGGAATAAAAGAGCTGAATGTCCGACGGGCTGAAGCCCGCCTGAGCACAATTGGATAGCCACCTCCATGAGCGAGCTGCTTCTGCTTCTCAGCAATTGCCCTGTCCCGAAAGCTTTCGGGACGGGGTTGAAGAAATAGAAAAAATCAGGGCTTTGGCCCACTATTTTTTTCAATGTCGTTTCCGCTTTATTAATCCGGCATTCAAACAGGTGACTGTTCATCTATAAATACAAGCCCCATTAAGTAAGCCGCATAAGCTCCGACACCTGTGCTTGCCGGATTAACTCTCTCCAAACATAGTCCCGGAC
>Ga0172375_10003136_pt1 | contig 25356 bp, 21 predicted proteins | sample LakKiv1m_FD_114537 | JGI IMG/M metagenome (GOLD analysis project Ga0172375, IMG submission 114537) | Freshwater microbial communities from Kabuno Bay, South-Kivu, Congo - kab_092012_11.1m | ecosystem: Environmental > Aquatic > Freshwater > Lake | place: Democratic Republic of the Congo...
AAGGACTTCGCATGCGAGCGTTTTTCGTTCAAAAGCCCGTTTTTCAAGGCTTTCCACTCCTAAATCCTAACTCCTAAATCCTCCTTGGGGCGATTCTGTTTCAACTAAACTGAATCGCACCCGCGTGGGGTCCATGGGACGATTTCCCCTTGCTTTGAAATCGGATCGCGAGTACTGTAAATTTAATTTCAAGTGAAACGTGTGAGGGGGTGTGTTATGGCGACGCGTTGCAAACGGCATATGGGCCGGATGGGAAAGATTGCGCTGACGGGTTGGGCGTTTGTGTTTTTTGTCTCCGCGCTGCGCGCGGCCACGTGTACGTGGGACGGCGGCGGCGCGGACAACAACTGGCAGACAGCCGCCAACTGGAGCGGCGACGCGGCTCCGGCCGACGACGGCTCGGCGACGCTTGCCTTTTCCGGCGGCACGCGCACGGCGGCCGTCAACGATTTTGCTGCCGATACCATCTTCGCAGGGCTCTCCTGCCTGAACGACGGGACCAGCGGTAAGACGGCGGCCTTCACGCTCTCCGGCAACTCGATTACGCTGGGGGGCAACATGGTCTCGACGACCGCCTCGGCTGCGATCACGGATACGATTTCGCTGCCGCTGCTTCTGAGCGACACGCGGACCTTCACGCTGAACAACAACCACCATCTGACCGTCTCCAGCATCATCGGGGAGACTGGTGGCTCGTACGGCCTAGTCAAGGGCGGCGGCGGCAATCTCACGCTCAACGGCGCGAACACCTATTCCGGTCCGACTGTGATGAGCGGCGGGCAGGTCTATTTCAACTCCATCAAGAACATCGGCGAAGGTGCCAGTTCCTTCGGCGCTCCGACCACTCTCGAGAGCGGCACCATCACCAACGGCTCGCGTCTGAGTTACACGGGCGGCTCCACGACGACCGACCGCCCTCTCGTGCTGACCAGCGGCATCCAGTTCGACGTCAGCTCCAGCTCCAGCACGCTGACGATGAACGGCGATATCACGACCGCCAACAGCAGCGGTGTCACTTTCCGCGGCGGCGGCAATTTCGTACTCAACGGCGTGATCAATCTGGGAACCTCCGGTGCCGGCCGCACCGACGGCGGCACGGTATATCTGAACTGCCCCACGAATCCCTTTACCGGCGACATAGGGATCTCGGCCGGGGCCTTCAGCATCTCGAACATCGCCAACAGCGGCGTGGCCTGCGCGATCGGTAAAGGAACCACGATCACGTTGGGTCAACATGGATGGAGCACTTCTGGAAAATTGCAGTTTACCGGAGTGTCCGGCGGTTCCTGCAACAGGGCCATTCGCATCGAAACGACACCGGGCACGACCACTTACGGAGGGTTGATCGAGAACACGGTGGCGGGGCAGACATTGGTGCTCAGTGGAAGCGTGGCTCCGGGCTCATCGTCGTCCACCAATCAACCCCGTTTGCAACTGATCGGCGCGGGCAACGGCGAATTGAGCGGCGTCATCAGCGGCAGCGTGAAAATCGAAAAGAACAGCGGTACCGGTACATGGGCCCTTTCCGGCGAGAACACTTACACGGGGGCCACCGCTGTCTCGGCGGGCACGCTGCTGGTCAACGGTTCGACGCATGCCGACAGCGCCGTGAGCGTCGCCTCCGGCGGCACGCTCGGCGGGACGGGCACCGTCCATGGCGCGGTCAGTATCGCGGTGGGCGGCACGCTCGCCCCAGGCGTCGGCGGCATTGGCACCCTCGCCTTGGACAACGCCGACGGTGCCGCTCTAACGCTCAACGGGGGTTCGCTGGCGTTCGAGTTGGGGGCGGAAGCCGGAACCTGCGACCGGATCGACATCGCGGGCGGGCTGGTCTTGAATGGCGACAGCACGCTCGCGCTCTCCTTCCCCGGCGGCTCCACACCGGTCGGCGCCTATACGCTTATGACGTACGGTTCAAAAACCGGCTCTGGCACGCTGGCTTTCGACCATCCCTATCCCAACGTCACGCTTGATGTCGGCGAGACCGCTGTGACTCTGACCGTGACCGGCGGCGGCACGGCCTCCGCCCTCACGTGGGTGGGCGACGGTTCCGCGAACGAATGGAACACCACAGCCGCAAACTGGTCGCCGGTGAACTACGGCGACAACGCGATCGTCATCTTCGATGACACCGGCTCGGCCTCGCCCGCCGTGGACATTGTGCCCGATCCGGTTGCGCTGCTGTCGGTGACCGTCAACGCCAGTTCGAAAGCGTACACGTTCGGCGGAGCGGCCATTACCGGCACCTGCGGCATCGTCAAGTCCGGCACTACGGCGTTGACGCTGAACGGCGCGAACGCCTACAGCGGTCTGACCGCCGTCAACGTCGGCTCGCTGACGCTTCAAGGGTCGGGAACCGTCTCCGATTCCGCAACCGTTTGGATCGCCGACGACGGCAATGCGACGGTGGAAGTCAAGTGACGCCTATGCCGGGCGGCCGAGAAAACGAGATGAAACCGTTCGGATTGATGTTGATCGTCACTGGGGTCGCGCTGGCGGCGCTGGGCGCGGCTTTCCTGTTTGCCGACAAGTTTCCGTTCCTCGGACGCTTGCCGGGTGACATCCATATCGAGGGCAGGCACTCGTCGTTCCATTTCCCGGTCGTCACCTGCCTTGTCCTCAGCGTCGTGTTGACGGTCGTGCTGAACGTGATTGTGCGGCTGCTCCGGAAGTAGGGCGTGGGGGATGCCGCCTTGAAGGCCCCTCTGCGGGCACGCGAGAGTGATGACATGGAAACGAACGAAGAATTGACCTTGGAAACGCGGTTGGTCGCGATGTGCCGCGCGCGGGACGCGACACTGGCGACTGCGGAGTCGTGTACCGGCGGACTGGTCGCGGAACGGATCACGTCGGTGCCCGGTGCGTCGGCGGTTTTCGTGGGCGGCGTGGTGAGCTACGCCAACGCGGCCAAATGCGAACTGCTGGGCGTGCCTCCGTCGGCCCTCGACCGCTACGGTGCCGTGAGCGCCGCGTGTGCCGAAGCCATGGCCGTCGGTGTGCGCGAACGGCTGATGGCCGATGCGGCGGTGTCGGTCACGGGTATCGCAGGCCCCGACGGCGGAACGCCCGAGAAGCCCGTGGGCCTCGTGTGGTTTGGCATCGCCACGGCGGGGGGGGCGCGCACCGAGAGGCATATTTTTTCGGGCGACCGGGAGGCCGTCCGGCGGCAAGCATCCAACCGCGCCTTGGCGTTGCTCGCCGAGGCGGTGGACGATCTCGAACAGTGAAGGGGGCGTGCGGGACTGGTTACGCGCCCTTGTTGTCGGCCTTGAGTCGCTTGAACTCGGCGAACTCTTCGGCGTCGGACCATACTTTCGCGCCACATTTCTTGCAGGTCGTCATGCCGTAGCCGAAAGGCGCGCCACACTTTTTGCACGTCCACCGCGCCTTCATCTCATCCAGCCACGCGGTCAAGCCTTTGTCGCGGACGGTGTTCAGGTATTTCTCGCGCAGGCCGTATTTGGGCGTTTCGTTGAAAAAGGCTTTGATTTTCGTGCAGGGGTAGTGCTTGCAAAGGCCGCATGATTGGAGCTGTTTGGACTTGGCGCATTTGAGCACCTCGCATTTGGGCGCGTAGCTTGGAGGCTTTTTGGTGCTGCGGCAGCCGAGGCATTTGACTTCGGCTGACGATTTGGCCGCCGAGCTGGAAAGCAGTGCCGGGCAGGCCCCGCAGTAGATGCCGCAGATGGCGTCCACGCAGGCGCCGGATGCGGCATTTGTAGCCGCGCACGCCTCGCCGCACAGGCAGCGGCCTGCGGCGATGCCCGCCGCCGCCTGTCCCGCCGCACCCAGAAACGTCCGTCTTGCCATCGTATTCTTTGTCATCCGCCACCTCTTTCGCCGTGTTCTGAACCTGTGTGCCGCCCAGCAACTATTCGGACGGCGCTTCCGTCTCGTCGGACGGATTTTCGCGCCCGCTTTCGCGGAATCTGACAGATGCGCCCACGAGTGTTGCGAGCGGCAGCTTTTCCGTGAATGGAACCATGCAGTAAACGCCCGCCGCCAAGGCACACCACGCGCTCGCCTTGCGGTCGAGACGCAGGCACCGTCCCATCCAGTAACCGGCCAGCCCGCCGACCGGTAGGCCGAGCACGTAGCCGAGCGGACCGTAGGTCGCAAGGTCGAGCATGTCAATGACCACTCCGGCGGCGATGGGCCCGAACGCCCGGTTGAGACGTCGGCCCCAAGTGGCTAGCGGAGAAGGCGGAAACTCTTCTTGCGGTGCGCCTGTCACTTCGGGGACGGGATCCATCGAATGTCCTTTCGTTCAGGATGAGAGAGAGTGTATCCGAAAAAATTCATTCGCGCAAACGCCGCTTGCGGGGCGGACGCCTTTGGCCTATTCTTGGACGATGCAAACAATCGGACAAACCGCGAGGACGCCATGAACGAATTCAAAGACGTGACGGTCGTTAAGAAAGCGAACGTCTATTTCGACGGGAAGGTGACCAGTCGCACGGTGCTGTTCCCGGACGGCACTAAAAAGACGCTCGGCATCATGTTGCCCGGCGAATACACCTTCAACACCGACGCTGCGGAAAAGATGGAAATTCTCTCCGGCGAGCTGGAGGTGCTGTTGCCCGGCGAGACCGCGTGGCGAACCGTGCGGAGCGGCGAGGCCTTCGAGGTTCCGGCGCGGTCGACGTTCAACCTGAACGTGGCCACGCTCGCCGACTATTGTTGTTCCTACGCTTGAATTGTCGACCCGTTGCGGGGTTCCAATGGCCATTTCCTCTTGGCAAGAGCGCTTGGCGCGTTGTCCGTCGCTGCGGCCGTGGCTGTTGCGCGTCGCACGTCGCGCGGCGGCGGGCGAGCCGCTGCCGGCCACGCTGACGCTCGGCGAGGTGCCCGCAGAGAAGGATGTGCGCCGCGAGTTGGAGGAACTCTTTCCCGGCTGCCGCGAGGAGAACGGACGTCTCAAGGCGCGCCTTGCCGACGTCGATCGCGACCCGGAGCCATGGCAGCCGCTCGTCGACCTGCTGGGCGTGCGGCCCGCGCCGGCGGTGCCGACTGAAGCGCCTGCAGAACGTCTGTCGCGGTGCCTGCTGCGCATCAGGGTTCTGCATCCCGAAGAGACACCGCTGTGCCGCGCGATGCGACGCTCGGAGGTGCTTCAGCGCTTGTTTCGAACTGCGGACGATGCGCCGCGTCTGTTGGAGGCACTCGTCGAGGCGCTGCTTTTTTTGCGCACGACACCGCCGGGCGTGACGCTCTCCGAACTCGGCGCGCGCTGTCTCGGCGACAGCAAGGCATTGCGCGGGGGGCTGCTTTTGCAGGTGTTTGAGCATCTGTTGCGGCTTCAGTCTGGAAATCTGGACGACGATTCTGTCGCGCTTTTTGCAGCCTGCGGAATTATCGAAAACCCGTATACGACGCACGTGGTTGTTTTCGCGCCCTTTGCGTACCGCGCGGCCGACGGCGCGTGGCTCGATTGGCCGCTCGCACTCTGGCGTCGGGGCGAGGCGGCCATCCTCTCGTGGCGGACCGTGCGGTTGATCGAGGCCGTGCGCCTCGAGGAGCCGTGTGGCCGTCTGGTGACCAGCGAGAACGCCGCGCCCTTCCACCGGTTGGTCGAGATGCGCCGACCGGCGCTCTACACCGAGGGATATCCCAACGCGGCCGTGAAGACGCTGCTGTGCCATTTTGCGCAGATGGGCGTTTCCGCGCTGCACTGGGGCGACACCGACCTCGACGGCTATCGGATCGCCGAACAAGTCGCGCGTGCGATCCCGACGGCGCTTTACGATCCGGAGGCGGCTTCGCCCGCGCTCGCGGCGCGGCGCGTGTGCCTGACCCACGAACAACATCGTCGGCTCTCGTCGTTCATCGATGCCCATCCCGAATTTCCCCATCGCGAGCGGTTGCGCCGCACGTTGGCGGACGGCTGGCTCGAACAGGAACAAAGCATCGACGTCTTCGTCTGAACATGTGCAATCGAAGGAAGAAAACCATGACCCATTCTTGTTTCGCCCGCAGCCTCTTCGCCGCGCTTGCGGTCTGTCCCCTCGCGGCGCTTCACGCCAACGAGCAGCTGGCTGGGATCGCCTGCCGTTCCGTGCATCTCGTCTATCCGTCCGAGAAGGCGACGGCTTTTTACAACGAAGTCACGCCGCTGCATTCGGCGACTGGCACCTATTTTTGCGTGTGCGGCTGGGACAAGGGCTACTGCGGCATGCAGGAGGTCGGCAGCGGCAAACGCTTGTTGATCTTTTCGGTGTGGGACTCGTCGAACAACGACCCCAATGCGCTTCAGGCGGAACGGCGCACGAAATTGGTCGACAAAGACGCTCGGACGCGCATCGGCCGATTTGGCGGCGAGGGTTCAGGCGGCCAGTCTTTCTACGATTACGAGTGGCAGATCGGCCGGACCTATCGCTTTTTGGTGACGGCCCGGTCCGTCGGCGAACGCACCGAATACGGGGGGTACTTCTACGTGCCGGAGGAGAAGGCGTGGCGTCGCCTTGTGGTTTTCTCGACGATCACAGGCGGCAAGCCGATGGGCGGTTTTTATTCGTTCATCGAAGACTTCAGGCGCAACCGCGTCTCCGCGACTTTTGTGCGCGACGCGGCGCTTCAGCCGCCGGCGGATCTGCCTTCTTTCTGAGTGGCGGACGCGTGCCCGTCAGCGTTCCAACAAGCGCTTGATCGCGGTGCCGAACACATCGCCCTGCCGCTTCATGCCGAGGTCGTTCGGATGGCATCCGTCGACCGTCGCCTCGCCGTCGTGGCCGAGCATCTCCTTGGCCTCCAAATAGTGCAGATTTTTCCAGCGCGAGGCGTTTTCGGCCTTCAGTTTGTCGTAGATGCCGCGCAGGATTTTGGCTTTCGGCGTGGGTGCGCGGTCGAACGTATTGCAGTCCTCGGCCAGCAGGATCGGCGTGTCCGGGCGCTTCTGTTGCAACGCGCGAATGAACGGCTCTGCGCGCTCTTGCACCAGCGCGTCGCTCATGTTCCAAAGACAGTCGAGCACATAGACGGACGCGTCGATTTCCGCCACGAGGTCGCACAGCGCGAGTTCCATTTTGCCGTTTCCGGAGAAGCCCAGGTTCACGACCGGCGCGTCGACGAGACGTCCCGCGATGGCCGTGAACGCCATGCCCGGACGCGAGGCGCATCCGCCCTGCGTGATCGATGTGCCGTAGAACACGATCGGTTTCGCCTTGACGCCGGATCGCGCGGGCGGCGTCGAGAGCGTCTCGCCCTTCGGCACGCCGACTTCCACTGCGGCCGTGCCGTTGTAGAGCGGTAGGTAGATCAAGCACTCCGAGCCCGCCTCCATCGAGACCGACACGTCGTTGGTGACGGCCGTCGGACGTCCGTTCTTGACGAAGAGCCAACCTGTCGGCGTGCGGCGGTAGACGTCCACGCCGCTCACGCCCGTAGCGGGCATGTGGGGCATGGCGAGACTTGCGCTGCGCACGGCCCAACGAATGCGCAGGTTGCCGGATTTGGACACGACGTGCAGGGCCATGCCCGCCGAATTGTGACTCAGCCCCCAGACGGGATCGGGCACAGTGCCCTTCGCCCGTGCGGGCAGCCGGTCGTAATACGACTCCGTATCGTTGAACGCGCGACCTTCGATGGGCAGACTGCGCCCGTCGTACCAGACCGTCTTTCCGTCCGCATCCAAACGTCCCGACTGCGGGTCGATCCCCCCTGCGGACACCGTGACCGCTGCAAGAAACAACGCGGCTCCCATCCCTTTCATCCTATTTCCTCCTTGTTTTATTTCTTGGCAAGCTCGCTCGTCGAGTCATGCGAAAGTGTGCCGCCGTCCCTGTGCGCCGCCCTTCGCGCCCGGTCGAGCCATTCGCGGACTGCAGACTCATCCAACACGCGACGATAGCGCAACGTTTGGTAACTTTCAAGCCAGCCCCGCAGGTCTTCGAAAAGCATCTCGTGAAGCTTCGGTTGACTATCGAGGTGTCTTGGTCTATTATGAACCATCCTTTTTTAATTGAGGTGGAAGGTTTGATCTTAAAATCGCGTGTTAGCGAGGGAGCCGTTCCCATGATGCAGCAAACAGGAGTTTTCTGGACAAGCGTGTGCGCGATGTCCATGGCCGTGGCATCGATGGTGTGTGCGCAGAACAATGAGCAACCCGCGTCTGCCTCTGAGAACAAACAGTCCGTCGCCGAACAACGACCCGCCAAGCTCTTCGAGCCTTTGTTTCGTTTGGTCAATTGCCAAGGGGCGTGTGAAATCAACAACCCGGACGTCAAGGATTTTCAGCCTGCCCTGAACAATAAGGCCTATCCGATGGGGTCGGTGGTCCGCGTCGGCGCGGGCGGGAGCGTGGTTGTCGTGTTTTCCGCACAGGAGTCCGCGCAGGTGCTCGAGAACTCGGAAGTGTTGGTGGGGGCCCCCGGCAACAACCCCGACGCGCGTCTTGTGTGTTTGCGTTCGGGCAAGATAAAGACCACCTTCCGCGACAATCTGCCGGAGGGTAGCATTTGCGTCCAGACGCCCAATACGGTCTGCAAGAACATCGCCGGCCGCGGCGAGTTCTCTTATGAAGCCGATGCCAACGTGGAGACTTTTCAGGTCGCGACTATTACGGGCAGCATGTTCGTCGAAGGACAGCAGTACCAGATTCCCGCTTTGCGCGCGGCCAACACAGTCAACATCCAAACGGCGATTGATCGTTCGCTCAGTCGGCTGACCAGCGTTTCGGGCGATTTCAACATCGTGCTTGCCAACGGCACGGATACGCCGGTGACTTATGGCATGTCGCCCAAAGCGGTTGTCAAGATCTGGCGCGAGAACGCCCCGGTCGGGGGGCGGCCGATCATTTCCACGCTGGTGGTCAGTCCCGTCGGTAAGGCCTGTCATCGATTCGCGTATGCCGATGGGCGGCCCAATCTCGCGACAGGCGAGCTGATCGCCGTGCAGGAAGGCGAAGAGAAGACGAAAGAAGAGTTGCCCGTGCTTCTGTCGAAGGAGGCGGTCGGCGAAACGGCCAAGACATCCGCGAAGGAAGCCACCAAGCAATAGTCCTGCATCGAGCCCTTTCCGGAAACCGCCGGCCAGCGCAGCCGACGGTTTCGTGTCTAACCAAATGGGTGCGCAAGTCAAACACATTCTGGATGATTAGCCGTGTTTATTTATCACTTCAACCGTCTCATTCGAAACCGTATCCTCTGGGGTTTCTTTGCCATCATCATCTCGGTCGCGTTCGTGGCCGTCGACTCTTGTTTTAGGTCTCCGCAAGACGGCATGGTCGTCGGCCGCATCAACGGCAAAAAGATTTCGACGGATTCGTTCAATCAAATCGTTCAGGCCATTCGCGGGTATGGACGCAACCGCGACAACGAGTCCTCGGCTTCCGTCGTCGAGCGCCGGGCGTGGGAACAGATTGCCGCCCGCATGACCACCGAGGCGTCTGGGCTTGTCTCCGACAAAGAGGCCGTCCGCAGGACGCTTCGCGAAGTTCCCGCCTTCCAGGGCGCAAACGGCTTCGACATCAACCGCTACCGGGCCATCTTGGCCGATCAGGGGCTGACTCCGGCCATGTATGAAAAGCTCGTCGCGCACCAGTTGGCGCTGATGAAAGACGCCGCGCTGGTCGACTCGGCCACGTGGGTTTCGCCCATGGAACTCGACGATGAACTCGCGGCCATGACTGACCGCTTCATCGTGCAGGCCGCCACGGTCAGCAATCGTTTCGCCGCTGTCGAAATGCGTTTGGGCGACGACGATTACCGCAAGTTCTACGAAGAGAACAAAGCCTCCTTTGCATTGCCAGACCGCGTTTCCGTCCGGTACATTGCGATCCCCGTCACCAACTATTTGTCGTCCGTTTCCGTCACGGAGGACGACCTGAAGAACTACTACGACGACCACGTCAACACCTATACGCGCACGACGACCAACAACACGACCGAAACAATCCCCTTCGACGAAGTCCGCGCAAAGATACTTGCCGAACTCAAGCTCGAAGAGGCCCGCTACTGCGCGGAGACCAGCGTCACGTTCAACATCTACGGCAAACTCGCCAACGCGGGTGCCAACGCACTGGAGACCGTCGCGGCCAAAGAGAAGCTCGCCGTCAAGACTTCGCCCCTCTTCAGCGCCGACGAACCGCTCTACTGGACCGAGAACGCCAAGGATTTCGCCGCCGCGGCGTTCGATTTGGACCCCGAGCGCAGCGATTCCCGTTTCGGGATCGTCAAAGGTGACAAGCATGTTTTCGTGATCGAACAGGTCAAGAAATCACCCGCGCACACGCCTTCCTACGAGGATGTCTTGAACGATCTGCGGCCCCGGGCCATGGCCAAGGCCCGCAGCGAGGCGTTTCAGAGCTATGTGAAGGAATTGCGCATCGACCTGCGCAAGCTGCTCGATCAGGGCAAGTCTTTTTCCGAGGCCGCGAAGGCGAAGATGTTGAACGTCTCCACCACGCTCACCTACACCGTCAGCGACATTCAGAATCAGTCGTTCCCCAACAGCTACTCGATCGCTTACGGTGCCATGACTTTGAAGAAAGGCGCGCTTTCCGAGGCTGTTCCGGCTTCGACCACGCAGTCCCTTTTCGTCTACGTGCTGGACCGCCAGCCGGGCGATGCCCTCTCGGCGGAAATGATGCGCTCGCAACTCCGCGCGAACATCGCCCGCCGTCGTTCGAGCGGCCTGTTCGGCGATTGGCTCACGTGGAACCTTTCCAAGCAGGACTTCCAGCCGACACGTCCCTTGATGGACGAAGACGACGACCAAGGGGCTTCCGACGATGAGGATTCGCCCAAGAAGGAAGCGGTCGTTGCTCCGAAAACCCCGACCTCTGCCCAATCGGCCTCCAAGAAGGTCCCGGCCGCAAAGTAGCACGGGGCGCGGGGGATGGCGGAGTGAAATGAAAGGCGGAGCCGCAACGGCTTCGCCTTTTCCATTTGTTGGACGCGCCGCATGCGTTCGCTCTGACGGAACGCGATGCGCCTATTTTTGCTGTTCGAGGGCGATCTCCGCGATTTCCACCGCGTGCTGTTCGGCGGCTGTTTCTTTGAACAACCAGCGGCCGAAGCAGACGTTCACATGCGCCACGCGCCCGACCCGGAGATGCGGCGCTGCCGCGTCGGCGAACTCCTTTCCCCACTGCGTGAAGAGCCGGAGGTCTCGGACCGGAATGCGGAGCGTGCGCCATTCGGCCGTCAACGGCACCACTGTGCCCCACGGCACGCCGTCCGTTTCGATCAGCGCCAGTTCGAACCCCGTGGTGTGCGGTTCGGTCGCCCGTGCCCGCACCCGCACGACGGTCTTCTTCTGCAACCAGGCACCGGTCAGGAAGCTGACTTGGTCCACTTCGCGCCAAGAGAAGTCGTCGCGGGACTTCAGGCCCCAGAGTGTCAGCAGGTTGGAGAAGGGAACCACGGTCTCGCTCCATCCCGGACCGACGGACAGATTGAGGCCGAGGCCGCCGCCCTCCCGCGTGCGGAAGCCGATCTCCACCGTCGCGCCCTTGGCTCCGCCGCGCGCAACGACGCGCACGCCTCCCACAGGTCCTTCGGAGATTGGGCTCTTCGCCTTCCGTCGGAGGAAACCCCGCCCAAAACCCCAGTTGTTCCCGTCTGGGTTATGTTATATACTAATCATCTTTGAACTTCGATGCGAAAACCTCGAATTGGAAGGACCCGATGACCATGAAGACCCTGACGGCCAAAATTGCCGGCGTCGGCATGTCGCTTCCCGAGAAGCGTTTGACGAACGCTGATCTCGAGAAGATGGTGGAAACCAGCGACGAATGGATCACCAAGCGCGTCGGCATCAAAGAGCGCCGGATCGCGTCCGAAGGCGAGTGGTCCTCGCATTTCGGTGCCAAGGCGGCAGCGGACGCCCTCGCGGCGTCCGGTATTCCCGCCGACCAAATCGACCTCCTGATCGTAGCGACTTCTACGCCCGATACCGTGTATCCCTCGGTGGCCTGCCTAATCCAGAAAGAGATCGGTGCCGTCAACGCCGGCGTGCTCGATCTCAGCGCGGCCTGCGCGGGTTTCATCTACGGGGCCGGGGTGGCGTGGGGCATGATTCGTTCAGGTCTGATGAAGAACGTGTTGGTTGTTGCAGCAGAGACAAATACGTCTGTTGTGAATTGGAAAGACCGCGATACGTGCATTCTGTTTGGCGACGGCGCGGGAGCCGCAGTCTTCACGCCCAGCGAAAATGCGGACGCCGGCGTTCTGTCGATGAAACTGGGGGGCGACGGTTCATTCGCTTCGCTTCTGTATCTGCCGAACAGTGGGTGTCGTCCCTTCCCGGAGGCGACGGGGCGCTATATTCACATGCAGGGCAACGAGGTCTTCAAGCAGGCCGTCCGCAACATGGCCGAATGCGCAACGGACGTTCTCACGCAGGCAAACCTCACGGCGAAGGATGTTTCGTTGCTGATTCCACATCAGGCCAACATCCGCATCATCGACGCGGTCGCGACCCGGCTGGGCCTGCCGCCGGAAAAAGTTTTCGTCAACATCGAGAAGTACGGCAACACCTCGGCCGCCACGATCCCCATCGCGATTTGCGAGGCCCTCGACCAAGGTCGCCTGAAAAAGGGCGACGTGCTGGTGATCGACGCCTTCGGCGCGGGCCTGACGTGGGGAGCCATGGCCTTTCGGTGGGCCTGATGCCTTCTAAAGGAGAGTTCATGAGCAAACGGAAGATCGTGGTCACCTCGGCGTTGCCATACGCCAACGGCGACATCCACCTCGGGCATCTGGTCGAGTACCTGCAAACCGACTTCTGGGTTCGTTTCCAGAAGATGCGTGGCCACGACTGCATCTACGTTTGCGCCGACGACACCCACGGCACTCCGGTCATGATCCGGGCGCGCGCGGAAGGCGTTTCCCCCGAGGAGCTGATCGCCCGCAGCTATGCGTTGCACACCCGGGACTTTTCCGATTTCGAGATCCGGTTCGACAACTACTACTCGACGAACAGCGAGGAAAACCGCGCCTTCAGCACCTCCATCTACCAAGCGATGCAGAAGAGCGGCGCGGTCTCCGCGCGCAACCTGCCGCAGCTCTACTGCGAGCACGACGCCATGTTCCTGCCCGACCGGTTCGTCAAGGGCGTCTGCCCCAAGTGCGGGGCCGCCGACCAGTACGGCGACTCGTGCGACGCCTGCGGCCAGACCTACGCCGCCGAAGAGCTGAAGGAGGCGCGGTGCGTGGTCTGCGGCGGCGTTCCGGTGCTGCGCGACAGCGAGCATCTTTTCTTCGAGCTGGAGCCGTTCCGCGACTTTCTCAAGGCGTGGGTTCCCAAGCACACGGCACCGGACGTGGCCAACAAGCTGCTGGAATGGTTCGGCGAGCCTCTGCGCGGGTGGTGCATCTCGCGCGACGCGCCCTACTTCGGCTTCGAGATCCCCGGCCATCCCGGCAAGTACTTCTACGTCTGGGTCGACGCGCCGATCGGTTACATGGCGTCGCTTCAGAAATGGTGCGCCGGCCGGGGCGAGTCATTCGACGCGTGGTGGCAAGACCCCGCGGCCGAACTCTACCACTTCATCGGCAAGGACATCGTCCGTTTCCACTGTCTTTTTTGGCCCGCGATGCTTCACGTCGCAAACTTCAAAACGCCGACCCAAGTCTTCGTCCACGGCTTCCTCACCGTCAACGGCGAGAAGATGAGCAAGTCCAAGGGCACCTTCATCAAGGCGCGGACCTATCTGGATCACCTCAAGCCGCAGGACCTGCGCTTCTACTATGCCTGCAAGTTGAACGGCACAACCGACGATCTCGACCTCAACCTCGGGGACTTCATCAGCCGCGTCAACTCCGACCTCGTCGGCAAAATCACCAACCTTGCGTCGCGCGGCGCGCAGATGCTCCACAAGAGCCTTGGCGGCAAGACCGGTGTGCTCGACGCCGAGGGCCGCGTCCTGCTTAAGCGGGCGCAGAGTTGCTCTGAGGCGGTCGCCGCTCACTACGAGGGCCGCGACTTCGCCAAGGTCATGGTCGTCGTGCGGGACCTCGCCGACGCGGCCAATCAGTACTTCGACGCCAAAGCGCCGTGGGCATTGGTCAAGACCGACCCCGAAGCCGCCCGGCAGGTGATGACCTCGGTTCTCAACGTCTTCCGCGTGCTGGCCATCTACCTTCAGCCGATCCTGCCGTCCTACGCAGCCAAGGTCGCCCGGCTTTTCAACGAGCCGCCCTACGTCTGGTCGGACGTGTCCAAGACCGTCGAGCACGCGCCGATCGGCGCGTACGAATACCTCGCCACCCGCGTGGAACCGGCCGCCGTCGACAAAATGGTCGAGGCCGGCCGCGTGGCCGACAAGCCAGCCTCGGCGTCGGCTCCAATTTCCGCCGTGCCCGCCAAGGCGGCCGAAGCGGTCAAGGCGACGATCGACTACGACACCTTCGCCAAGGCCGACCTGCGCGTGGCCAAGGTGATCTCGGCCGAATTCGTCGAAGGCGCGGACAAATTGCTCAAGCTGCAGCTCGACATTGGCGAGGCCAGGCCGCGCCAGGTCTTCGCCGGCATCCGCAAGGCGTACGATCCTGCGACGCTCGTCGGCCGTCAGCTCGTGATGGTCGCCAACCTCGCGCCGCGCAAGATGCGTTTCGGTGTGTCCGAGGGCATGATTCTCGCTGCGGGCAACCCCGACGGCGCGCTCTTCGCGGTCTCGCCCGATGCGGGCGCGCTGCCCGGCGCGACGGTGAAGTGATCGCACCGGAGTCAGCCGAGCGGGGAAAGGGTTCAGGGGGCTGGGGTCAGGGTTCAGGAACGAGGGGACGCATGGCACAAACAGTCAGAACGTGGGTCGGCGTGCTGCGCCTCTGGTCGCTCACCGCCTCGACCGTTCCCGTGCTGGTCGGCGCGGCGCTGGCGGCAAGAGACGGCCGGTTCTCATGGGCGTTGCTCGCCCTGACCTTGGTCTGCGGCTGGCTGCTTCAGATCGCGACCAACCTGCTCAACACCTACGGCGATTTCCTCTCGGGCGTCGACTCGGCCGCGCATCCGCCGACCGCGCCGCAGCTCGTGACCGGCGCGCTCGCGCCCCGCGTCGTCTTCGCCGTCGGCGTGGCCGTCCTCGCGCTCGCGGCGGCGCTCGGCCTCTGGGCGGCGGCTCTCAGCGACTGGCGGCTGCTGATCTTCGCGGCGCTCGGCGTCGCGGGCGCGGGCGGCTACACCACCGGCCTCCGCTACAAGTACCTGGGGCTCGGCGTGCCGTCGGTCTTTTTCCTGATGGGCGTGTTGATGGTCGACGCGAGCTACTTCGCGCAGGCGCGCGCGCTGACGTGGACGCCGTTTGTGGCCTCACTGCCGGTCTCCTGCCTCGTCGCCGCGATCCTCCACGGCAACGACCTGCGCGACACCGCGACCGACTGCGCGGCGCGCATCAGCACGACAACGCTCGCCGTGGGGCTGCGCGGCGCGCGCGGGCTCTTTTATGCGCTGCACGTGGCGCCGCATCTCGTGGTCGTCGCCAGCGTCGCCGCCGGCGTGTTGCCCGCGTGGACGCTGCTCACGCTGCTGGCGCTGCCGCTCTCCGTCGGCGCGGTCAGGACTTGTGCGACGGGTTTTCGCGCGAACGATGCGCTTTGCATTGGGAAGCTCGAAGGTTTGTCTGCAGGAACGCACGTCGTTTTCGGTGCCCTGCTCGTCGTCGGCCTCGTGCTCGCAAATTTCCTTCGCTGAGCGGGCCAATCAACGTCGGATTCGCAGAAATACCGCCGACTTGGGCGGGAGTTCGCAGCGGACCACGTTGCCGGATTCGATGCGGGCCGGTAGTAGGGCGTCGTGCCGTTGATGGCCAGCACCTGTTCGCCGACATACTCGTTCACGCAGCGGTGGACCCAGTAGATCGCGGCCTGCCGGTCCTCGTCCGGCGCGAGCAGGCCGAGCGAATTCCAGCGGTGCTTGGCGGGCGACGAGAACATCTCCCACGCCGAGGCGCCGCGCACGATATCCTCCCGCAGGTAGTAAATGAGCCGTACGGCGCGGTGGAGCGCGCCCACGATGTTGCCGTTCTGCGGCGTGCCCGGAACGGTGCCTGCGGCGTTGCTGTGCAGGCTCCACTCGGTGTCGTACTGGCAGACGTCGCGGCCGGGGTTGTAGAGCCGCAGCAGCGCGTTCATGCGGAGCATCGCGTCGAGGAGGCGGTAGTTCTCGCCGCCCGCGACGGCGTCGAGCGGGTTCTTCCGCACGTTGATGAAGGAGTACCAGTGGCCGCAGACGAAGTCGTAGTGGCCTGCGCCTGCGGCGAGCACGTAGTTGCCCCAGTGGAGGTCGCTGTACTGGATGCCGACGCCGATCAGGCCTTCGGGATGCGCCGCGCGGATCGCGTCGCCGACGGCCTTGAGGTGCGCCACGTAGTCGTCGGGCGTGGCGCGTCGCACGGGCTTGTCGGCATGAACGGTGACGTCGAGCGCGTCGCCGGGCGCGAGCCGGTGGTTCAGCGGCGCGTAGGCGAGGGTTCGGGGATTGATGAGCCGGACGTTTCCGGCGGGCGCGGACCGCTCGTCGATCGACACGTCGTCGATCCAGACGGTGCGCGTCGGTTGCGGCTGACCGGCGGGCGCGGCGTAGAGGCACAGCATGAACCGATCGTACTCGTCCGCAAAGACGGCTACGCCTTCGGTGACCGTGAAGGCGACGCGCTGCCAAGTCGCGTCGACGTTGAACGTGCGGTCGAAAACCGTCTGCACGGCCCGGCGGTCGTCGCTGCGCTGCGCCTCAATGCGCACGGCGGCGGGACCGGGACAGTCGGCCTTGATGTAAAACGAGAAGGTGTAGACGCGGTTGGTGTGGACGGCGACGAGGTTGTCGCGCACGGCGGTGACGATGTATCCGTGCGCGCCCTGGGGTTGCAGGATGCGTAGCGACTGGCTGCCCGAATGCGCGACCGCGCCGTCGACCGCGAAGTCCTTCGGATCGCGCGCCGCGTCGTGTCCCCAGAGCTGCCAGCCGGTCGGCAGCCCGCCCGGTTTGCCCTCCTCGAAACCCCCGTTGCGCGGGCCGATCTCGTCCGCCATGACGGGCATGGCCAATAAGAATGCAATGTGTACGAAAAATCGGCAAAGACACATACGGTCACCTCAAACAAACGGGTTGGCGCGCGGTCGCAACTTGGCCATCAACGGGAAGCGGGAATGATTTTACTCAATGACTGAGTAAAAATACTCAATGGTTGAGTTAAGTGGCAAGAAGCAAACGCTTTTTTACGCGAGATAAACCCGACACCTGCTTGTCTGCATGATTATTAGGTGTGCAAAATAAACATCGTATATGGTGTTGATTTCACCGAATAAACATCATATAATAGACTCGGGAATTTGTAAAAGGACGCGAGGGATTTGAACGGTGAACGTTCGATTGGCAGAATTGGCTGAAATCCGGATGGGCGTGACCCTGAGAGGCCGCGACGCGACGCGCGCGGTGGCGGACGGGTCGTGCCGCCTCGTCCGGATCGGCGACGTGTCGCAGGACGGTACGTGGCTCAACGCCGACTTTGCCCGGATCGAACCCGCCGACCGCATCCGCGACGAGCAGTTCCTCCGTCCCGGCGACGTGCTCTTTCCGAACCGCGGCACGCGCACCACGGCGATCGCCTTTCGGCTGGAGGTTCCCCGCGTCATCGCCGGCGCGCAGTTCTTTGTGTTGTGCCCGAAGGCCGCGCGCGCGCTGCCGGAATACCTCGCTTGGTTTTTGCGGACCGAAGAGGCTGCGCGGCATTTCGAGGGGCGGCGCAAAGGCACCTACGTGCAGATCATCGAGCGCCGCGACCTTGAGGAACTGGAACTGCCGCTGCCGCCGTTGGACGTTCAGCGGAAGATCGTGGAAGTCGCCGCGCTGGCGGTCGAGGAGCGGGCGCTGGGCGAACGGGTTGCGGCGCTGAGGGCGCGGCTGGTGGAGGGGGAGCTTGCGGGGGTCGCGAGACACGGACACACGGACTTACACGGACGGACATGGACAAACAAGGACAGCTTATGAAGACGATTGACCAGAGCCAGATCAACGACGTGGCGTGGCGGGCGTGCGACACCTTCCGGGGCGTGCTCGATCCGGCCGACTACAAGAACTATGTCCTCGTGATGCTCTTCCTGAAGTATATCTCGGACGTGTGGCGCGACCACCGCGACCAGTACATGAGCGACTACCGGAACGACGTGCTGCGCGTGAACCGCCGTCTCGCGCGCGAGCGCTTCCAGCTTCCCGAGGGATGCGACTTCGCCAGCCTCTACGCCTACCGTACCCAGCCGGACATCGGCGAACGGATCGACGTGGCGCTCGGCGAGATCGAGGAGGCGAACAAGGAGAAACTGGAGGGCGTGTTCCGCGAGGTCAGCTTCAACTCCGAAACCAAACTGGGCCAGACCAAGGAGCGCAACGCCCGCCTCAAGCATTTACTGGAGGACTTCTGCGACGAGCGTCTCGACCTCCGGCCCTCGGTGGTCGGCGACGAGGACGTGATCGGCAACGTCTACGAGTATCTGCTGGAGCGCTTTGCCTCGGACGCGGGCAAGAAGGCGGGGGAGTTCTACACGCCGGGTCAGGTCTCGACGCTGCTGGCCCGTCTGCTCGCGCCGAAGAAGGGCGACACGATCTGCGATCCCGCCTGCGGTTCGGGCTCGCTGCTGATCAAGGTGGGACGGCAGGCCGACAAGCGGGACTTCGCGCTCTTCGGTCAGGAGAGCAACGGCACGACCCACGCCCTGTGCCGCATGAACATGTTTCTGCACGGCATGGACAGCTTCCGCATCGAGTGGGGCGATACGCTGCGCAATCCCCGCCTCGTTGAGAACGACCAGCTCATGAAGTTCGATATCGTGGTCGCCAATCCGCCCTTCTCGCTGGAGAAGTGGGGCGTCGAAGAGGCCGAGGCCGATCCCTTCCACCGCTACCACCGAGGCCTGCCGCCGAAGTCCAAGGGCGACTACGCCTTCATCTCCCACATGATCGAGATCGCCCGCGAAGGCACGGGCCGCGTGGGCGTGGTGGTGCCGCACGGCGTGCTCTTCCGCGGCGGGGCCGAGGGTCGAATCCGACAGAAGCTCATCGAGGAAAATCTGCTGGAGGCGGTCATCGGTCTTCCCGCGAACCTCTTCTTCGGCACGGGCATTCCGGCGGCGATCCTGGTTTTCAACAAGGGCAAGGCCCACGGCGACGTGCTTTTCATCGACGCCTCCCGCGAGTTCGAGAGCGCCAAGAACCAGAACGTGCTGACCGACGCGCACGTCGACAAGATCGTCCGGACCTACCGCGCCTTCCAAACCGTGGAGAAGTACGCCACCCGCGCGACGCCGCAGGAACTGATCGACAACGCGTACAACCTCAACATTCCGCGCTACGTCGACACTTTTGAGGAAGAGGCCGAGATCGACCTCAAGGCCGTGAAGAAAGAGATCGCCGGGCTGGAGCGGCAGCTCGTCGCCGTCCGCGCCAAGATGGACGGCTCTCTCAAGGAGCTGGGGCTATGAATCCGCAGACGGACAGAATCGATCCACAGATGACACAGATGAACGCAGATAATGGTACTGCTCATCTGCGTTCATCTGCGCAATCTGTGGATGTATCCAAGGAGGTGGGTGCATGAAGAAGAAGCCGACAGGTCCACTGCAAATCCGGAACAGCACGGCCGAATTCCTGATTTTCACGGCTCAGGCCGGAGAAAGCGGCATCGAGGTGCGCTACGAGGACGAGACCATCTGGCTGACGCAGAAGCTGATGGCGGCACTTTTCGATGTCGATGTTCGTACTGTCAACGAACACCTTGCGAACATCTATCGAGCGGGGGAGCTGGGCGAAGAGGCAACTATCCGGAAATTCCGGATAGTTCAAACTGAGGGCTCGCGGCAAGTCAGTCGCGATGTTGAATTCTACAACCTCGACGCCATCATTTCGGTCGGTTATCGCGTCAACTCCTTGCGGGCCACGCAGTTCCGTCAATGGGCCACGAGAGTCTTGCGCGATTTCGCGATCAGGGGCTATGTTCTCGACCGGAAGCGCTTGGAGAATGGCGCGTTCCTCGGTGAGGACTATTTCGAGCGCCTGCTCTCCGAGATTCGGGAGATTCGCCTCAGCGAGCGCAAGTTCTATCAGAAGGTCACGGACATCTATGCCACCAGCGTGGACTACAACCTCGACGCGCCGACCACGCGGGCCTTCTTCGCCAAAGTGCAGAACAAGCTCCATTTCGCCATCCACGGGCAGACCGCCGCCGAGCTGATCCGGCATCGGGCCGACAGCGCCAAGGAGCATATGGGGCTGACGACGTGGGAGAACGCGCCGCAGGGAAGAATCCTCAAGACCGATGTCGCGGTGGCCAAGAACTACCTGACGCAGGAAGAGCTGGAGGCGCTCGGGCGTCTCGTCAACGCCTTCCTCGATCTGGCCGAAGACCGGGCCAAGCGCAAGATCCCCATGACGATGGAGGATTGGTCCAAGCGTCTCGATCTCTTTTTGGAGGTGACCGAGCGCGGCATCCTCAAGGACGGCGGCTCGGTCACGGCGGAACTCGCCCGCGACCACGCCGAGAGCGAATTCGAGAAATACCGCATCGTCCAGGACCGGCTCTTCGAATCCGACTTCGACCGATTGACGAAGGAACTATCCGCAGATGACACCGATGAACACAAATAGGGCGCGGCAATGCCGTTCTAATTGTGGCAGTTTCGCCATGATTGGATTGCAGGCTAGGCGCCTAACCCCGTCGAATTCGACGGGTTTGGAGTGCCCCACGGAGGTGCGCGTATGAAACTGCCGAAGGGGTGGCGTTTTTCCGCAGTCGATGACTTTGTCGCTGATTTGGAAGCTGGTGTCAGCGTGATTGGTGAAGACTGTCCGGCTGCCGTAGGCGAGTTCGGTGTGTTAAAGGTGAGCGCTGTTTCGAATGGGCGTTTCCTGCCCGAGCAGAACAAACGTGTAACAGGGGCAGAACTGGGGGCTGATGCAGAAATTGCTGGCGGGGCGAGTACGAGTGCCCGTATGATTCTTGAAAAAAAGAAACCCACCCACTCTTTATGCCGAACTACAAAGATGTTATGGACTTCCGGTGTGACCTCTACTCAGCAGGTCTGACAGTCTATGTTTTGGCGTCAGGTATCCATCCCTTCGCTCCACGTCCGGAAGAGGAAGTCGCAACCGTAATGAGAGTACTGACGCAAAACCCCCACCGTTGGAGTCCGTTCGAACGGATCTTCCCGTGAAGTTCTGTCGAATCATAGATCGGTGCATGAAAAAGAATTTGGCTTTGAGGTACGCCAGAATGGAATTGCTTCTTAACGAGCTACAGGAGGTGTAAGTATGAAAATCTTTGCGCAGGATGGATTCGGCCCCGGTGAAAAGTTGGCGGACGGGTTGAAGGCAAAAGTGATCGAAGGCGCAATTTTGAGCGCCCGTTATCAGCATCCCGAAAGATTGGCCGATAAAACCGATTGTTTGCGCGCTCATGCTGGAGAATTGTTGTTGGATCCAGAGTTTTATGCAGTGAACATGATCGGAAAGCCCAATGCCAAACTCGGCTCGCTTGAGGAATGGAAATACTTTGAGGCGCCCAGAAGGTCTGCCTTGATTACGGGCTCGGAGATTGGGCCTGTAATTAAGAAAACCTTTGAAGCCCAACTAAGTTTCGATCACTTATCTTCGCTAATAGCTCCAAATATATATGTCGAGGGTGCCGACACCATCGATGCTGGCATAGCGCTGAACTTCATTGGAAAGGCAAGGCATGTCGCAGACAAAATGGGGGTAAAGGACAGGCCGGTGTTTGCTTCACTTGTACTTGACCGTGATGTGTTAACGTCAGGAACGGCATTCAACGATTTGCTTAGTGCCTTGACAGCGCTTAGCTCTCCTCCGGATGGTTTCTATGTGTTGATTGGGAGTGGTTCTGTTGACGATGAGGAGCGTCGTATTCGGTCGGATATCTATCATGACCACGTCATTGCGGGATGGATGTTAATTAACCACATTTTATCCATCAACGGCTTCAAAGTGATCAACGGTTGTTCAGACTTGCTGAGTCCGCTCTTGGGCATCTGTGGCGCATACGCAGGAGCAAGCGGGTGGTCCTCCAGTTTGCGCCAATTTACAATAGGACGATATGTAAAGCCCCCAACACAGGGCGGCAGTGCCCCGGTAATTAGATATGTGAGTAATCCGCTTCTTGCTCGCATTAAACAGACAGACTTCGACAACTATGTCCGTGTGCTTCCTCTTGTGAAAAACAAAATGAAGTCAGATGTTTTCTACGAAGAAGAAACGACTAGGGCAGAAGAAGCGCTTCAGACATGGGATGCTCTCACCCAGTTATGTGCCAAATGCCATACAGGTGACCTTGACGTTGACCTTTTGGCTTTTGAGGATCGCATCACAAGAGCTGAGAAGTACTGGGGCATGCTTGCGGAGGCTGGTTTTACGACGGGTGTGGAGGCCCAATGTGATCGCCTTGACGCCATGAAGGGTGCAATTACCCTCTTCCGGAAATGGGCAGAGCTGAGTTAGGTGCGGCAGCGGACTTTTCGATGGACTGGAGCCAATACCGTGAGGAACGGGGCGTATGTACTCTTGGCGTAAAAATGGCGCGGATATGGTTGGACTTGGGATCAAAGCTCCAAAGGCCGACTTGCACAAGTTTGAAGGTGTCCATCGCACGCATGGCGTTTTCACAGGTCTTCGGCGGAAGGACGACAATCGTTTGGTGCGCGAAATTGCGGTAGCGGGATGCTTGGGCGAGTGCTTTCTGCCAATTTGCGAGCTTCATTTCGAAGGCCCGGCAGGTTGGCTTGGCCACTTTCGCAAAGGCGAACGCCGTCGGAAAGGACTCTCCATCAATGCCCGCCCAAGCGATGGCAAGCAGGTCGGTAATGCCATAACCGTTTACTGGAATCTCCAGCGTGAACGCCAAACTGGTTTTCGGCGAACGCCGGTGCAACGAAGTCGCTTGTTCCGCATAGGCGCGCACAAAGGCACGGGTGAACCGATCTTCCGGGGAGAGCGTGCGGGGGCGTATGGTCGGAAGATTTTTCTTGGGCTCGTGGAAGCGATGTTTCGGAATCGGTGCGATTCGCGTGCTCATGGTCTTGCTCCCCTTTTTGTTCTGTTGAGAAGGTACATGAATCTGATGACGCAAGCAAGAGCACAAATGATGCTTGTGGAGAAGCATAGATGAGCGTTCCTTCTTTTCAAGAAGCGCACATCAGCCAACTGCCGGCGATCCGGCTGTTGCAGCAGCTCGGATACGCATACCTGAGTCCCGAGGAGGCGTATGCCGAGCGGCGGACGAAGCGGCGGTCGGTGCTGCTGGAGGATGTGCTCACACGGCAGCTCCGGCGGCTGAACGCGATTTCGTTCAAGGGGCAGGAGACGCCGTTTTCGGACGAGAACATCGCCAAGGCGGTGGAGGCGCTGCGGGATATTCCGTTCGACGGGCTGGTGCGCACGAGCGAGAAGGTCTACGATCTGCTGACACTGGGTAAGAGCTTCGACCAGACGGTGCAGGGCGAGACCAAAGGCTTTACGCTACGCTACATCGACTGGGAGAATCCGCGCAACAACGTCTTCCACGTGACGGCGGAGTTCGAGGTGGAGCGCACCGGCAGCCGGGAGACGCGGCGGCCGGACATCGTCTGCTTCGTGAACGGCATCCCCTTCGTGGTGATCGAGTGCAAGCGGCCCGAGGAGAAGCATTCGCTCGAACAGGCGGTACACCAGAGCATCCGCAACTGGCAGAACGACGAGATCCCGCAGCTTTTTCTCTACGCCCAGCTTGTTTTGGCGTTGAACAAGAACGAGGGCCGCTACGCCACAGCGGGCTCGCCCCAGAAGTTCTGGGCGCAGTGGCGCGAGATGCGGGATGTGGATGCCGAGGTGCGGGCCGCAATAAACAGTCCGGTCCGGCTGGAGGAGCACGAGAAGCTCTTCCGGGGCGTATTTGCCTATGCCAAGCAGGCCTTCGAGGAACTGGCGATCCAGGAGCGCGAGCCGACCGGACAGGACCGGCTCGTCTGGTCGCTGTGCCGTCCGGAGCGGATTTTGGAGCTGGCGCACCGGTTCGTGCTCTACGACGAGGGCGGCACGGTCAAGAAGATCGCGCGCTACCAGCAGGTTTTCGCGATCCGCAAGACGCTGGAGCGCGTGCGGCAGCGCGATCCCGAGGGGCGGCGCAAGGGCGGCGTGGTCTGGCAGACGCAGGGTTCGGGCAAGTCGCTGGTGATGGTGCTGCTGGCCAAGGCGCTGGCGATGGACCGGGACATCCTCAATCCGCGCGTCGTGATCGTCACGGACCGCATCGATCTGGACGAGCAGATTTGGAAGACCTTCCATCTGTGCGGCAAGGAGCCGCAGATGGCCAAGACGGGCAGGCATCTGCACGCGCTGCTGCGCGACGAGCGGGTGGCGGTGATCACCACGGTGATCGACAAGTTCCGCGCGGCGGCCAACATCCCGCACGGCAGCCAATATAAGAAGAGACGTAATCCGCAGATTGCGCAGATGGACGCAGATGATAAAGAGGGTGTTTCCAATCTGCGCCAATCTGCGTCATCTGTGGACAAATCCTATAGCAACCTCGACGGCGACATCTTCGTGCTGGTGGACGAGAGCCACCGCAGCCAGTACGGCGAGGCGAACATCCGGATGCGGCGGACGCTGCCGAACGCCTGTTTCATCGGCTTCACCGGCACGCCGCTGATGAAGGCGGAGAAGAACACGGCGCTCAAGTTCGGCGGCTTCATCGAGCCCGCGTACACGATCCGCGACGCGGTGGCGGACCACGCCGTGGTGCCGCTGCTCTACGAGGGGCGGCACGTGCTGCAGGCGGTGAACGAGAAGGCCGTCGACACGATGTTCGAGGCGATGAGCCGGGGGCTGACGCCCGAACAGAAAGCCGATCTCAAGCGCAAGTTCGCCTCGCGCGATGAGTTGAACCGGCTGGAAAGCCGCCTGTATCTGATCGCCTGGGACATTTCGCAGCACTTCTCGGAGCAGTGGAAGGGCACGGGCTTCAAGGGGCAGGTCACCGCGTCGGGCAAGAAAGAGGCGCTGATCCTGAAGGGATTTCTTGACCAGTTCGGCCGAGTGACGAGCGAAGTGGTCATCTCCGGGCCGCAGGAGATCGAGGGCGAAGAGAAGGCTTCTGCAGCGCCCGACACGCGCGTCGAGACCTTCTGGAAAACCATGATGGACAAATACGGCAGCGAGAAGGCGTACAACCGGCAGATTGTCGAGGCCTTCATGAAGGCCGACACGCCCGAGCTGCTCATCGTGGTGGACAAGTTGCTGACCGGGTTCGACGCGCCTCGCAACGTGGTGCTCTACATCGCGCGGAGCCTGAAGGAGCACACGCTGCTGCAGGCGGTGGCCCGCGTGAACCGGCTCTCTCCAGGAAAAGACTTCGGTTATATTGTCGACTATTACGGCGTG
>Ga0172375_10003137_pt1 | contig 25355 bp, 26 predicted proteins | sample LakKiv1m_FD_114537 | JGI IMG/M metagenome (GOLD analysis project Ga0172375, IMG submission 114537) | Freshwater microbial communities from Kabuno Bay, South-Kivu, Congo - kab_092012_11.1m | ecosystem: Environmental > Aquatic > Freshwater > Lake | place: Democratic Republic of the Congo...
CAGCTCAGAACCAAACTAAAGCTACACCGAGGGATGACCGAAGACCACCAACGACGGCTAGTTGAGTGGTATCTTTACAACCGAACTGAAGCCCCAAAACCAACACGTTATTGCCGGTAAGCTAATAGTTGGGATAATTTCAGGTGATAGTTTTTGCGTAGGACTGGCTTGCGGTAATACTGGCTGCATATCAAAAAACTTATACAAGTCTTTCATGTATTGGTTTTGGTCATACAAAAAAGTAAGCGACTGGACCATTAAACTAAGCGAACCGCCAAATTGCGCAATAATACCACTGTAAAATGAAAAATTGCCTAAACTCAAACTACGTGTAATTACACGGTGAATCAACCAAAAATTAATGCCAATAATAACTAGCGTCTCGCTTAATAGACTACCAAAAGCCGGTAATTGAACACCTTTCAGATTCTTTAATTGTTTGTTATAAAAACTATCATATAGCTTGCGCAACCGATTTAATAAGAAATTGCGCGTCCCAAATAGTTTGGTTTCTTGGAGTTTGTTCTTATCTTGCAGGTAGTACGTGGTGCGCCAGGCAAAACGGTGGCTATCGCCCTCGGTTCCCCATAGATTCCACTGAACTTTGCTGAGTCTTTGCTCTGTTAAAAAGCCGGGTACAAGCGAGGCAATCATAATTAATACCAGCCAAGGCGCAAAACTAACAACAATAATTAATACGGATATTAATCGAGCGCCATTATGAATAAATTGTAGAATGTTGTTAGCGAAATTCTGGGGTATATATTGATATTGTTGTTGTAGTTTAGTAAGCGTTTTTTCAAAATCAGCATTGTGATGTTGAGGCATATCCAAACTAGAAACAACCGAGTTGAATCTGATAGCCATATGGATATACCATTTTATCCATGTTTTACGTTCAGTGAAATTCATCCAGCGCCAGGCAAAACGCTCAACAATAATCGATAAACCTAAACTTGCCAGCCAAACATAGATACGTTCAGTGGGGACTGGTTTATCTTGGAAAATAAATGTTAGCTCGCCAATAATACGGCTTGTAAAGAAAACACTTAAGATACTGGAAATCACCTGTAAACTAGCCAAAAAAAGATAAAACATCATAGCCGTTTTATCGATTTGCCAATAAAGCTGAAGCGTAGCTAGGACGTTACGCCATAAAGAATAAGTTGAGAGTTTAGGGTTGCGTTTTATCATAAAAGTACCTTGTTAATAAAGAAATAGAGTTAATAATACGGGATATATATTTTAAAGACACAACCAAATCATAATGTAATTATTGTAGCACGCTGTTGTAATAGATGTATAAAAACAGAATACTCTTCGACAGCTCTAGTATAGTTCTGTCATACTAAACATTATGCCAGAGTTACCGGAGGTAGAAACAATCAAACGCGGGCTAGGCAAACTGTTGCCGGGCAAGTGCATTGCCAATGTAACTTTTGATAATCCAAAGAGTTTTCCCAACGCGCCCGGCGATGTTGCGAAGTTTTTAGTTGGCGCAAAGATTGTAAAGGTAAAACGCCGCGCCAAAGTGTTGTTAATTGATTTGGACAGCAAATATACTCTTGTAATTCACCTCAAAATGACCGGCCAGCTCGTGTACGTTCGTACACGAGAGTTATCGCTCAAAACAGAAGACAGAAGACGGAAGACAAAATACTCCGTTCCGACGGAACGGTGGGGTGGTGGGCATCCCAGCGATAGTTTAACTGGCAAATTACCGGACAAGTCTACCAGAGTAGTTTTTAGTTTTGCGGACGGTTCAAAACTATTTTTCAACGATCAACGAAAGTTTGGCTGGGTGCGGTTGCTGCCAACAGACGAAGTCCCAAACATCGATTTCTTTAAAAAAGTCGGGCCGGAACCGCTAAGTAGCAAGTTTACATCTAGAGAATTTGCCGCTAGATTACAAAGAAGGAAGAATACCAATATTAAAGCAGCAATATTAGATCAAAGCGTGATTGCCGGAATTGGCAACATTTATGCCGACGAAAGCTTGTGGGGGGCCAAAATTCACCCCGCCTCGCTGGTAAAAAATCTTTCAATTCAGAAATTGAACAAACTATATGAAGAAATTAGGTATGTATTAAGACTCTCAATCGCCAAAGGCGGTTCAACCGACAGAAATTATATTGACGCCACAGGCAAAAAAGGCAGCTACCTGAGTTTTGCCAAGGTTTTTAGGCGCGAAGGACAAGATTGTCCGCGCTGCGGCACGAAGATTGTTAAAATAAGAGTCGCGGGACGGGGAACTCACATCTGCCCAAAATGCCAAAAAGCATAATAATTTAACCGTTTAACGTTTACCGTTTACAATACATTTACTATACCAAAGAATAATGAATATAAATTGAGACTTGAAAAATATGACTATAACCCTAACAGGCCAAAATAATTTTTTACTTAGGCAAGAACTAAGTAAACTAATGGCTAGTTTTGTGCAAGAAAACGGCGACTTGGCGCTGGAAAAAATAGACGGCGAAGAAGCTGAATTTGAACGAATAACCGAAGCCATTCAAAGCCTGCCATTTTTAGCGAACAATAAAATGGTAGTTCTTCGTAGTCCGAGTACGCACAAGCAATTTGCCGAACAAATTGAAACGCTTTTACAGAGTATACCAGCCACTACGCAGGTTATTATCGTTGAACCAAAATTGGATAAACGGCTGGTGTATTACAAGATTTTGAAGACTAAAACCGACCTTAGAGAGTCCAATGAACTTGACGGTCAGGCTTTGAGTAAATGGCTTGTCCAAGAAGCTTTAGATAGCGGTGGCAAAATAAGCCCGAGTGATGCCAATTATTTAGTGGAGCGAGTTGGCACCAACCAACAATTACTTAGTAATGAACTAGCTAAATTGATTAGTTATAATCCTGTGGTAACTAAAGACAGTATTGATTTGCTGGTAGATTCCAATCCGCAAAGCACCATTTTTGAACTATTAGAATCGGCCTTTGCGGGTAACCGAAAAAAAGTAATGGAGATCTATGAAGAACAACGTGCTCTAAAAGTTGAACCCGCGCAGATTATGGCGATGATAGCATGGCAATTACATATCCTAGCTATAGTGGTTGTAGCGGGTAATCGTACGGTCGATCAAATTGCCAGTCAGACAAAACTAAACCCCTATGTAGTGCGAAAAACTATGAACATCGCCCGAAAAACAGATATCCATGCTGTAAAAAAATTGATTAGCGATGCTCTTACGCTTGATGTGCGAATAAAAAGCGAAGCTATTGACGCGGACGAAGCTTTGGAACACTATTTGTTGACTATTTTTTAACAGTTTTTTTTGAAGCTGGTTTTTTGATAGAAGTCTTCTTGGTAACTGGTTTTTTGACAGTAGTTTTTGTAGCTTTTGCGAGTTTAACTCCGGCGGATTTGGCTTGTATTGCCAATTGGCGTTTTTTGCGAGCCGCTTTATTTTTATGCATCAAGCCTTTTTTAACGGCATTATCTATAGTGCTTTGGGCTTTACTTAGAGCTTGGCTGTTTGGTTTAGCACGAAATCGTTTAACAGCATCGCGAAAAACACGCTTGGTTTTATTGTTGCGGGCGGTAGCTCTACTGGCTACACGCACTCGCTTTTTGGCTGATTTAATAATCGGCATAAATTCCCTTTATTTAATAACTACTAATTTAGGGTTAGAGTATACAGAGGTAATAACAATTTGTAAAGTAGAAAAAGAGCACATAGCAGTAGCAGATAACGAAGTAGGAGTCAGTTAACCAACAGTAATTGAAAAAAAGTTGAACCTCTATAACAAGATATAACCTAAAACCTACGTTTTATCATTGCTAAACATAAGGGTTTATGATACGCTATTTACATAGATTAAAATAAAAAATTATCAATGGACCCCCAACAACTTCAACCAATACCCCAGCAACCGACGCAAGATAGTACTAATAACGCTCGGCAACAGGTTGCAGAACAGATTAAAGGCGCAACCAATGTGCTGGTAACGGTTAGTGCTAATCCGTCAGTTGACCAACTGGCGTCTGCTATTGGCTTGACAATCGTCCTAAACAAATTAGGTAAACACGCTACGGCGGTGTTTAGCGGTCAAATACCTTCGACAATTGAATTTTTACAACCGGAAAAGACGCTAGAAAAAAACACCGACAGTTTGCGAGATTTTATAATAGCCCTAGATAAGGCCAAAGCTGATAAGCTTCGCTACAAAGTTGAAGATAAGTTTGTCAAGATTTTTATTACACCCTATCGCACCGATTTGGGCGAAAAAGATTTGGTTTTTAGCCAAGGCGATTTCAATGTGGATGTTGTGCTTGCTCTAGGTGTCAAAAAACAACAAGAACTTGACCAGGCTATAACGGCCCACGGGAGTATTTTGCATGATGCTACAGTAATAAGCATCAATCATTTAGCTGGCGCGAATCTGGGTGCCATCAATTGGAATGAGCCCTCATCTAGCAGTTTGTGCGAAATTCTTGTTAATCTATGCGATATAATTGCTAGCGACCAAACAACAGAGATACTAGACAAACAAATCGCCACTGCTTTTTTAACTGGAATCGTTGCCGAAACAGAGCGATTTAGCAATGACAAAACATCATCGCAAACTATGAATATCGCTGGTAAACTGATGAAGGCTGGTGCTAACCAACAGCTTATTGCTACTAAATTAGAATCACCTAAGCCCATTCCGCAAGATGCCACATCGGTTGTTCAGCACATTTCTACACCGGATGGACAACCAATCAGGCTTATGTCAACTCCTCAACCAGCGAAAAAAGAAGAATCAAAACCGATTGCAACCAATACCGATGGCTTATTGCAAATTATGCATAACGAGCTTGGTGGAGCTGACGAAGAGAACCAAATAGATAAGATAAATATTGATGATAAAGGTACATTGAGCAGGTTAGAACAGGTAGAGACCACCGAAGCGAGAGACAATACCACGAAAGCTAACACTAGTGCTAAACCAATCGTTAGTAAATATCGTCAATCGGATTCGCCACTACCAGATACTTCCGCAGCGTCTGCTAATGAAGGCGCCTTGCCTCAAGCTGATAAAACGTCCACGCAATCAGTAAACGCACCACGTAGCGCTAAACCAGAAATAAGCGATGTAAAGTCTACTACTTTGCCCGACGACAGGCCACTCGGTGATCTAATCGAAAACCACAGAAATGATTTTAAAAATTTGGTATCTAGGGACAAAGGATTACCCCGAGACAATACTGCTGGTAGCACCATTCCATCAGCCCCGCCAAAAGTTCCACCCAGTTCGCCGCCACCGATGATGCCGCCACCGAGTTCGTCTACTAAACCGACCGCTTCAGACACCGGTGCACCTCTGTAAAAGCTAGTAGTTTTTGCTATAATCACCTATGCTTTTTAATTATGGATGGCATACTGCTTATTGATAAACCAAGAGGTTGGACGAGCTTTGACGTAGTAGCTAAAATTCGTGGGATTTTGCGCCAATCTCAAAAGGAACGATTACTCGGTGTTTCGCAAACTGGAGCGGTGCAAGGCTACTCAACTTCCGGGAAAGGGCTTAATTCTTTGCAGTTGGATGCTACGCAAGGCGGAAGCGAGAAACGGAGTAAATCGTATCAGCAATACGATGCGCGAGTATCGGAGCTTCCAACACAGCGTAGCGCCAAAAGCTCCAGCAGAGTTGGCGGCTTTGCCGACAAGCAGGCTGGAGCGGTGCAAAGAATTAAGGTGGGGCATACCGGGACTCTAGATCCTACGGCAACCGGTTTATTAGTGCTGGTTATCGGGGATTACACCAAACGCGCTCAAGAATTTTCAAAATTGGATAAAACCTATGAAGTTACGATGAAGCTGGGCTTTACGAGCACAACGGGCGACAGCGAAGGAGTAATCACACCCACAGATAATAATTTATATAATACGCGATCGCGTATTATAGAAACAAAAGTAACAGAGGTGATGAAGAGTTTTGTCGGAGAGATTAGCCAGGTTCCGCCGGCCTATTCGGCCATAAAAGTGAATGGCCAGCGCGCTTACAAGCTGGCTAGGGCAGGCAAAGAAGTAAAGTTGGAGCCCAGAAAAGTTACAATATATGAAATCTCAAATATCAAATTACTCCCAAATGGAATAAATCTAACGGCCGTCAAATTTATTAATGGGTTAAAAGAAGTAAAGTTTACGGCCAAAGTGTCGTCTGGCACGTATATTCGCACCCTTGTGGAAGATATTGGCAAAAAGCTCGGCACTGGCGCTTATATGAGCGACCTGCGCCGCACAAAAGTCGGCAAATTTGATATAAAAGACGCAATAACAACCGATAACATCTCGGCAGAAATTGTTTGTAATAATATTCAGCTATAAAAAAGTAAAAAATTATCCCCTTGAAAAGATTGAACGAATCTGTTAAACTGTAGCCAAGATATGATCACTCTTGAGAAGAAACAGGCCGTTATTGCCGATTTGGCAACAGATAAAAAGGACACCGGTTCACCGGCGGTTCAGGTTGGTATATTGACCGAGCGCATCAAAGAAGTTACCACGCATTTAAAGACCAACAAGCACGACTTTATGGCTAGGCGCGGACTTTTGCAGATGGTAGGCAAACGCAAACGGCTTCTTAAGTATCTTGCCCAGCAGGACGGCAAAGCATATCTGGCACTGATTAAAAAACTTGGCCTGCGCCGCTAGTTCCTTAAATACTAAGCTCGAATATCGAAATTCTAAACAATTTAATAAATTTTAAATCAGAAATACGAAAAAATGTTTAGGATTTGGGCATTAGATTTTAGAAATTGTTTAGGATTTAGTGCTTAGTAATTAGAAATTAAATTAACAAGGTGTAGGTGAAAGAGCACAGCCCTCCTTCGCATGAAGCTACGGAGGATTGAACCCTGTCACCTACAAATAAAAGTTTAGGAGAATTTAGCCGCCAAAATTTTTTAATGAACTACGTTTACATACTTCACAGCAAAAAGGATAATAATATGTACATAGGATGTACCAATAATTTAAAGAGAAGAATAATAGAGCATAATACTGGGAAGGTTTTTGCCACTAGCAAGAGAACCCCATTAGACCTTATATATTACGAGGCTTTTACCAATCAAACAGATGCTTTTTTAAGAGAAAAGTGGCTAAAAACCGGATGGGGAAGAAATCATATAAAGAAAATATTATTAAATACTATAAAAAATTTAGGAGGCCAAGAATGAGCCAAACAATAAACCCATTTGGTAAAAAGATCATAAAAGTAACTACCAATTTTTGCGGACGCGAGCTTAGCCTGGAAGTGGGGCGGGTAGGTTTTCGTTCCTCGGCAGCCGTTTTGGCGCGCTACGGCGACACCGCGGTTCTGGCAACCGCCATGATTAGCCCCGAAGCTATGACGGGCTTTGATTATTTCCCCCTAAGTATTGATTATGAAGAAAAAATGTATGCAGCCGGTAAAATTAGCGGCAGCCGTTTTATAAAGCGCGAAGGCCGGCCCAGCGACGACGCGGTTTTGATAAGCCGTATTATTGACCGCCCGATTCGCCCGCTGTGGCCAAAGGGTTACCGCAACGAAGTACAAGGCGTAGCCACAGTGCTTAGTATGGATCCAAACTTCCGCCCGGATATGATTGCTATGATTGCTATGAGCGCGGCCTTTATGCTGACCGGCGCACCGTTTGAGGGCCCGATTGCTGGAGTCAGAGTTGGTTTGATTGACGGAAAATACGAAAATTTTGCCAAGCCAGAGCAGTTAAAAGATGCCAAACTTGACCTCGTCGTAGCAGCCACCGAAGATGCCATTATGATGGTGGAGGCCGGCGGGCAGGAAGCAACCGAAGACGAAGTAATCAAGGCGCTGGATTTTGCCCACCAGGCCATCAAACCAGCCATTGCTTTGCAAAAAGAACTAGTTCAAAAAGTTGGCGTAACACCTATGGATGTAACCATAGAAACACCAAATGAGGACATTCAAAAGGCGGTTGATGGCTGGCTAGAGGGCAAGCTGGGCAAAAATTTGCACGCGCCGTATCCGGAGCGCAATCAACTAATTGCCGAACTCCGCGAAGCGATGCACGCTGATTTTGAGCAAACACTAGGATTAGAGGATTTTAAGGATGTAAAAAGCGCTTATAACGAGGCGTTTACAATGGCACTCCACAAAGATGTTCGCCTAGGCATTGTGGAAGAAGGCATTAGACCGGATGGGCGCAAACTAAACGAAATTCGTCCGCTTTCCAGCGAAGTCGCCATTTTGCCCAGAGCGCACGGATCTAGTTTATTCACGCGCGGAATGACGCAGGCATTGAACATTGTTACACTGGCGCCGCTTAGCTATGTACAGTTGGTAGACACAATGGAACGCGAGGGCGAGAGGCGTTACTTGCATCATTACAATGCGCCGGGCTACACAGTCGGTGAAGTCAAACGTTTGAGTGGCCCGGGGCGACGAGAAATCGGCCACGGCTACTTGGCCGAGCGAGCGCTAAAGGCGGTTTTGCCCTCAGAAGCCGACTTTCCATACACTATCCGTTCTGTTACGGAAATTATGAGCCAAAACGGTAGTACGTCTATGGCGGCTACCTGTAGCAGCTGTTTGGCGCTAATGGATGCCGGCGTGCCATTGAAGCGTCCGGTCAGCGGCATTGCTATGGGGCTGATGATGGATGGGGATAAGCCAATCATTTTAAGCGATATTGCCGACGCCGAGGATTTTGCCGGCGATATGGACTTTAAGGTTGCCGGAACCGAAAAAGGCATTACGGCCTTGCAAATGGATATGAAACTTCACGGATTGGACAAAACCGTCTTGGCCGAGGCACTGAAAAAAAGTAAAGAAGGACGGGCATTTATATTAAAAAGTATGCTGGAAACTCTTGCCAGCCCGCGCGGTGATATGAGCCCATATGCTCCTAGGGTTGTGGCTATTCAGATTAATCCCGATAAAATTCGCGAAGTCATTGGCAAGGGTGGCGAGATGATAAACAAAATTATCGCCGAAACCGGTGCCGAAATTGACATCAAAGACGACGGCATAGTAATGATTGCTAGCCCCGACAAAGCAAGTATTGATAAAGCTATCCAATGGGTACAAAGTATCACGGCTATGCCAGAGGTCGGCAAAGTATACGAGAATTGCAAGGTTGTCAGCGTGCTGGATTTTGGCGCCTTTGTGGAAATATTGCCGGGCAAAGAAGGATTGGTACACGTTAGCGAGATGAAAGAGGAACGCGTCAACAAGCCGAGCGATGTCGTCAAGGAAGGCGACAAAGTAACGGTGAAATTAGTGGCCATTGACGACCGCGACCGCCTGCAACTGTCAATGAAGGCAGCCAAAAGAGAACAAGATAAAAGATAGAACGGAAGAAACAGTGGCAAAATCTACTAGCGAACAAAAAAATTGGTTTATTACCCGTACTGGCATGGCAATAACTGGAATTTTGGCTCTATTTTTGACCTATATTATGGCTTCTCGGGCGCTTGACACCGGCAGTTTAGGGCAGTACGGGCTGGCATTTCTCCTACTAATAATCGGCATAAACCGACTTGTCCGCGGCATAAGGAACAAATAACAATTATCGATTAGCAATGATCAATGTATTAACAATTAACAATAATGTTTAGGTTGTAGGTGTTAGGTTATAGATTGAAAAATGAGTAACAATAAGAAACAAATCCAGCTTGGCAAAATCAAGGCGGATATTATTGGGCAAAATATTTGTCCGGAGCTGGCCAAAACCGCTACTCAGCTGGTGTTTGGCGATGGCAGTGTGGACGCCGACATCGTCTTCATAGGCGAAGCGCCGGGTAAAAACGAGGATTTGCAAGGGTTGCCGTTTGTCGGTGCGGCCGGCAAATTTTTGGATGAAATGTTGGCATCAATTGGCATGAAGCGAGGGGGCGTATACATCACAAATATCGTCAAATATCGCCCACCCAATAACCGCGACCCTTTGCCAGAGGAAAAGCAGGCGTTTTTGCCTTTTTTGCAGGCCCAGTTAGAAGTGATAAAACCCAAAATTGTTGCCACGCTTGGCAAACACAGTACAAATTGCTTCTTGCCGGATATGCAAATCAGCGCAATCCACGGCCAACCAAAGAGGGTAAGGGTAATAAAAAGTAATCCCCCGCGGGTAGGGGGTCAAGACGTGGATGGAGTGCAAGGAAGCAAGGAGAAACGAGCGACTCGTACAAGTGGTACGAAGAGTGAGTCTCGCACGCAACTGACGCCGCAATCCGCCACGAAACTCGTCGGCGCTTCTGGCTCTGCCAGAAGGCAGGACGAGTTGGTCTTGATCATCCTACCCCTGTTTCATCCGGCCGCAGCGTTATATAATGCAGGGCTAAAAAGTACATTGCTAGACGACTTTGCCCGTATCCCAGCCATATTAAAACAACTTTGAAACTAATAACATTAACTATTAAAATTTAGGAGGCAAATAATGAATCCAAATCAAAAACAATCAAACAATCAACCTAGTTCGCAGTCTAACAACAGAGTTTCTACTAACGGTTCTCAACCGCTTAGCACTAGTCGGGGGGCAGCAATTCGCGCCCAAAGGCGCACTCAAGACGATGCCCACAAAGCGCTCAGCCAATATGTTCCGGCGTCAGCCCAAGAGCGTAGTGGTGAAGAACGCCCTCGAGCCAATAAAATCGTTGACTATATGGATAGGTTGAAAATTTCTTTTCTTGGCGGGCAAGAGGCAATTGGTGAAAAAAATATGCAAATCTTAGAATGGCAAAACGACGCCATTATCTTGGACTGTGGTAATTTTTTAGGCATTGATCTTCCTGGTGTAAATTATTCTATTGCCGATACGACCTACTTGGATAGTATTAAGCATAAAATTCGTGGCTATGTAATATCTCATGGCCATCTTGATCACTTGGGCGGGCTAAAACACATTGTACCAAATTATCCGGCGCCGATTTACGGTTCGCGCTTTACGCTTGGAATTGTTGAAAAATCGTTTGAAGATTTGATGGATGAAACAAAAACCGATTATCAGCCCAATCTGGTAGTTATGAATATGGACAATCACGAGCGGCTCAAACTAGGCGTATTTATGGTAGAGCTGGTGCGCATAACCCACTCTGTACCGGAATCTAGTAGTATCGTCGTGGACACCCCAGTTGGACGAATAATTAATACCGGCGACTGGCGTTTAGACCCAGAACCATTGGACGAGAGACCAACTGACGTAACTCGGTTAAAACGTCTTGGCGACGAGGGCGTACTGCTTCTTATGAGCGATAGTTGTAACACGCCATTGCCCGGCCGTACACCGACCGAGCACACTTTGCAACAAAGTTTTCACGATATAATCGGCGCGGCTGAAGGTCGAGTTTTTGTGGCGATATTTTCCAGCAATATGAACCGTGTTCAAATGATAATCAATGCTTCTGTGGAAGCCGGACGCAAAGTAGCACTGGATGGACGCAGTATGATGAGCTACGCCGAGATTGCCGTCCGCCAAGGGTTATTAAAAGTCCCAAAGGGTATGATTGTGGCGATGCGTGATATCGCCAGTATGCCTGACAATAAGGTGTTAATTATCTGCACTGGTGGTCAGGGTGAGCCAAACGCCGCCTTGCAACGGATGGGTGACGGCGAACACAAATACATCAAACTTCATAAGGGCGACACGGTGATTGTGAGCTCTACACCTATACCCGGCAATGCCGTTCGCTATGATGAACTGGGCAACGAAATTGCCAGAAAAGGCGTACATTTGTTCCGCCATCCTACTTTTGAGGTTGACGGTTGCGGGCCACTTCATGTGTCTGGCCACGCTCGCCGCGATGAGTACCGCGAGATGCTACACATCATTCGCCCGAAATTCTTTTTGCCAATTTATGCTGGTTTTATGAATCGCCAATATTACCAAGAAATGGCTGTTGAGGAGGGTTGGAATCGCAAAAATATAATTTTGGCCGAAAATGGCGACAGTTATTGGTTTACCAAAGATTCTTACGAACAGGGTTCACAGGTGCCTTACGGGAGTGTTTTGGTTGACCAAACCGGCTCAGTTGTTTCTAATGTGGTGGTCAAAGACCGCTTAATGTTGGCCGAAGAGGGCTTGGTAGCGGTGGTTCTAACAATAGATAAAAAGACCGGACAATTACTAACTAGCCCAGACATTGTTAGCCGTGGATTCATATATATGCGCGAAAATGAAGAGCTAATGAATGAGTTTAGGACAGAACTGCGTCGCGCCGTTGCCCAACGCTTCAAACGGATTGACTTGGATCGTTTTAAACAAGAGATTAAAGAACACGTTACCCACTTTTTGTTTGAAAATACCGGACGTAGCCCGATTATCATTCCGGTTGTTAATGTAATAGGTGGGAAGGAATCTATAAGAAAACCGCCGAACGGTAACGGTGGTAAGGGGGCTCCGACTAAACAAGCATTAGAGCAAGAAGTAATGAAAGAACAACAGCGCCGATTCAAAGAAATGCGTGCCCGCCTGCTTGGCGCCGATCAGCCCGATTGACAAACGTTGTAATATTTGCTATAATCAACATTGTTATATGAATAGTTTTAAGATGATATAATAATCGTAAGCTATGGCAAAAAAAAGACAAAAACGCAAAAAAAATAAAGACCTCAGTAATGAGCAAATAGTTTTTTGGCCTCTGGCCGGAGCTATTATTCTGTTTGCGCTGGCCTTTTTATTACTATTGGGCGGCTTTGGAACCGGTGGAAATTTACCAAAAAGTCTTTTTCATGGTACCTATTGGACGTTCGGCTGGGCGGCCTATCTGTTGATAATTGCCTGTATATTATGGGGCGCGCTGAAATTCAAAAGTGAAGACCACAAAATCCCGCTAAATAAACTAATCAGTATGCTAGCAACTTTGATTTTTACCTCCGGCTGGCTAGACACGGCGTTTGTTACCCTTGATAGTTCCAAAAATTATATTGGCGGGCATGGTGGTCAGATCGGGCGAGTGGTTGGATCTATCGTTTTGACCGCCTTGGATAAAATTCCGGCCAGCATTTTATTTTTTGTTTTTGCGGTTCTGGCATTTTTCTTTAGCTTTGCCATTTCACCCCATATATTACTAAAACTTGGCGCCATATTTAAAAGAAGCGAAAACGATGATACTGACCTATTGGCCCTAAAGCAAAAGACCGAGAGTAGCGGTTTTAAGCTTAGCGAGAATGTGCCGGTGGAACATCGTAGCCAAAGAGACCAAGAACGTGCCAATCTGCGCAGTGCGGCCTTAAAAGCTAACATCGATGCACACCAAGCTTTAACAACAACGAGTGATCCCGAATGGAAGTTTCCAAGTATTGATCTACTTAGTCAAAAACAAGACAAGGCCGATGCTGGCGATGTTGAAGCCAATGCTGGCATTATTAAAGATACTTTTGATCAATTTAACATTGATGTGGAATTAAAAGGCGCTAATATTGGTCCGCGTGTTACGCAGTATACCTTGCGGCCTCCAACTGGGGTTAAATTGGATAAACTAACGGCGCTTGAGAAAAATTTGACGCTTAGTTTGGCGGCCCAGAGCTTGCGAATTGAGGCGCCCATTCCCGGTCAGCGAGCAGTTGGCATTGAGGTTCCCAACATTCACTCGGCAACCGTCACATTGCATAATATTTTGACGAGCAAGCAGTGGCACGGATTTAAGGGCCCCTTATCTTTTGGGGTAGGCAAAGACATTGCAGGTGAACCAATTATCGCTGATCTAGAAGAAATGCCTCATCTGTTAATCGCTGGTCAAACCAAGTCTGGTAAGAGCGTGATGATTAATTCGTTGCTGGCGAGTTTTCTATACCGAAATAGTCCATCGGATCTAAAACTCATTTTGATAGATCCCAAACACGTTGAGATGGCGCCCTACGATGATATCCCGCACCTGATTACTCCGGTAATTACCGAATCGGAAAAATGTATTAGCGCCCTAAAATGGTCGGTGGCAGAGATGGAACGCCGACTAAAGACCTTTGCCGAATTTAAGCAGCGCGATATAAAGGGTTACAACGATCTAAAAAAAGACGAGGGGGGAATGCCTCGGATTGTAATTGTTATTGACGAATTATCTGATCTTATGATGATATCGGCCCGCGACGTTGAGGCATTGGTTGCCCGCATTGCTCAAAAAGCCCGGGCCGCCGGCATACACTTGGTACTAGCGACCCAAAGGCCGGATGCCAATGTAGTTACCGGCATTATTAAAGCCAATGTGCCGGCCAGAATTGCTTTTGCTGTGCAAGATCAAATAAACAGCCGAATTGTGATTGACAGTATGGGGGCTGAAAAGTTGCTTGGCAAAGGGGATATGCTTTATAAAACGACGGATATAAATAAACCGATTCGTATTCAAGCGCCGTTAATTACCGGTGAGGAAACAAATAAAATATGTGATTTCTTGCGAGCTCAGCGTCCACCGCAGTATAACGATGAAGTAATTAGCCAACCAGTTACTTTGAACGGGCGAGGTGGCATTGTAGCGGAAGTTGACCCCAGCGACGAACCGATTTTCCGCGAAGCGGTGCAGGTGGTTATAGATTCTAACAAAGCTAGTACTAGTCTTTTGCAACGCAAACTGCGGATTGGCTATGGCAAGGCAGCGCGGATGATAGAAGCAATGCAAGAACAGGGCATCATTAGCCCAGCCGACGGTTCGCGGGCCAGAGAAGTGCTGGTCAGTGATATAGACGAAGTATTTGGCGCGCCAGCTGGAGAACGTAGACATTCATCTACTAACGAAGGTGATGTGTATGATGAAATTCCAGACGACGAAGACTATAATGATAGCGGAGTAAACCATAATGGATAAAAACCCCAACAACATTTTTAGAAGGAGTTCGCGTTTGGCGCGAAAGTTGTCCATCAGTCATCTAGTTGTATTTATAGCGCTATTTGCCGGTATCGCCATCTCTCGCCAACTGTTTAGCTCGGCACAAAGTGGTGTGGTGCCAAAATCTGATTCTGCGAGATGCGATCAAATCACACCCAGTAAAACAACTGTTTCAACCGGGGAAACGTTTTCGGCCACTGTGAAAATGTACAATAATGGTCTTAGTACATGGAGTTCTGCATTCGGAGTATTTTTACACGAACCATCTAATAGATGGAATTTTGAAGGATATAATCTATCTAGGAACATCTCTTGGAGTGAAACAGCTACTTTTAACCTTACGCTACATGCCCCAACAACAGCCGGAACGTATCCGTTTAGTGCAGAAATGTTTATTGCAATGAATAGGCCAATACCTGTAGCCTGTACTCCAGTAAATATTACAGTTAACGCTCCACCGCCGCCTCCACCGCCAGCCGACAATGGCGGTGATAATTCTGATAGCGGTACTCCACCAATTCAAGGTTCATCCAATCAAGACAACTCCAGTCAAGATAATAACGATACTCCGGCGGTGACGGACTCCACGCCTCCATCCACGCCAACTGACTTTAAGGCCACAGCCAATATAGACAATATGTCAATTTTATTAAACTGGTCTGCATCAACCGACGATATTGGGGTACAATCTTACCAGTTAGAACGTTCATTAGACAACGCAAATAATTGGGAAAGTTTAAGCGCCGGAATTACCGAAACCAATTTTGAAGATTTCTCGGTTAGTTTTGGCGTACATTATTATTACCGCCTAAAGGCGTTAGATGCCGCCGGTAATGCTTCGGACTACGCTTCAACAGATACAGTCAGTAGTGGCTTTAAGGCAAATGCGCATCCAGATAGTGACACTACCGTTACATCGGAAGACGGTCTAGTTAGCATTTTTATTCCCAGTGGCGCGCTAGAAAAAGACGCCTTTTGCAGTATTGTTGTAGCCCAAGATGTTTTAACACCTATTCCTAAGGGCTATGTGCTATTGGGGGGTCCGTATGATTTCAAGTGTCGCGATGAATCAGACACAAACCTGACCTTCAATAAACCACCGATCTTAACCGGTCAAATTAATAAACAGATGGTAAAAGGCATCGGTAAAGTAGAATATTTTGGACAAGCTGAGGGCGATACCTGGAAAACCCTTAAGATTACCAAACATAATAAAAAGACTTTGGCCGACACAGTCGATCTGGACAATCACAGCGTCATTTCAATTATGGGCAAGCACAAGAAGACATCAGTCTGGTTGGTAATCTTTGAAATAATCCTTGTCATAGCTGGTCTAGCGGTGTTATCCCGATTTGTGGTTACTTGGCTACTAAAACGCCGCGCTAACAAACAATACGAAGATACTCTGCATAAATCCCGTGGCTGGTGAGATTAGTCACCAGTCGCCAGTTATCAGCTTGCCACGTAGTAACGCAAAGCGTTTACTACGTGGCAATCAGTAGTCCGTATTCCATGGTGTATAGAGGTTCAACCTTGGCGCAAACATAGAAAATATTAGTATAATTACAAAATTATTCACTTTTTGTGCCAAGGTTGAACCTCTTGATTTGAACTTTGATCTTTGAAGTTTATACGTTATACGTACTACGTAAAACTCTTGACTATCAGGGGTGAATAAGATAGAATACAAAGTATTATTAACTCAGTTCACAGCCAAAAGTGTGTGTGGGCTTTAACCAAAGGAGGTTTTTTGAAAATACAATATGAAATAGCTGTGCTATACGACCCGGATCTTGAGATTGATCTGGAAAAAACATCAGCCAAAATAGAGAAAATATTTACTGGCAATGGTAGTAAAATTGTCAATGTAGATAATTGGGGCAGACGCAAGCTGGCATATCCAATCAAAAACCACGAACACGCTGTGTATGTGTTTTACACCTTAGAACTACCACCAGAAAATGTTCGTAAAATAGAAAATACACTAAATATTACAGACGAAGTGATACGTTTTCTGATTACTCGTCCAGATCTAAAGGCCATTGCTAAGGCCGAGCTTGCTAAGGCCGATAAGCTTAAAAAAGTTGCTAACCAAGAAGTCGACGAGGATGAAGACGAAGCAGAAAATAATGACGAAGAAAGGTATAATCCTAGTAGAAATAGGAATTAAGGAGTAAATATGGCCAGGAGTTTTAACCAAGTAATTTTGATGGGAAACTTAACTCGCGATCCAGAACTTAGGCAAATACCTAGCGGGCAAAACGTCGTAAACTTTAGTATTGCGTTAAACCGCAGTTACAAAGATGCCAGTGGTGAGTGGCAAGAGGCAACTGACTTTATTGATTGTGTGGCATGGGCCGGACTGGCAGAACGAATCGCCCAATATCTTAGCAAAGGCCGGCGCTGTATGGTGGTGGGGCGTTTACAAAGCCGTAGCTGGGAACAAGATGGTCAAAAACGAAGTAAAGTGGAGGTATTGGCTAACGATGTAACATTTTTGGATAGCCGTGGCTCAAGCGAGACTTCACAAGGTGGTGGGGCTTACGATCAAACACCACCTGCCGATGAAGAAAAAACAAGCAAACCAAGTAAAAAAACTGAAGACAAAGACGTTGTTATAGAAGATATCGGCGATGAGCCAATCAACCTTGACGACATCCCCTTCTGAAGAAGAAAAACTCGAAATATGAAATACGAAATCCTAAACAAGCTCGAAATCTTAAATCAGAATGTTTCAAACATTAGAATTTGTAATTTGTTTAGAGTTTCGATAGTAGGATTTAGAATTTAACGACTAAAGGATTAAATTATGGCAAAGATTTTTAAACACCGAACAGACGTGGCCTTTTTTGATTACAAGGATTTCAAAACCTTGCAGCGCTACGTAAACGTGTACGGGCAAATTGAAAGCCGCAAAAAGACTGGAATAACAGAGAGCCAACAACGGCGTCTAGCCAAGGCCATTAAACGTGCCCGCCACATAGCATTGCTACCATTTGTAGCAAACGGCTAGAATGCTCAATGTTCAAGTTTCAATGCTACCTACTCCGCTCCGATTTGCATCGGAGCTACGAAGGCCGGACAATGAATGTAATAATGTTTAAATCATTCAATGCATTCAATCATTGACTATTCATTGAACAATGACCATTGATAATTGACAATTAATTTCGACGAAGGAGAAATATATGGCTTTGGGCGTAACAGATCTTAAAAAAGGCACAATTTTTCAACTAAACGGCACACCGTTCAGGGTGGTGGAATATGGTCAAAAAGTTATGGGGCGGGGCGGTTCTATTGTGAATGTCAAGATTAAAAGTTTGATTGACGGCAAAGTTTTAAGTAAAACCTTTAAGGGCAATGAGTCTATTGAATCGGCCAATATGATGACCAAAAGCATTCAATATCTATATAACGACGACAATAAATATTATTTTATGGACAACGTTAGCTATGAACAGTTCGAAATCAGCGCTCAAATAATTAGTGATCAGGTCGGCTACTTAAAAGAGGGCGACAAAGTTCAAGCTCAATTATTTAACGGGCAAATAATTAACGTAGAACTACCCAAAAATGTACCGTTAAAAGTCACTTACACGGAAAATGCTATCAAGGGTGATACGAGCAGTTCGATCACCAAAGACGCCAAGCTTGAAACCGGTATTACTATCAAAGTTCCGGCATTTATAAAATCGGGCGACGTAATTAGCGTGGATACCACCACCGGCGCCTACCGCGCCCGCTTATAATATTATATGTTTCTTATAGAAAAATAAGCTGAATTTGCTTCAAGGCGTTGTTTTACTTTTTGACTTTGCATTAGTTGTCTAATACATGTCAACACTGTGTCGTTATCAGTGTTAGTTCTGATCACTATGTCGTCCAAGCTTAGTTCGCCGTGTTTTTGCAAAAGGTCAATTATAGCCGTTTCCAATTGAATGCCAATAGATTTATTTACATATCCTATTTCACTAAGTACCTCATTTTTTACAGATTGTTTATAATTTTTACGTTGCGAAATTCTCCACCTATAAAGAAGAATGACACTTCCAAATATAACAACCGCGGGGAACAATATCATGTACATGCCAGCATTATTAGTTCAGGAAGGTTTGCCAAAACAGTTCCCAAAATCAGTGGCGAACCCAATCAAAAACGCTATTATTACTAACCCAACAATTAAAGATAGAATTAACAGTTTGATAGCACCGGATAATATAAATCTAGTTAGCTTGCTCAATAAGGCATCCATATGTCTCATATAGTATTACAATGTAGATTATGAACAAAACAAGACTTGATATTGCAGTAGTTAATAGATGTATATTTGAAACACGTAGCCAAGCCGAAAACTTTATAAAACTTGGCAAAGTAAAAGTAAACGGTAGAGTTGTAACTAAACCATCTGTGTCAGTTTCTAAAGACGACAAAATACTACTAGCTGACGAGGAACAATACGTCAGCCGGGCTGGCCTTAAACTGGCTAGTGTGGCAAAAACATTAAACCTTAACTTCAAAGGCAAGGTTGTGCTAGACGTTGGCAGTAGTACCGGTGGTTTTACGGATTATGCACTTAAGCACGGTGCTAAAAAAGTAATTGCTGTGGACGTTGGAACAGATCAAATGCATCCCAGTTTGCGAAACGACCAGCGCATAGAATTGTATGAGAAAACAGACATTCGTAACTTTTCCGAGAAAGGTTTTGATCTGGTTTTGATAGACGTATCATTTATTAGTTTGCGTGATATTTTGCCGCATATATCTTCACTAATAAGTCAAAACTCGCTAGTGGTTGCTATGGTAAAACCGCAATTTGAAGCAGGCAAATCAGACCAAAAACACAAGGGTATTATCAAAAATGAGCGAATGAGGCGCGATATTTTGAAAGATTTTGAAAACTGGGTACAAAACAAAGCTGTGGTGTTGGATAAGGCCGATTCGAGCGTATCAGGTGCCAAAGGAAACACCGAGAGATTCTATGTTTTAGCAATTTGCTAAAAATTTCAAATATCAAACTCCAAAGCCCAACAACCTTTTACCAAATACTACACTTATGCTACGATCGTAACCAAGTTGTAGTATTGATAAATGTTGAGTGGCAATAATTTAGAAATTGTAAATCGCTAATTGCTAATTTCTAATAGTTTATCGCCACTGCATAGCTAACAGTGAGTAATAATGGTTCATACCTTAGTTCCTGTCTCCTAGTTTATAATTACTAAAATTGTTAAACTTTAGATATGTATTTCAAAAGCCGCGCAGAAGCCGGTAAACAGCTGGCCAACCAACTTGACAATAAATATAACGGCAACGACACGGCAGTAATCGCTCTATCAGATGGTGGCGTAGTGGTCGGCTTACAAATTGCCTCTGCTCTAATTTGTCCGTTAACATTACTGTTGATAGAACCAATTGATATCCCAGGCGAACACGATCCGGTGGCAGTCATCAATCAAGATGGTATTTTTACTTATAACCATCTGTACTCAAGTGGCCAGCTGGAAGATTTTGACATGGAATATCACCACTATATTGAGCAGTTAAAAGTAGAAAAACTCCACGACATACACCATTTACTAGGCAAGGGTGGATTGATAAATAAAAGATTACTAAGAAAGAAAAACATCATCTTAGTATCTGACGGAATGAGTAGCGGTTTCTCGCTTGAGGCGGCGGTAGACTATCTGAAGCCAATTAAAATCAAACGCATGATTGTAGCTACACCGCTTGCCAGTGTTGGAGCAGTTGACAGGATGCATATTCTAACAGATGAGATACACTGCTTGAGTATTATAGAAAACTATATTGGTACCAACCATTACTACGAAGACAATCAAATGCCCGGGCACGATAAAATTATTCAAGTAATAGAGGACATCATCAGCCACTGGGTCTAGTCACACATCCCACACCAGCCAGCCTGCTCATCAGCGAAGCTGATGAGCAGGCTGGCTTCTTGGCTATTTTGGCCTTGTCCCTTTACGAGGCACAGTCACCGTACCATAAAGTACGGTTTCTTTGCACTTCGCAGGGTCGCACCCAAACTAGCTCAAGTGTGAGATGTGTGAAATACATTTAAATATATGAGCGATAATGCATTAATCCTTTACCATTTACCAAACATTTACCATTAACCATTTTTCTTTGCCCTTTGCTCTTCGCCCCTTACCCTATTAAAAGGTGTGTGAAGGAAGACGCATTGCATTTGTGACCAATATTACAGAAATCTATTTGATATAGGTCTACTATCTAATTGCTTTTTGGAGGACCTAAAAAAGCGAGGGAAGTTATGAAGTCGCAGAACGAAATAGATTATAAGGTCAATAAAATCGGTATAAAAAATCGGTTTTGGGGACGACAAGAGATTCGCGAACTACAGCATATACTGACCGATGACGAAGTTATCACCAATGCAGTAAATGGGCATTATGAAGGTGGTTTTGCGTTGTTGCTGTCTACCGACCAACGTCTGCTCTTGGTTGATAAAAAATTATGGTTTCTTGGTATGGAAGATGTTCGCTACGATATGATATCAGAGGTGGATTATTGCGCTCGGCTAATGGACTCCACCATATCGGTAGTAACACTGAACAAAGTATTGCGTTTCACTACCGTCAGAAAGCGAAATTTACGCTCCCTAACAGCTTTTATTCAAGACAAAATTACCGAGCTGCGGTCGCACGAACAGTTACAGATGCCCAGTCAACAGTTTATTACCCAACAGCCAGCTATATCTGTATCACCTCTGCAAGTTTCTAGTCAGCCGATAAATAGTAGCCAACCATTTATCTTACAGGGGCAACCGTCTATTCAAATTGAATCACCGAAACCTTTACCGATTCCGATGCGTCCGTTTCGCCGAATCGGAGCTTACCCAGTTATGGCCTTGCGATCACAGCGTACTACTCTGAATCGCCCCTTGAATCGCCCCCGATTCAGCTATTAGAATTGTGAGTGAGAGGTCTTCCTCTCATACGTTAAAGCGAAACTCTACCACATCGTTTGGGCGCATAATGTAATCCTTGCCTTCGGTGCGGACTTTGCCGGCGCTGCGAGCTGCTGTTTCCGAGCCGGCAGCTATTAGGTCGTCGTAATCAATAACTTGGGCGGCGATGAAGCCGCGTTCAAAATCTCCGTGGATTACACCGGCGGCTTCTGGGGCAGTGGCACCTTTTTTGATTGTCCAGGCACGGACTTCTTTTTCGCCAGCCGTCAGGTAGCTTTGCAAGCCCAGCGCGCTATAGGCGACATTAACAAGCTGGTTTAGGCCACTAACTTTTTGGCCATAGCTGGCAAGCATTTCAGCACGGTCAGGCGCGTCCAGACCCCGCAATTCATCCTCCAATTTAGCACATATAAAGAGGCACGGCACACGTGTCGCGCCAGCCTGCTGCCCGGCAGAGCCAGACACACTGCTATCGCTCTTGACGGATTGCTGCGTCATTGCCTGCGCTGCTCCTTCACCGTACTTCGTGTACGGCTCAGTCTGCTGCTCGCCATTTCCTTGCACTCCATTCAAGCACGTGTCCCGTGATTCTGAATTGACGAGTGTGGTAAGATTACGTTTTTTGGCCTCATCGCCAAGCATCTTTTCACCCACGTTAAAAACGTAAATTACCGGCTTAGCTGTTAGCAGTTGCAGGTCCGAAATATGATCCAAATTGATGTGGCTAACAGAGGAAACGGGCTTATTAGAATTGAGTAAAAATTGTGTTCGCACAAGACTATCATAAATTGGTTTTAGCTTGGGGTTTGCCTTGGCTTCCTTCTCAATTTTGGACAGACGGTTTTGGACGGTTGCAAGGTCCGCCAGCACTAACTCGGTGTTTATTATTTCAATGTCATTTGCGGGATTATATTTATTATTAATGTGCTGGACATTTGGGTCTTCAAAAGCTCGCACAATTTGCACAATCGCATTGCAACTGCGGATATGGCTCAAAAATTGATTGCCCAAACCCTCGCCTTTGGACGCGCCAGCTACTAGCCCGGCTATGTCTACAAACTGGACCACTGCAGGTTTAATAGGCGCATTACCATACATTTTTGACAATTTATTCAAACGTTCGTCGGGGATTGGCACAATGCCGGTGTTCGGTTCAATCGTAGCAAAAGGGTAATTAGCGGCCAGCACGCTATTATCAGTCAGCGCGTTGAAAAGCGTACTCTTGCCAACATTCGGCAGTCCAACAATCCCTATTGATAAAGCCATGAACGCATTATAACAGATACATGTACTCCACACTTGAGAAATAAAGTGGACGTGGACATACAAGTTTTATATAATTTTTATATGAGTAGCAAAATAATCAATATCTCATTACCAGATGCACTCTTAAAGAAAATCGATGAATCAGCAGTCGGCGAATATGCCAGCAGAAGTGATTTTATAAGAGAAACCCTTGTGCGACGCCTTAAAGGTCAGCGCATAGTTGATGAATGGGGAGACGAAGGCAATTGGGAAACCGTAGCAGATTTTCGAGAAATTAATCCAAACGGAGTTCCCGTCAAAGAAGTGTTAAAAGCTCTCCAAAAAATGGCAAAATAAAATTGTATGGCCGATAAAATTGCCAGACTACTCGCAAAATTACCTCCAAAGCAGGTCAAAGTTCTCCTATATGTTATGACAAAAATTACGAAAGGTAATTTGGATGGGCTTGATGTAAAAATCCTAAGAGGGCATGATAATAAATACCGAGCTAGAGTTGGCAACTATCGCATTATCTTTGCTGTTAGGGAGCGTGGTGAACATGTTGTGTTGTATGTAGCAAAGCGGGACGAAAAAACCTATAAGGATCTGTAGACCATAATTTTATAGTAGTATTTGAAGTTTGTACTTTGAAGTTTGATATTTGAACTTTATCTATGCTGTCTACCTGCTAGTTTCTACATACTACTTTCTATAACCTAACACCTAACACCTTTTTCCTTTTCCGCTTGTGCTCTTGTGGTATTATTAAACCAATGGGTATAAGGATGGGTATATGCAAATGGGTGTGAACTAATGTCCGACAAACCAAAAGCTGTTGCAGTGAGCGTAGGTAAGGAAAATCCTATTAAGAGGCTTTGGGGCTTCGTTACCAAAAAGAAAAACAATAACTCCAAAGACGTTAACCCCGAAAAAAAACCCAATCGAATTCTGGGCAAACCAGTCCGTTTTTGGTTGATATTATTACTTATGGTATTTATGATAACCGGTTTAACAGTAGTTTCGCGACATAAAAATCAATTACCACCTGCTAATTCAAAAACTACTCAGACTAACACCAAAGAAACTATCAGAGAAATACTGCAAGCAGATAATAGTGATGGTAGTAAGGCCAATGTAGTTAATAAATTTGGTAGAGATTACGACAGCGCAACAAAGAATATCCGAGGATCAGATCCAACTAATTGGGATAAGGCTAAATTAGACCAGGCATATCTTAGTTTAGTATACGCCGACAAAATTGGTGCGTTTACGCAAGTGTATACTATGATGTCCTACCTTGAATTCGCGCAGAAAAGTGGTTTAAATATTGATGACAATAGTTACGGAGTAAACCAAAGCATGCGTGATTCTATTAGGGAGCGCGCTGATATTAACTCCAAAAAGGTATCTGACAAAAAAGCAGGAGTTAGCGGTGAATAAGTTACAAAAATTGCTAATATTCACAATATTAGTGTGTGGAATTTTTTTATTTACTGGTAGGAAAGTTGCAGCAGATAAATATTTTTCAGGGGAATCTCACTCACCAAACTCATACAGAACACTCTGTTCTGAGGGAACCCCGGTAGATTTTGCGGCGTATCCTTCAAATGTTAATCTCGATACGTCAACCGGTACAGCAACTTACAATATTAATATTAAATGGAAACGTTGTGATACCACAGAAGAAACTAGGGCGTATGCAGTGTACGACGGCGAGCAAATCTGCCCACAGGCTGGCTATTATGGAGCTGGAGCAGGAGGGGTTGCAAATGACTGCGTCAAGTATATCGGTGATCCCGCATATAATGAACCAGGCAGCGGTTTAAGTTGTTTTAATGGAACTAAAACTAACGCGGATTGCGTAACTTCTAATTTTTCAGGAGCCAGAAGAGTTGCTAATCAGCCATCTACCCAAGAAGATAATATAACTATAAGCATGTCTACAGAAAATAGGTTGTGGGGGTTTGCAAAAAATTCCGGCACATGGACCCTTACCAATCAATTGTGCCAATTTTATAAAACCGGTACAAATTTCACAGATCTTCACGGTAACAGCCGATGTACTAATATTGTTATCTCTTTGAACTGGAAAACGTCTACCAATTGGAATTACGTCCACAATTCATTTAGTACAAATCTTACAGGTGGTACAAACGAGGTATCTAAAATTTTAGGAAATACACCCTACAATTCATATCCTAGTGGCACAGAAATAAATATCCATGATACGCCAGAAAACACTGGTGATGGTGATGGACGTAATTATACGCAAAAGATACAAAAAACTTTTGATCAGTCTGCTATTCCAGCGGCAGGTTAATGGTCGAATATAAATACTTGGACAGGAAAGGGATAAAAGGAAAAAAAAAGGGGAAAGAAAG
>Ga0172375_10003138_pt1 | contig 25354 bp, 26 predicted proteins | sample LakKiv1m_FD_114537 | JGI IMG/M metagenome (GOLD analysis project Ga0172375, IMG submission 114537) | Freshwater microbial communities from Kabuno Bay, South-Kivu, Congo - kab_092012_11.1m | ecosystem: Environmental > Aquatic > Freshwater > Lake | place: Democratic Republic of the Congo...
AATATTCCAATAAGTACAACCACGGTAAGTGTTACTAAATTTTTTGATATGTTGGCAAATAAATTAACTGTAATTGCAGATAAAATACCATAATGCTTTTTAAAATAGTAATATCTGCTTCTGCTAAACACATTTCTAACCTTTTGGGATGATTTTGGGGTTCCCTGGGACTCTAAATGGATAGCCTTTGCCGAAGGAACTAGATAAATATACCAACCATTTTTTCTAAGGCTTGATGAGACATCGTTCTCCTCAAAATATAAAAATAAATTTTCATCAAAACCTCCAATAGCATCATATGCAGTCTTACTAATAATAAACACAGCGAGCTGTGCAACATCTACTTTTTTAGTGGATTTTCTATCATATCCAGTCATCAGATAATCTTGAATGATATTTATCCTTGGAAAATATTTATTAATTAAGGATAGAAAGAATATTCCTCGCAATGGTGTTAACTCGAGAGTCGCATTGCCGTGATATTTTCCAGAAACATTAATAAGTCTGGGTGAAACAAGACCAACTTTTCTTTTATGCTTAATAAATTTATACAACTTTACCACCGACTCATAATCAATTGTAGTGTCTGAGTCTAAAAATAAGTAATATCTTCCTGTTGCGTATTTAACACCAAAATTCCTCCCTCCCCCCCATCCTAAATTTTTGGGAGATTTTATATATCGAATCCATTTATGGTTATAGATGAACCTCCTTAGCTTAAGAGAAGTTTTTTCATTATTGTCAACAAATATAAATTCGGCATTCTTGAGTTTAGTTTTAACTTGATTAAGGTTCTCCAAACACTTATACACTTCTTTTCCTCTACCGAAATGAACAATTATTATCGATAATTCTTTAGTAATTTCCATATTTAAACAATTGATACTTTGGGGAAAGGAATTATAAACTTACCGCCCTTTTCTATAAAACCACGTTCCTTTTCCATTATCTGCTCTTTATAATTCCAAGCAAGAAGAAGTACCGTCTTATTTTTTTTATCTTTCCTGAATATATCCGGTTTGACGATCGGGATGTGTGTACCTGGGGTATATCTTCCATATCTCTCTTGAGATTCGTCTACAATATAGCTGACCATACTGTTATCTAATCCACAATAATTTAGGAGCGTATTGGCGCGACCAGAAGCGCCATAACCCACTATTAAAACATTTTTATTTTTAAACTCAGCTATTAAGTCTAATAAATTTTTTTTATGTTTGTTAACATTGTCAGAAAAATTTATAAGTTTTCTAACCAATGAAGGGTTGTTCTTTTTTTCTTTGTCAATAAAATCCTTCAATCTTTTTGTCGGTAAATATTTTTTGTTTGCCTGATGTTTTACATAAACTCGAATAGATCCAGAGTGTGTTGAAACTCTTTTTAAATCAAAAGGAACCAAACCATATAACTTCATTAATCTTGAAAGAGTGGCAATTGTATAATAGATTAGATGCTCATTATAAAAAAAGTCATATTGTAATTTTGCGACCAAATCAGGAAAATAATGAACCTCAATTACCATAATTCCATTTTTCTTGAGTAATATTTGTATGCCCCTGAATACTTCTTTTATGTCATCTATATGAGCCAATACATTGTTCGCAAATACAGCATCGGCTTGTCCTTTTTTCTTAACTATCATTCTCGCAATCTTTTCATTAAATCCACCAATAATTGTTTCCAAACCCCTTTTCCGAGCCAATTTTGCAACATTTATTGACGCATCAACTCCAATAACACTTGCACCCATCTTTTTTAGCGGGGAAAGAAGAACTCCATCATTACTACCAATATCAACGACAAATGATTTATTATTAAGAAATTTACTAAACACATCATGGGCATATTTATCAAAATGTTCCGAAAGTGCCACTGAAGATAGATAATGATAATCCCTAAACAGAACTTGGGGGGGTATAACATCTAATATTTGGACGAGTTTACAGTTTTGACACTGCCATATCCGAAGCGGATAGTAATATTCTTTACCAATTTCTGACTTTTTTAAAAAATCTCCTGCGTGAGGCATATAACCTAAATCAATCAAAGTATTAAACTTTCTACCACTACACAGTCTACATGTTCTTTTCTTTAAATATTTACCTATTTTCATATATTGAATATTTAGGTGTAGTTTAGCAAAATTTATGGTAATATGCTCTCAATTTAATGAATAAATTTTTAATATTAGGTGGTAAATCTAAACTGGCTGAATCTTTTATAGAATTTTACAAAGACCAATGTCAAATAGTTAATAAAAATGAATGTGACATTACTGACAAGAACAATCTTAAAAACATCATTAAAAACAGTAATTGTAACTATGTAATAAATTTTGCTGCCATTACAGATGTTGATTATTGTGAAAATAATTCCAAAGAATGTTTTAGAGTAAATTCGTTGGCCCCAAAAGATCTATCCAAAATTTGTAAAAAATATGATAAGAAATTGATCCTTTTTTCTTCTAATTATGCTGTGAGGCCCAAAAATGCTTACGGTAGAAGTAAAAATGAGATGGAAAAAATTAAAGACAAAAATGTATTAATTATTCGTACAGATTTTTATAGTAATAAAACATATGTGGTAAAGAAATTATTAGAAGGAGAATATACTTTTTGTTACAAAAATGTTTTCATTAACCCTGTTTCAATTAATAGACTAGCTAAAGAAATATATGTTAACAGAGATAAGACAGGGATTTTAAATATATTTAGCTCGATTAAGATGTCTTGGTTTGATTTTGCTGTAAATTTTTGCAAGTCTTTTAAAATAGATAATAAGCTGGTTATTGAAAGCGTGTATAAAGACGATATCAATGGGGTCGTAAGACCAACTAACGCCTATGTAAAAAGTGACATAATAATTGATATAATTGGCGATCTGAAAGAATATGGAGATTACATCAAAAACAAAAGTCTTGATAATTAGTCCACACCCTGACGATGAAAGTCTCGGAGTCGGCGGCTTGATTGCTAAGTGCGTTAAAGAAAAAGCGAAGTTGTTGATAAACTATACCTCAGTTGGATCTAGTCGACAGCTGGTAACGGGAAGCACGGTAGAAGAAATTCGTCTTAAAGAAATAAATGCTGTCAAGGCTCTAACTAATGCAAGCATTAAAATCGATTACCAAGGTAATGAATTTTGTAGGTTAGATATGGTTCCACAAAAGGAGATAATCGAAAAGATTGAAGACACAATTGAAGAATTTAAGCCAGACATAGTCGCAATTCCTTATCGTAATTCATACAATCAAGATCATAGAGCAGTTTATACTGCTTCTGTTACCGCCCTTAGACCTGTACCAAGAAATATCAGACATTTTGTACCAACTGTTTTAGAATTCTATGAACCATATTTTTGGGGAACAGGTCAACGCCCAAGCCCGAATGTCTATCTCAATCTAGACGAAAAGCTCGGAAAAGGTAACTTGCTAGATTTTGCGATTAAAATAATCAAATGCCACAAGACTCAGGTAAGAACCGACCCTTTTGCTCGAAGTATTAAAAACATTGAACGAATATCTCATATTTACGGTATTGAAGCAGGTCTTACGATCGCTGAAGGGTATCATCTATTAAGAGGGGAAATTAATTAATGTTAAAGATTGTTTTTTGCCTTTATCGACAGTGGGGATTTGATATTTTTAATAATATTTTAAAATATCAAAAAGAAAGAAAAGACTTTCAAGTTGGTCCAATGATTCTTGCTAAGCAACATGAGATAAAGATTCCTTCAAACATAAGGAAAAATTTCAAAATTTATATTGTTGACCCAAATGACACCTTAACAATATACAAAATATTGAAAAAGCATGGAGTCGATATGGCTTGTATGTATTCATGGAGTTGGATAGTCAGAGAACCAATTTTAAGTAATTTTATTTGTTTATGCGTTCACCCTTCACTTGTTCCACAAAATCGTGGAGGAACGCCTATACAAAATCAAATCATTTCGGGTGTTGAAAATTCAGGTCTTTCGCTTTTTAGAATGGATAAAGGTATTGACTCAGGTCCGTTGTACAAACAGACGGTTATGTCCCTTATTGGAAATGTAAACGATATTTTTAGTCGCATGACCAATCTTGGAACCATACTTACGAAAGAATTGATTAGTGATTACATGAACAATACTCTTGTATTTAGTCCCCAAAAATCTTTAAAGAAATATGTTGTATTAAAAAGAAGAACCCCTGATCAAAGTGAGTTGAAATTTTCAAACTTATCAAAAATGACTTTTGATGAAGTAAATAACCTGGTTCGGGGTCTTCTTTACCCATATCCAAACGCTTTTATAATTATAAAGGGTAAAAAGTATTTATTGCAGGGAATTGAAAAATATCCCAAAAAACCAAATGGTCTATCTTTTAAGTTAAAGGATTGTTACGCCAAGTTAATTAAATACGAGGTTGGTTGAAGATTCCTTCTTTTTGCAAAATATTCTTTATTTCTTTTTTCGATAAAGGTGTGGACCCATCCGACGAATATCTAAACATTGCCTTCTTGGACGTCATTATTTTATATGTAAAACCAATATCCGATAAATCTATCTGGGGATAAACAACATAATAACCGGTCTTTTTATTTGCTTTTAGTGATTCTATTGGTGAAATCAAAGTTTCATGTAACTTTTCGCCAGGTCTAATTCCTATTTCTATTATATGTTTGTTTTTGGGTTTTAATACATCAACCATTACAGAAGCCAAATCATATATGTTTAATGGTTTAATGTCGGGGATGAATATTTCCCCACCTTTCATCTTATCAAGCGCGGTGAATACAAGCTTAGAGGCCTGAGTTAAAGTTAAAATGAATCTGGTCATCTTTCTGTCAGTTATAGTCAAGGGTCCACCTGCGGCAATCTGCTTTTGAAAAAGTGGAATAATAGATCCCCTTGATGCGATAACATTTCCATACCTCACCGAAGCAAACTTCGTACCACTTATTCTTCCGGCTTTGTTTCCGAGTGTAAAAATTCTTTCCTGAAGACCTTTTGTCATACCCATCACATTAATTGGCTCTACAGCCTTATCGGTACTAATTGATAAAACTTTTACAACTTTATTTGCTATGGCAGCATCCACAATATTTTGTGCCCCGATAACATTAGTCCGAACTGTCTCAATGACGTTGTATTCGGAACTGGGAATTTGTTTTAACGCTGCGGCATGGATTATATAATCAGTTTTTTCAGAAAGTACTTTGTTCAATGAATCCTTGTCTCGTATATCTCCTATAACAAATTTAAGTTTTTCTTTATATTTGGAAAGGTCAAACTGCATCGAATACTGTTTATCTTCATCTCTGGAAAAGACTACAACTACTCTAGGGTTATACTTTAAGATTTCTTTTACAAAAAAACCTCCGAAAGAGCCTGTACCCCCAGTAATTAAAATTGTCTTATTAGTAAATATATTTTTCATTTGTCACTCGTGTTATTAAACGATCTTTTCACATAAAATATTATTAGGGGCAGAGTTAAAGCGGTTCCCAAAATCGCAGATAAACCGGCTCCAATGATACCATAAACTTTTACCAAAGGTACAATTGTTATCAATAAACCCATTGCGCTCACCAGAGTGATAATCGCAGAATATTTCTGTTTCATTTGGGCAACTAATAGCGAGTTTGTTGAAGCAGCCACTCCTCGAACCACACCTAAAACTGATAGAAGTCTAACCACAGGAATTGCCGCTTCCCAGCCCTGTCCAAAAAGTATTTTAACGATGGGAGAAGCAAAAATATAAATAAATACTCCTGCAAAAATCATCAATACAGAATTAATTACGGTATTTTTAATAAATGCCTTTTTAAGCCGTATGGAATCCCCAGAAATTTTTGAAAATATGGGAAAGGTAACTCTAAAAAAAACATCCCCAACTTCAGTTAAAGGAGCTGTTGAAATTTTATAAGCATTTTGATATATCCCAAGCGAAGTTACCCCAAGCATTCTTCCCACTATAATATTGTCTGCTTGTGTATAGATATAATCAAAAATTCCATAAAGTGTTATCCAAATTCCTCTTCTGACAACCCTTTTTAGTTTTACAAAATCAAATACAAAATTTGGGCGTGGCTTTACAACCATAAAAGTATATATCAGCTCAAATACCGCCCCACCCAACAATCCATATATAAGCCCCAAAGGACTTTTTAGAATTAATGCACCAGCAACGGAAAAGATAGACTCAGCGAAATATATTGAAACTCTATAAAAAAACTCTTTATTGAAATATAGATTCTTTTGAAATTTAACTATGGAAGGGTTAATAAAACCGCGAATTAACGGAACAAGGGAAACTAAATATAATAAATTTTTTGATTCGGGTGTATTGAAAAAACTCGCAACGAATGGAGCTGTAGCTAGAATAATAATTGATATCAGTACTCCTCTTATAATCGAAATAACCCAGGCAGAATTTATATAGTCATCAATATCTTCTTTTTCCTGTATCAAAAAAATATTTATTCCAGTTTCTGTAATTATTTCCAAAAAACCCAAAGAAATTGTAGCTATCCCAAAAACTCCAAGATTATATGGAGAAAGTATGTGTGCAATGATTGCAATTCTAGCAATCCCCATGGCTCTATATACCATACGAAATCCCGTCATCCAACTTACACCCCTTACAGCATCTTTAAGGTAGCCCATTTAGGCAATTATACCTGATATAAAGCCCCTCATCACGGAAACATCTGAACTAAACTGAAGAACTGGACCCCATTTAGAGACTTTCCAATTAGAATGCTCTAGATAAACTTTTCTATACGACCAGCCGTAATAAGTAACAATGATTGTTACAAACAATATAAATAGGGGAGGCTCAACAAACGAAAAAAATAATGCTAATCCAAAAATGAAATAGCGCATGAATATCGAAATAGCTTTTATATTGTGCGACATTATACCTTTCCCAGGAAAAAATTTAATTCCAGATTTAGAATCACCTTTCGCATATCCAAATACTTTATTCTTAAACCCACCAAGTGTATCAGGCATCCCCCACTCTACAGTTGCATCTTTCACGCGTGAAATTTTTGCACCACTTTTTAGCAATTTATAATTAAATACAGTATCTTCCGCCGTCCCCTCTGATGATTCTGGAAAGCCTCCTATATCAACCCAAATCTTTTTAGTAAACGCGATTGACCGTGTTGAAGGTAAAAAACTGTTATCAAATCTTCTTGGTGTTACACCTAAAAACACTGACGCCGCTTTCTGGATCGGTGAATTTCCTGTCATTTTGTAAAAGCCGGCAACAACCTGAATACGTTTGGTTTCAAATGGCTTTGTAAGATTTCTAAGCCAGTTTATATTCGGTACGCATCCTGCGTCCGTCATTGCTATAATACCGTCTTTCGCGATTTCAACACCAAGATTCCTTCCTCTTGCTCTAGAACACTTCTCGACAAATAGCTTTATCCTTCCATCCTTTCTTTGATAATGCCTTATTATTTCTACTGTCGTATCAGTTGATCCCCCATCAACAATTATTATTTGATCGGGTTTTTTGGACTGAACAAGAAGAGACTCTAAAAGAGCCGATATTGTTTTTTCTTCGTTAAATACTGTTATACAAATTGATATATTCATTCGTTAATTTATCCCAAGTTTGTTTTTTTGCCCAAACCTTTGCATTTTTTTCAACAAATGGCGACATCTTCCAATAGTCTTCCTTTACTTTATTATTCCAAAACAATTTTAATTCACAATCTGCCTTTAATGCTTCAAGTGCTGCAAGATATCCTCCCGGAACCGAGTATTTCGCCTTTTTATAATATTCCGATGGATCAGTAAATCCATGAACTGTTCCATATTTTTCACACATACCTCTCAAGTAACCATCTCCACAAAAGTCCGCCTCATATCCAGGGTTTTTGTCCAACCATTTTAGAAATTTAAGCAATCCAGTATTTGCTTCCAACCTTCCAACATATACAATTTTCTTGTTATCTTTCTGTGTATTTATGTTCACATTATTGGCTGCCCCATATATCAGTAAGTCAAATTTTTTGTGTAAATATATTTCTAAAAATTTTCCCACCCCTATAGAGCGATATGAAAGCTTCATTGCAATTCTTTTTTGTATCAAGGAGATTTTAGATAATGGATTATCCCATTCAAAGCCATGAATTGTGGTAATAATTTTCTTTTTTGGGTAAATAAAGATAAAAGGTAAATACCAAACAAAAACGTCGTGACAATGGATGATATCAGCATCTCGAACATGTTGCCTATTTTTATAAAGCCAAAACCAAATTGATAATAACCCAAGATACTTAATTTTTGAGTGACTAAACCTGACAATCTTAATCCCATCTACAGTTTCATTCTCTTTTAATTTCTTGTCATATTTTTCAGTTAAAACTGTAATTTTATGTCCTTTTTTAATTAGACTTTTACTTACTTCCAACACATGCTTCTCCACCCCACCAATGTGTGGATAAAAGTAGTGAGATAAAAATAGTATTTTCATAGCCAAAGTTTACCACAGACTAATCATTTCAGGTTTCGTTAAGCCATTTTTTGAAGTTCACAAATAACCTTGGTAGTTCTACAAATAGTACCAACCCGAATATTGTTACATGGGCCATAATTGCAAAAGTATAAAATGGCTGAATTCTAAAATCCGTTCCTAAAAAGAATCCATGAATTCCAACGGCTAAAAACACCAGATAATTCAAGGCATGGAATTTTCTCCAGTTTTTCATAAACCAAGGCGATGTCTTTCTTAATATTGCCGTAATTACGGTTAAAGTTAACAACCAAAACGAAATTATCCCTACAGTATAGTAATATTGAGTCGCGGTTTTACAAATAAGACAGGCGTTTACAAAAACTGCGTAAGGATCAAGTTTTGATCCTAAATAATAATTAAAAAACATAAACAATATCGGATGCAATAACACCAAGAAATATATTCCTATTCCCTGTAAAACGTGCAGATTAAAAACCCAACCTCCGATTTTCTCGATAATTTTATACATAAAAGCACCAAGAATAATCTGAACAAAAAGCAACGTAAAAGCCAAAAGACCCAGACCTCGTTGAATAAAATTAATTAACCTTGCGGGAGTAGACAACGCAAAAGAAAGTGGTGTGACCTTTACAAGGGTAAATAATGACAACGCAATAAGCCCCAACCATATAGAGAAAAATAATATTTTCTTCATGTGGTCGCGGAAGGGATCGAACCTTCGGCCTCTTCGATGTGAACGAAGCGCTCTACCACTGAGCCACGCGACCTTACCCATATTTTACCATTTTTAATAATATAAAATTGTTATATTGCTTCAATCATCTTGACAACTCATTCTCTTTTAATTAAAACAAATAATGTCAACGGCGGAATTTTGCAAGCAAGGAAAAATTCCATATGTCCCCTTCTCCACCAACCCTGAAGTGGAATGTATTAACAGCTTTGATGTTTTGAAATATCTTTCTCCTGAACAAATGTCCAATTACATTAAAGGTCTATCAGATAAAGTTAAATTTGATAAATTCGAAGCTGTTTTGGTAAACATGAATGGCGGAAAATTCTTGTTTGACCAGATTGCCAAACTTCAGAATTATCAAAAACCTCCTATTTTAATTGAGTACCATCGTCCCGATGGTGGCTTTGGAGCAAAAATTGATATTCCTGTTCCTGAGGAAATCAAAGGAAAATACGCACTGGTGGTCGATGATATTTATGACACGGGAGGTGTATTACGACAAATTATGTCTGAGCTTTCCACGAACTCTCAAGCTGTCGTATTGGTAACAAAAAAGGATATCCAAGACCAAATAGCAATTAAAAATATACATATAGGTGTAAAAATTGATAATGTGTGGATTGGGGGATGCGGAATGGACCTTGGGGTTGCAAATGAACAAGAAGTTTTTAGAAGTTACCCCGGAATTGTTGTTAACAAAGGTTCTTAAACTTAAATTATAGCACTCCAATTATTATAAAAAAATATTGACAATGTTCGTTTTTGAACATACAGTTTACTATGTTGTGCTTTAAATATGAAAAAGGTATTAGACTTAGCTCTTTCCTACGATGATGTTCTTTTGATACCTCAATACTCCGAGATTAAAAGCAGATCCGACGTAGACCTCTCTACCCAAATTACTCCACACATAAATCTCAAAATACCTCTTGTTAGTTCTAACATGAGCAGTATTACTGATGTTAAATTTGCAATCTCCTTGGCAGAATTGGGAGGATTGGGAATATTACCCCGCTTTATGTCAATCGAAAAAGAAGCAAATATGGTTGAGGCTGTAAAACGTAAAAAAGTACTTGTGGGTGCTGCTGTTGGCGTAAAAGAGGAAACTATAGATAGGGCAAAAGCATTGGTTTCGGCCGGTTGTGATTTACTGGTTTTAGATGTGGCAAACGGACATATGAAACAGGCAATAGACACAACCATCAAACTGAAGCGTTTGTTTGGTAACACAACCGATATAGTTGCTGGAAATGTTGCAACTTATGAAGGGGCCGAGAATTTATTTAAAGCAGGTGCTGATAGTGTAAAAGTCGGAATTGGTCCAGGATCTACCTGCATAACAAGAATGGAAACCGGTTGTGGTGTCCCTCAAATATCCGCTGTTCTGGATTGTGCCGTTGCAGCCAAAAAACATAATAGAACGATAATTTGTGACGGCGGAATGAAAAATTCAGGTGATATTGTAAAAGCTTTGGCAGCAGGCGCTTCAGCCATAATGACCGGTCATCTTTTTGCCGGTATAAAAGAAACCGCAGGTAAAACCATAACAAAAGACGGTATTAAATATAAGGAATACAACGGTTCAACATCTCTTATCGAAAAATCGAGAAGGACTTCGGGTTCACCGAACCATATAGAGGGTGTTGCCGGATTTGTTGTCTATCAGGGAGATTTGAAAACTTGTATAGAAAGAATCACTGATAACATGCGTTCCGGTTTTTCATACGTCGGTGCAAAAAATATATCAGAAATTTCCAAAAAGGCTAAATTTGTACACATAACATCAATGGGATACCGGGAAAGCGGTTCACATGATTTGATCATTTAATTTGAATGGAAATCGAAAGAAAAACCTACGAGGGGCAAGCAAAATGGATAGGGGGTGCCCAATTTGGAGATGAGGGTAAAGGAGTTGCTTCAGCCGTTCTGACCAATATTTATGATGCAAAACTAATTGTAAGAACAGGTGTTGGACCAAACGCCGAACACGGACTATTTTTGGAAGACGAGACTACCTACCTTAAAGTAAACCAATTACCTCTCGGCTGGATTTTGAATTCCCAAACACAAATAAGAATAGGTAGAAATGTTGCAATTGACCCAGTGAAACTTCAGACCGAAATTGAACAATATAGATTAGATGGCAGAGTAAAAATTGATCCCAACTGTCCAATAATTACTCCCGAACATATTCGCAAAGAAGCAGAAAGTAAAAGAATGAGAGATGGAATCGGCTCCACAATGAGCGGTAGCGGATATGCACACGCCGATCATATTTTGCGCATCGGTCCGGTAGCCAGAGATATTGATTTTTTAAGCCCGCTTTTGATCGACGTTTCAGAGGAGGTAAACCGAATTTCTCAAACGGATGTTGTAATTCTTGAGTCGTCGCAGGGATATGGTCTGTCCCTTTCAACCGAATATTATCCCAATACTACTTCCAAAAACGTAACAAGCACATCTGCAATGGACGATGCTGGTTTGAATCCTTTTAGATTAAGTGACGTGTTTCTTGTCGTCAAAACCATGCCAACCAGAGAAGGTGGTGGATCTATGGGGCAGGTAACCGAACTTTCCACAGATGAAATCAAACGCAGAAATTTAACAGAGATAAGTTCTATAGGCGGAAAGATAAGAAGAAAGGCTGAATCTATTGATTTTGAAATGCTAAAAACAGCTTCTGAAGTAAACGGTGCAACACAGATTGTGTTAACCTTTTGCGATCAGTATGACCCGGAAGTTAGAAATATCACCAAAAAGGACCATATTACAAAAAAAGTCTGGGAATTAATTGATAGAATTGAAAAAACAACCGACGTACCAGTGACTCTCATAAATACAGGTAAACCATTTTACAGTTTTATTGATTTACTGGACAGAAAGAAAGAGCTTTCTTCAGGCCTTAAGAAAACATATTTACCCCCTTTGAAATCATCTTCCACATCTCTATAATAAATTATGTTTAAGCGTTTAGGCGCATTTTTTTTGGACACTCTTGAAGTAATAGTTTTCGCAGTAGGAATATTTTTCTTTATATACCTACTTATCATGCGTCCCCATAAAATAGATGGCCAGTCCATGATGCCTAATTTTTTTAACGGAGAATATCTTCTTACGGAAAAGGTTTCATACTATACCAGAAATCCTGAACGTGGAGACGTTGTTGTTTTTACCCCTCCCGTTTCCAATCTCGACGAATATATTAAAAGGGTTGTAGCTCTTCCGGGCGAAACCATAACACTTAGAAACGGACGTGTATATATAAATGGGGAGCTTTTAAATGAACCATATATTGCCGGAGACGTTTATACCAATGATGGAAGTTTTCTCGCTGAGGGAGAGGATTACAAAGTCCCTGCAGACAAATATTTCGTAATGGGAGATAACCGTCAGAATTCGTCCGATTCAAGATATTGGGGTCCTATTACCAAAAAAGCCATGAGTGGCCGTGCCTGGGTAATTTATTGGCCACTTAAATTAATTGGAGGTATTCCTACTCCTTCTTATACATTCACAAAATAAAAAATAATTAATCTGAAGTAACCGACTTATATATTCTTTGAAGAGTATCTTCCGTTTCATCAAGACCACCCTTGAGTATAAAAACTATTCTTGTTTCGCGTCTTGATCTGATAAGTTTTACTGAATTCTTTCTGACACTGTCCACCCCATCACTACTCTTGGCAACAAGTGCCTTCTCCATATCGTTTTTCATCTTGTCTATCTCCTCGGATACAATCCTTATCCTTTCATCTTTCCTTTTAACCTCCTGATTTGAGCTGACTTTCATGCGCCTGGCCAATTCCTCTGCGCGTCTTACCGAACCGCTTTCCTTTAGTACAATCTTATAAGCCTCTATCATGAGATTGCTGTCATCAATTGCAGCAAGCGCTCTTGCATGGCCCTCACTGATTAACCCAGAAAGTAGTCCATCCTTAAGGGCATCCGGAAGAGATAGAAGCCTAAGCGAGTTACTCACATAGGCGACGCTCTTGCCAATCCTAACCGCAATCTCGCTTGTTGTTAACCCAAACTCATTCATGAGCCTCTCAAAGCCTTTGGCACGGTCTAAAGCGTTTAAGTCAACTCTCTGAACATTCTCCACAAGAGCCATTTCAAGCATCCCTTTGGGCGATGTTTCCCTAATAATAACAGGGACATGCGTTAAGCCCGCTAACTTCGATGCTCTCCATCGCCTTTCCCCTGCAATAATTTGAAAACCGGCGGGGGTTTTAGCAACAACTAAAGGCTCCAAAATTCCATGCTCACGGATTGAATCTACTAAATCGACTAAACTTTCGGGTGTAATAGCACCACGGGGTTGAAGGGGGTTTGGTTGAAGTTCGTTTATATCTAACTGTATTACTTCTTCTGCCATATTATTTGGAAACTACAGAAATAACTTTCTTACCCATTTTTTTAGTTACTTTAACTGCGCCATCTAGTACGGAATAAAGAGTGTGATCTCGTCCTGCTTTAACTCCAGTACCTTTTGAAAACTTCGTTCCTCTTTGTGTAATAAGAACTTGTCCTTTTCCAACTTTTTCACCATCAGAAACCTTAGGACCAAGGCGTTTTCCTGCCGGACTTACATGTTGTGAAGCTTTTCCTCCCGCTTTGTGTGTTGACATATGCTTTCAGGACAATATAAAGCAAGTTTTCACAGATGTCAAGAGGTCAGAAAGATACATTAAATCATATTTTGCTAGCAATAATTTAACGATTTTATGCTCAAAAAACCCTTGACAACATATTAATATAGGATATAATTTCAACCTTACGCATACAGCTTGCGTATATCATATTAAAACCCGCAAGGGTGCACATTCACAGAAGAAAGGAATAGTAGTATGGCAATAGACTTTGGCAAGTTGAAAACCCGTAAGGGTGCCGAAATCGTTCTCCATTTGGAGGACGAGTCAGATCTCGAAAGTCTGGAAAGGCAGTATTCCCAAAGAGAGCTTCAGGATAAACTCCGGCTCACCGTCAAAGAGCATGGTCGTACCTGCGGTGACACCGGCAAGGGCACTAAAGTGCATGTCCTTATCAACAATGAGGGCGGCGCCATTGGTGTTCTGAATGAAGCGGAATTTTCCAAATGGGAGAAAAATCCTGAAAAGGATTGGCGTCATCGACGTCACAGCACCGGTGGACTTTTAGGAAGTCTACTTTCGTTAATGGTGTTGTCAGATCTTCTCGAAGATCTTGATGTCCAACATGGCCCCGACAACAACAACTTCACTGAACCCACGAAGGAACAGATCGCAAAATATCGCGATAACGAAGTTGCTCAAGCCGTAAGCCATGCAGACACTGATTGCCGACTCTGCTTAAAGGTTGAGTGTTTTATCCGTCATGATTCTTTTGACGAGGCGCTCTTCCAAAAAGCAATAGACGAATATCAGCCTGCTACCAAATAGCCGACCTTTCTTCCACAATGCTGTGGTCACAACCAATTAAGTTTTCCCGGTTATGACCACAGCACCATCCCTTTTTAACTAAATAATATTTATAACTATTTCTGAAGTTAATTAACCAATTTTTTCAACCAGAAGTCTTGTGTATTGGGGCCTGAAACCTGTGTGCCTTTTATATCTACTTTTTGCTTTAAATTTATAAATTTCTATCTTTTCCCCTTTCTCCAATTCGGTCAAGACTTTCAATTTAACCTCTGTTTTTAGCGTTGGCTTTCCCACTGTTACCTTATCATCATCGACAAAAAGCAAAACCTCGGCTGAAATCTTTTTTGGATCAACAAGTTTGTCTACGAGAATTTCTTCTTTTTCTTCTACTTTATATTGCTTGCCGGCAACTCTAATAACAGCGTATTTCATAGAACGTATTCTATCATGAGGGTAAGTGAGTGACAAGTTCCGCTTTATTTCTTGTAGGCACCCACAGCAATACCCAAACCCGTCATTGTTGCAAGAAGAGAACTACCTCCGGCAGATAGAAGTGGAAAGGGAAGCCCTGTAATAGGAAGCATCCCCATATTCATTCCTACATGAACAAAGACCTGAACCAGATATATTAGGAAAAAACCCGAAAGATAGGCTCTGGCTGCGGGAGAAACCGCATTTTCCATAAAATGCGTTAATCTAAGAAGAATCAAAAAACTTGCAGCAAGTAATAGCCCTGCACCGACAAAACCTAACTCTTCAGCGGTTGCTGCAAAAACAAAGTCTGTTTGCTTCTCTGGCAAAAAAGCCAATTGTGTTTGAATCCCCTTTCCAAGCCCGGTTCCAAACAATCTTCCTGCTCCCGCTGCAATTGTTGCCTGAATACTGTTGTATCCCGCTCCCCTTGGATCGCGAGTCGGATCTATAAAAGTTGTGATTCTTTGCTTCTGATATGGGGCAAGAGCATACCACCCTATCGGCAAAATTGCCAATAAAATAAGAAAACCTACAAATAAGTATTTTTTATCAAACTTGGTAGCCAAAAGGACTCCCACAAAACCAACAACTGTAAGAATTGAAACCCCTAAGGACGGTTGAACCAAAATAAGGATCACGGGTAGTGCCAAAAGGAGTATCGCCTTTCCCATTTTTTTGAGATTAACTTCATCCTTTGTAAGATAATTTGCAAAGAAAAGAAGCAAAAACGGTCTTACAATTTCGGCAGGCTGAAGACTGGTAGGTCCAAGTTGGATCCAACGAACAGTATTTCTGGTAACACTACCTAAAATAAGGGTAAGTAAAAGAAGAGCTATGCTTCCAATATATAAATGCTTTGAAAACAGCGAAATAATATCAAAATCAACCATGGAGAAAAACATAAAAATCAGAAGTGCGACAAGAATATAAACAAAATAGGTAGGGAAAAGTGTTTTATCGAGTGAATCTAATATAACAACACTGAAGATAAGCAAAAAAAGTATAGACAGACTCAGCGCCAGATCTTTAAACAAAAATTTACCTAAAGAACGCATTTTTAGGAAGACTTCTTGACCTCAAATTTTCCTTCTTCGATTTTTGATATTTGAGCCTTCTTCATTATCCACTGGACAAATTTTTTACTCTTAGGCATCCTTTCAATTTTAACATCAACTTTCTGAGTAAGATTTAGCCCCAAATTCTTCCTTTCTTCCTGTATTTTCCTGGCAATATCACGGACTTCCGCTTCTTCTTTCAACTCTGGTGTTATCTTTGTGTCAAGCTCAATTTTCTCAGTTCCTACTTCGAGTATAATTTCCTTAATGTTAAGCTCGCTTTCTGCAATACTTAACACATCCGAGCTTATTTCTTTTTTGTCTTCGGAAAAAACCATTACCTTAGATAAAGGCTGTCTAACAGGAATTCCGACTTCTTTTCTACTGGCATGCACTTTTTCAACAAGTTCTCTTACATCCTGCATTTCACCAATTAGTTTTAATTCCTCAGTACTGGGCTCAAAAAACTTATCCGGCCATTCTGAAAGATGAACTGAAAGCTCCTTAGTAAGATTTGTGTAGATCTTGTCAGACAAATACGGCATGAAGGGAGCTAAAATTTTACTTAAAGTATAGAAAACATAGTAAGTGGTTGAATAAAAAGCGTTTGCGTCTTTTTCAGACTGCTTGGCCGGCCCCACTCTATCACGAGAGCGTCTAATATACCAAAGGGACAAATCGTCCACAAATTTATCTATTTCACCTGAGGCGGCTGAGGCATCAAAACTCTCCAAAGTCTTCGTGGTAAGAAAAACTGTTTGGTTAAGCCTGGCAATAATCCATTTATCCAAAATATTTCCCGATTTTCCGGGCTTTTTATGAATTCCGGGGCGCCAGTTGTCTAAATTGGCATAAGTTATAAAAAAGTTATAGACATTCCAAAGTTTTAGATGAAATCTGCGCCTTACTTCGTCGGCGACCTTATAACCGAAAAGCATATTTTCGGATGGGTTTGTCCGGGAAAACATCCACCTCATAACATCAGCTCCGATTTTGTCGGCACCCTCATTGAACTCAATAGAATTTCCCCAACTTTTATGCATAGGGCGGCCATCCTCACCCAGTAAAGTTCCAAATCCCAAAACGGTTTTGTAGGGATTTGTGTCCTCGAGAACCGTACTCATGGTAATCATTGCATAAAACCAGTTTTTAAATTGTCCCGGAAAACTCTCGGTAATAAAATCCGCCGGAAACCATTTCTTCCACTCTTCCCTATCTTTCAAATAAAGAGGATTTGTTTTTGTTTTTTCAAATCCACAAGCACCATTATCCTCACTTATCGTTGAGAATGGAACGATTCCTGCATCAAGCCAGGGGTTTCCAACGGGCTCAATTCTACTCATTACCGAATCACATTTTTGACACTTAATTTTAATCAAATCTATCTGAGGTTTATGTGGGCTCTTACCGCTAAATTCTTTTAGACCCGAAACCGCACGTTCTTTTAGTTCTTCACTTCCGCCAATAACTTCAAAACTGTGACATTTTTTACATTCCCAAATAGGAAGGGCTAATCCCCAATATCTATTTTTCTTACTGATCAACCAGTCATGCATATTGGTCAACCAATCCATTTCCCTATCAAGCCCAAAAGAAGGAATCCAGTTAATCTTTTCGGCAACGGCTTTCATTCTCTCTCTAAGTGTTCTTGTGTCAGGTATCCCTGGAGGATTTTCTTCGTCCTTTTTCCAATCCTCTTTTTCATTGTCAAGTTTAATTTTCGGAGCAGTAATTTTTGCGGGTTTATCCATCGAGATGTACCATTCATCGGTAATTTTCCAAACAAGTTCGGTTTTGCATCGCCAACAGGCAGGATAACGGTGTGTATACATTTCCGTCTTAAAGAAAAAGTGTTTTTCTTCACCTTCAAGCTTTTTGAGATATTCCAAAATAATTTCCGGGTGTTTCTTGGCATTTTGACCCGACAGAAAACCAAGATTATTCATATAGGAAGCATTGTCTTCAATTATTTTAATTATGGGGAGATTTAACTTCTTACCAAGCCTGAAATCTTCAGACCCTGCGGACGTTGCAATGTGAACCATTCCGGTTCCTTCGTCGGTAGTTATGGGAAGAATCATGTCGTCAGTAGCTATAACTGTATGGAATTTATCATTCCTTGAAGCCTCTGCAACTTTTTCCAAAGAATCAAATGCGCCTTTGTACCTTAAACCAACAAGTTTGGCTCCTTTAGTAGTTTTGAGCTCTTTAACCTTCTCGCCCGAAAATACCCTATCTTTTGCAGCCTGAGCAACCCAATATTTCCTTTGTCCGACCTCAACTAGTGAGTAATCAAGATCAGGATTAACCGCCACGGCAACATTGGCAGGAACAGTCCATGGGGTTGTTGTCCAAACCAGAAGGTATTCCTCTTTCTGTCCTGTAATCGGAAATGCTAGAAATACTGATTCATGGGTAAGTTCTTTATAATCTTCTGTCAGCATTTCGTGCTGGGAAATTGCAGTTTCGCACCTGGGACACCAGGCTACCGAGTCCGCCCCTTTATAAATCCAACCTTTTTCGTAGCAGACCTTCAAAAAGTGCCAAATCATATAGTTATTGTCGTCACTTAGGGTATAGTAGGAATGATCCCAATCCATGAAGTACCCAAGTCGTTTACTTTGTTCCGTTTGAATACCTGAATATTTTTTAACTCTTTCTTTACAAAGATTAACAAACTTATCTATTCCAAATTCTTCAATATCTTTTTTGCTTTTAAATCCAAGTTCTTTTTCAACCTCTACCTCAACCCAAAGTCCCTGACAATCAAAGCCGTTTTGAAATCGTTGGCGATACCCCTGCATATTTTTAAACCTTTGCCAAATATCTTTATAAGTCCTTCCCCATGCATGATGCACCCCCATTGGGTTATTGGCTGTTATTGGGCCATCCATAAAACTAAAGTACTTCTTGGATTTCTTGTTGCGACTCAAGTACTTTTTAACTATCCCCTTTTTATTCCACACCGCCAAGAGCTTGCGCTCAAGCTCAGGAAAATCAACCTGCTGGTCAACGGACTCAAAATAAGGTTTCCTAGCCATATGAAGCTATTCTAACACAGTTTCAGGCGCATGATAAGGTCACCAATCTGTCTATTTTGAAGCAAAAATTATGGCATTTGGAAGATCCCTTCCCGGTCCATAAACATATCTGCCACCGTAATACAAAGCTGTTGAACCACCGGTATCTAGATTTAAAGCACCTGTTGCTCCTAAACTCTTAAAAACATAGGCAAATTGTTGCATGTTGACGTTTTTTGCTATAACTACCATGACATTCGAGCTTCCACGAATTCCGATTCCAACTTTGGTCCCAACCGCCCTTTGTTTATCACTTAATCCAGACTGATTATCATCAATTTGAACACTTCCATTATCGACAAGTCCCGGGAAATTAACTATGCCCGCTGTAGGACTTCCAGAAAACGAATTAGCATTTTGAAGATAATGTGCTCCACCACCGTCAAAATATACCATTGCTCTGCTGTTCCAAAACAAATTTCCTCCGTTTATCCAATGATTCAAACGACTATTGTATATTGGAAAATCAAATGAATTAGTTTTTCCTGCACACTCTGCATAAGTTGCCGGACAAAAGTATGTTCCGTTAACTCCCGCAAATCCTCCATTTTTTGTTACAAACGATTGCAGATTAGAAACTAAACAATTACCACCGCAATCGGAGTCGTTGGCAGAATCTGTAATTACTTTTGTACTGCCAATATCCAGTGATAAAACTGTCGCCGAAAAAGTTCCTTTATCAGTAGCCACATTTATTGTAGAAACCCCGCTTCCCGGAGGGCCACTTACCGGCTTCAGGGTTGGTTTGGGTGTCACAATGGGTGTTACAACAGGTTTTTCAGTAGTTATTGGGCTTGGCGACAGTGTGGGCGATACTACCGGTGTCGGTGTATTTGTGAATAATGGAGTAATTGTTAAATTTGGCAGAGGTGAGGTACTTTTGGTCATTACCAAACCAGTTTTTACAGAAGAATATAAGATAACTGAGATAAGCGCTACTGCTATCACCACCGGGATAAGAGCAAAACCGTGTTTTTCCACTATTTATTCTACATTAATATAAGTGGAATTGTTGCTTATTTAGAATTACAGGATTCCTCCCAGAGTCTTAGACACTTCCCCTTAGATTCACACCATGTGTATCCGGCCGAGCCAATGCAACCGTGTTCATCTGAGTCATTTCCAACCATATATTCCTGAGGGTTATTCACTAGAACAACATCGGAATTTTGGCCAGGTGCAAAAATAGACTTCTTAAATAAAAAGGAGTAGACGAGAAAAGATATTATCAGTAAACCGATAAATATTAATATTTTCTTTGTCATATCAATATTCTATTTCATTTAAATTATCAAATCAATTTACCAGAAACTATTCAATTCTTGCAATTTTTCCTACATAATTTTTCCCGTCTATTGTATAGGAAAAGGAATTCCCCACAGTCTTATTGCTTACAGCTTTTCCTAAAGGAGAAATAGGAGAAACTAAATTATATCCCGGAATAAATACCGGATTTTCAACAAAATAAAAATTCTTCTCAACTCCATTCTGATAGTCTAATGATACATATGAAACCGGCTGAACAGTTTCTGGGGTATTAACCATCATGGATACTTCCAGTTCTTTCAAAAGAGCTCCGATTTGTTTTGCTTTTTGAATACTTAAATTTGCCGTATTTCTGGCGTGTTCCGCATCTCCGGCGGCTGAATAGGAACCGGTTAATCCTCCACTTGCCTCATTTGCCGACTGACTTGATTTTCCGGCGGCGGTTCTGGAGACTTTCTCGATTTTTTCAACTTCTTTTAGTAAATTGAATATTTTTTGTCTCATTACCGAATTTTAACATTTATATAAATTTTTTATTTTAAATATGTTTTAATATTTTCTAAGTGTTCTTCATAAGTTTCAGCACAATGAATCTCGCCGGCTGGATCATGAAGATAAAAAAGACAATTTGTTTCCTCAGGATTTAGTGCCGCTTCTATTGCAGCAACACCGGGACTGCATATCGGTGTTGGCGGAAGACCTTTATTTAAATAGCTGTTATAAGGAGAATCGCTTTGTTTTTCTTCAAGGTCGATTGCACCCCACCAACGGCCATTCGAATTTTTTCCCAAGGTATACTGCATGGTTGAATCAATCTGAAGAGGCATGTCTTCATTCAACCTGTTCCAAATAATCCCTGAAATAAGCTTCATATCTTTTGTACCCGCAGCTTCCCTGGAAATAAGAGAGGCAATTTTTAAACCCGTAGTCCATTTAATATTTTTGGCAACATATTCTTCCGCAAATGGAGCAAATTTTTCGTTAAAGCGGTCTATAAAACGCTGTGCGATCTGAATTGGTGTTTCATCGGAGGGAAGTAAATATGTATCGGGATAATAAACACCTTCAAAATATTCTGAATTAGAATTTGAATATATTTTATTCCAGGCATCTAAATTACCCTGACTCCAACCAAGAGTGCTTGCTAGAATTTCTCCTACCTGTTCCTTTCTTAAGCAGTAGGATATTGTCACCCAATAAAGATCCTGCTTTCCTGTTATTTTTTTAAGAACCTGCCAGGAATTCATATCGGGACTCAATCTATACCCTCCGGACTTCACTTCTTTACCGATGGCAAAATTTTCAAGTAGAAACCGGAATCCTTTTTCATTTTTAATAAGATTCTGTTTCAAAAGTGAACTGCTTATATCAAAATCCCATTGATTCTCCGGAACGACAAATACCTTTACCTCTGTGGATTTACTTACCGGACCAAGGAGTATCCAAGCGATAACAGTTAATGCCGAAGATAAGACAACAAAAACAATAAATATTTTTAAAACTATCTTCACGGAAATTATTTTACCATTTCCGAAGAATAAATATTAAAGGTCTGGGATATAATATGAATATGTTAAAAGTAATTGATTCATATATGACCGGTGTGGGTATTAAAATACGAGTTATTTATCATGACGCCGATTCCTTTAAAAATCTTGATCCGAAAGTAGTGACACAAACCTATGGAGTTTGCTATTACGGCAATAAAATGGTCATTGGTTTCGGTGGTAAAAAGAAAAACTGGGGGCTTATTGGTGGAACCATCGAGAAAGGAGAAACTTTCGAAGATACCCTAAAGCGTGAGATTCAGGAAGAATCAAACATGGAAGTCACCTCTTTCGTTCCAATCGGATATCAGGAAGTATATGCAAAAGATAAATATAAAATACAACTCAGATACCTTTGTAAAGTAAAACCCTTAGGTAAATTCGAAAATGACCCAGCAGGAAGTGTGACTGAAATTAAGTTAATAGACCCCAAAGACTACAGGAAGTACTTTGACTGGGGAGAAATTGGTCAAAGGATAATGAAGAGAGCCTCAATACTAAGAAATAAGCTTATTTAAAAATAAAGAGGGCAATAAAGAAAAACAGTAAAAATATTGCCAACCAAACTGCAGTAGAAATAACTATATCCAAAGCCTCTTTTTTCTTACCATCCACGAAAACCCTATACGGTTTATAAAAAACTATGGCAGCGCAAACTAGAGCGGAAGTTGAAAAAAGAAGAAGAACAAATATGGGACCAAAAGGAAGCCCTAAATCTCCAAAAAGGCTATTGGCATTCCCCATAAATAAACCAATCAGTGTGCAGTAAACAAAAACACCGAACGCTTGGAAAAAACCATTTTTATTAATCTTCATATTATTGACATTTTAGGGCTGAAAGACATTCCGATTTTTGATCGCCTGACAGTGAATCACAATATGAACACTGCGAAGAAGTTCCGGATGTCCCGGCTTCACTCGTAGGAATTACCGGCATTATTTCATTAATGTCTGTAAAGGAAATACCGGAAGGAAGGTCAAATAAACTTGAATCGACCACCCAATTTTCACAAACATAGTCTTCAGGTTGAGACAAATTTACAGGCTCCTGGCTTTCCACTTCAGTCGATGTAGAAGGTGGTGAGGTCGCATTTAGATCAAAAGTATTCTTAAATCCGGTTTTGCTTCCATCCATCCAAATATAACTTGTATTACCTACCACAATCATATGAGAACCTCCTGATGGCGATTCGGATGGTGCTTTGAAGTCACCTCTCATTTTTCCATCCGAAACATAGACAACTCCTGTGCCATATGTGCATTTTTGCGCCAGACCTAAGCCAAAAATTTCTTTAAGTGTCTTTGGAGAGGTAGACTTTTCTGTAACTTGACCCGAAGAGTTCTGGGTAGATTTATTTTTAATAACAAAGATACCTGCACCCAAAACCAGAAGAACAGCTATCGCAATTAAAACTTTTTTATTCATTACTCTTCACCATTATACAGTAATAGAAAAAATACTATCAACTGTTATTATCTTATCTTTCTTAAGAATGCAGGAATTTCAAATTTCTCACCAAAAACGTCTTCATCTTTACTTTGAGTCCCACTGTCTTCATCGGGTGGCTGGTCATTGCGATCATCCTCATCTTCATCCTCATTTTCAGACATGGATCCAGCTGTTGGCTCGCTAATAACTCCCTGAACAATGGGCCTAACGTCTACCTGGCTCATCTGTGCCAAGTGTGAGCGTGTTTCATCAAAACCCGTTGCAATAACCGTAATTTTAACCTGATCGGAAAGATCCGGCTTAATAACTGCTCCGAAAATCACATTTGCATCAGGATCTGCTGCCGAAGAAATAATTCTTGCAGCCTCATCAACCTCAAACATTGTCAAATCGTCACCACCGGCGATATTGAATAAAACTCCCCTGGCACCTTCTATGGAAAGGTCAAGAAGTGGGGATGATACTGCTGCACGGGCTGCCATTTGAGCCCTGTTTTCACCAACTCCGGTTCCGATTCCAAGAAGAGCACTTCCAGCATCTTTCATAATGGCCTTTACGTCGGCAAAGTCTACGTTAACAAGCCCTGCGGTAGTAATGATATCGGCTATTCCTCCAACACCTTGACCAAGAACAGAGTCTACAACCTTAAAAGCTTCCAGAAGAGTCATTTTTCTGTCAATCACATCCATCAGTCTTTGATTTGGAATGACAATTAATGTATCTGTAGCATCTTTCAACTTCTCTATCCCATCCTCAGCCGCAACCATTCTTCTTGTTCCCTCGAAAGCAAAAGGTTTGGTTACAACCCCTACAGTGAGAGCTCCTGCCTCTTTGGCAAGTTGTGCAACAACCGGAGCTGCTCCGGTTCCTGTTCCCCCACCCATTCCGGCAGTTATAAAAACCATATCGGTATCGATAAGAAGTTCTTTTAGTTTTTCAACAGATTCTTCTGCAGCTTGGCGTCCGATTTCGGGATTACCACCAACACCAAGTCCTTTGGTTAACTTTTCACCGATCTGAAGTTTGGTTGGAGCTTTATTATTGAGAAGAACTTGTGCATCGGTATTAATCGCCACAAACTCCACCCCACCAATCAAAGCAGACTCTATCATTGAAGAAACTGCGTTTCCTCCACCACCACCGACACCTATTACTTTTATTTTTGCTATTCTTGCTGAGTCCGGTTTAACGAGTGCCATAAAATTTATTGATTATAGTCCAAAACTATATGTGGCAGAATTGTACCCTGGGCAGAAGAAAAACACAAGCCGACTTATAGGTCAAGGTAAAAGATTCTTAATACTATCAATCAGCTTACCAAACATCCCAACTGAAGGTAGTTTCATCTTTTTTGCGAAACTTGTCAAGTTCTCAGCAGGTTTAGCTTTAGCACCATATAGTAATAGTCCTACACAGGTTGAAAATGAAGGGGTTATGACGTCATCGATAAGTCCCCCAACGCCCCTTGGAAGCCCAATTCTTACCGGTACCGAAAGAACTCTTTTAGCCGAGTCGATAATCCCTGCGGTTTGAGCCCCGCCTCCGGTGATGATAGCACCTGAAGGAATCCTATTTGTAATTCCCTCTTTTTCAAGCTCTAGTTTAACCATGGAGAAAATCTCATTTAAGCGCGGTCTTAAAATACCTTCCGTAAGGGTTTTTTTGGATATCTTTCTGATCTCCGTAATATTTAATCCAGCCAGATCCAGTTCATCGCTTTCCTCTTTATCCTTCCTTTTCTCAGTCGAAAGAGCAATTTTAATTTTTTCAGCCGTTTCCAAGGATACCCTAAGGCCAATCGCCAAATCATTGGTTACATTTTTGGCACCAATCGGAATTACTCCCGAGTATGCAATAGCGCCATCCAT
>Ga0172375_10003139_pt1 | contig 25347 bp, 20 predicted proteins | sample LakKiv1m_FD_114537 | JGI IMG/M metagenome (GOLD analysis project Ga0172375, IMG submission 114537) | Freshwater microbial communities from Kabuno Bay, South-Kivu, Congo - kab_092012_11.1m | ecosystem: Environmental > Aquatic > Freshwater > Lake | place: Democratic Republic of the Congo...
ATACCTTTCTTGATTCTTACGTATTACTATTTTGAAAAAGAAAATTTTAAGATGTTTGTAATTTTTATGAGCCTGTCTTTGATTTGCCAGGAAAATATCTCATTAATTATAGCGCTATTTGGAATATATGCTTTTTTTATAAAAAAAGATATTAAATGGCTATTAACGCCTTTCTTAATCGGAATAGCATGGTTTTATATAATGGTTTTTAAAATCATACCCTATTTCAATAAAGATATTATTGATTTTATCAGTATTTACAACCATATAGGCAGTTCTCTGCCGGAAGCGCTGGGATCTATTATATTGCATCCTATAAAAATAATTAAGATAATGTTTAAATGGCAAAAAATAGTATACTTATTACAAATATTTCTACCAGTTTCTTTTTTACCGCTTTTTGATCTAAGGATTTTTATAATAGCGCCGATATTTGTGCAGCATTTGCTTTCTTTGCGCCCAAGCGAATATAACATTAATACACATTATGCCGCTGAGTTGATACCTTTTATTTTTATTTCAACAATATACGGGATCAAAAGGATTCTTAGTTTTGACCGCCTGAAAACCGGAGCAATAAGAAGATTTTTTATATTATTTATATTAGTTACAGGCGTTGTTTCCAGCGTCTGTTTAGGCCCTCAATCAAGGCTGATAAAGTATTCCAGGGATTTTAAAAAAGATATTTCGGATTATATAAAACAGAATTTTGTAAATAAGATACCGGAAGAGGCGGGAGTTGTTTCCACATTTGAATTTCTGCCAAAATTATCTAATAGAGACTATCTTTATTCTTTCCATCATGTGGTTAGTGGTTTTTATACTTTGTCAAATAAGCCTTATGTTCTGCCGGAGAACGCGGAATATGCCCTTCTGGATTTCAATGATTCGTTAACTTTTGATTCATATTATATTTCAGGATCCGACGGCAATTTAAGAAAATTTATCTCAAAGGGAAAATGGGGAGCCGTAGATATGACAGGCAGCATAGTATTGTTGAGGAAGAATTATCCGGGTAATTACAGGCTTTACAGAGTTTTTTATAAGATGCCTGCCATTACGCATGAAGGCTTAGTTAAGATAGATGATAATCTTGAATTCCTGGGATATGACGCAGTGTTTGACAGTAGCCCGGTAAGAAAACAAATCAAATTAACTTTCTTTTGGAGAGTGCCTGAACAGCTAAAAAAAGATTATGGGAGTTTTGTGGATATATTGGATTCGGACGGGGATTTAAAATATAGATTTAAGAAACCTATCTGTTACAGGATTTATCCAACCTATGCCTGGCAAAAAGAAGAGATTGTCAGCGAAGATTATGTTATATTGATGCCGGAGGATATAAAAGATGGATATTCTGTTAAGATAGGGGTATTTGATTACAAAACAGGTATTCCTTATAAAATGTTTTCGGCGGTTAAAAATTTAGTATATAAAGGGGATATGATCAATTTAGTCGATAAGGAAGATACAGAAAGATGATTCGCTGTGTTTAAGAAAATAGAATGCGACATATGCGGGTCAACGGATCAGGAAATCATATATTCTTCTAAAAAGATAAGCCAAAGTAACCCTTATTTTGTAACCGAAGAAAATTTGTCTCTGCCTTCCAGGATTGCCCGGTGTAATAATTGCGGTTTTATTTTTGCCATTCCATTAGAAGATCCGGGCGTATTTTATAACGCGTATATAAAAATGGTGGACGAGAAATACGTAGAGGAAGAGCTTGGCAGAAGATTATCAGCCCGTTCTATCCTTGAAAAGCTGAGTGAATTCAAGAAACGCGGGAATAGATTACTGGATATAGGCTGTTGTACGGGATTTTTATTGGATGAAGCTAAGAATGCGGGTTGGGATACTTCCGGTGTAGAACTTTCTACCTGGGCATCGCGATATGCAGCTGAAAAATTTAATTTAAAAATTTATAATATGCCTTTGGAAAAGGCTGATTTTTCAAACGAATATTTTGATGTAGTAATTATGCAAGATACCATAGAACATCTCCATCATCCGAGGCAGATGCTTTTGGAAATAAACAGAATCTTGAAAACAAACGGGATATTGTATATAAATACCCCCGATATAGAAAGCCTTACCAGCAAGATCTTAAAGGCAAAATGGTGGGGTATAAATCAGTTCCATCTATATTATTTTTCAAAAAAAAGTCTTAGCGAAATATTGAACTTATCAGGTTTTGCCGTTCTGAAATACGGTGCATACGCCAGGATTTTTACTTTAAACTATTGGTCGGAAAGGTTTAAAAATTATAACAGTATAATTTACAGAATATTGAAACTTATTACCAGGATAAGAATTTTTAAAAGAAGTTTTCTCAGAGTTAACTTAAGAGATCAGGTTGAAGTTTTTGCCAGGAAAACGGCAAACAAAAGCAAAAGCTGTGAATAACAAAACAAAATTTTCCCTGTTATTTTTAATCTTCGCGCTTTCTATCGCCAGGTTTATTTATCTGGGGACCGTGCCCGGGATCAATAACGATGAGGCGCTTTACGGCATAAAGACATGCATTATGATGTATAAACCATTTACGCTTATCGGATTTAATTCATACACGGGCCCTATTATAAGTTATTTGAGATTGCCTTTTTATTATCTTATGGGCATTAATATTTTTTCATTAAGGCTTCCCATAGTTATTTTGAACTTAATAGCGATATTTTATGTATACAAGATCCTTAAGGAAACATACAACAATCTGACGGGGATAATAGGGGCGCTACTTTTACTTGTCATGCCCTGGTCTTTTATATACTCAAGGTTTGCAGACGAAACACAGGCTACGCTGATCCTTTTTGCCATATGCGGGTTATATTATTTGAATGCCGATAAAAAGATGTCTAACAGGATCCTGGCGGGTTTATTTTTAGGAATGGGCGTTTTTAATCATATGATATTTATTATTGTGCCTATTTCATATTTTATATACTTTTTAATAAAAAATAAATTTAAATTTAAATTAGACAGAGCAAATTTTTTATTTCTTATTATATTCTTGAGCTTTTTGCTTTTCAGGGCAAGCCTTGTTATAAAAAGCCATTTTTTTGAGGCACTCGGAAGCGGCGTTTATTATAAATTCCCAGAAGCTGTAAATAAGGATATCATACCTAAATTCGTGTCTTTAATTCCCCATTTTTTGAATATGCTGGATGGCAGCGTGCTTTTTGAGAGAGCCGCAGGGGTGATATTATTTTATGTTTTTCCTTTTAATTCTTTTTTATTCATAGTTTCTTTTTTATTTCTCATATTCAGGTATAAATATAATCCGGAATTTAAAGAAAAGGACAGGATGTTTGTGTGTATCTTTGTTTTAAACTATCTAATATGCGCCATATTTTTAACGCAATTTTCTCCAAAATATTTTTTGGTTACATTGATGTTCGCTACAATTCTAATAGCTGTATTTATAGGAACGGGCAATATAAGAAATTCGATCAGAATCTCCTGCATGTCTTTTATCATAATATCGAATTGTTCGTATATCTGGTATGATTATATTCATAGTTTTAAGCAGCAAGGAGGCAGGGTTAGTTATTTTTTGGCGGGAAATTACATTGAAGATAGCAGTGATTTTGTTGACACTAAAGTTCTTTACGATTATTTAAGAGCAGGAGATATCAGAAATATCTTGGTCCCCGGGATACGCTCCAAGGTTTCAGCTTATGTTTTTAGACCTTAAAGAGAAAAGGCTGAATATCCGGGCAAGACAGGAAGATATTTCTCCGGGTAAGTTTTGTTTTATATCTTATAAAGGCGACGGCTTACCCGAAGCGTATGGCATAAACAAAGATTATTCAATAAATAAAAAAGGCCAAGGTTTGGATAATTTCCAGATATTTTTATTACAAAAATGATAAAAAAATATTTTTACATAAAAACACTGGGATGCAAGGTCAACCAATATGAGTCGCAGGTAATACGCGAGAATTTTCTTAAGAACGGGTATCTTGAAACAAATAGCAGGAATGAAGCTGATATATACGTGGTGAATACCTGCACCGTTACCTCGACAAGCGATTCGAAATCTTTAAGATCAATCCATGCTGATATCGGAAAAAAGAACAAATGCGTTATAGCCACAGGTTGTACAGTGGACGCCGGCGGGCCGGATTTGTACAAGCTCAAAGGCGTGGATTTTTTTATAAAGAATAAGGATAAATATAACATACCTTATATTATAAAGGGGGCAAGCAGAGTGCCGGAGGCAGGAATGCAAATCACGGGTTTCAAAAATCATGCGAGAGCCTTTGTAAAGATCCAGGATGGGTGCAACAATAGGTGCTCTTATTGCAAAGTAAGTGTCGTAAGAGGCAGATCCAGGAGCAGGCCTTTTGAAGAAGTGCTTGATGAATTCAAAATCCTGATAAAAAATGGCTACAAAGAAATAGTTCTCACCGGTATATGCCTGGGTTCTTATGGCAAGGATATTTCAAAAGACATCAGCCTTTTAAAATTGATAATAGAATTGTGTAAAATAAAAGGGGATTGGCGCATGAGGCTTAGTTCTATAGAGCCAAAAGACGTGACAGACGGCCTGATATTGCAGATAAAATCAGAAGAAAAACTGTGCAAGCATTTGCATATTCCGTTTCAAAGCGGAGATGATGAAATATTAAAAAGAATGAACAGGCCATACGTTGTGAGCGATTATATGAACATTATAAATAAATTAAGAATGGCTGTTCCCGATATTGCTATCAGTACGGATATAATGGCAGGCTTTCCAGGAGAAAAAGAAATTAATTTTCAAAACACGTTAGATTTTATTAAAAAAATAAGGCCTATGCGTTTGCATGTTTTTGGGTTTTCAAAAAGGACAGGAACGCCCGCATATAATTATAAAGATGATGTGAATATCGTTTTGAAAAAAAATAGGGAATGTGCGCTAATGGATGCTGCGGATGGTTTTTCAAGAGAGTTTGAAAAGATGTTTGCAGGCAAGATCGTAAGAGTGCTTGTGGAAGACAAGAGAGATAAACAGGGTTTTTTGCAAGGATATACCGATCGATATATAAAGGTTTTGATAGATGCTCCGGACAGCGTAAAATCCAGGCTTTTAACCTGCCAGCTAGCCTTGACCCCACCCCTGCTGCCAGAAGAACAAGATAAGACAAAAGCAGGGGCGGGGTTGACAAACCAGAAAGCGTATGGTATACTTCTTTCATATTCAGATTAATTCCTCAATTTAATTTATGCCTCAAATAAAATTTAACTGGGTTGATGTTTTTTTTGTAATTCTTTTATTTAGAACATGTTATGTAGGTTTTAAAAATGGACTTTTGCCTGAATTTTTCAGGCTTTTGGGTCTTTTTTTAGCATTTGTTCTTTCATTCGATAATTATATTTTGGTGAGCGATTTTCTGGCCAAACATATCAAATTAACGGGCTTAAAAGCAAATATAATAGCTTTTATATTCATATTTTTGATAGTTTTACTAGTCTTCAAACTATTAGCTATCCTGACAAGTAAACTTTTAGGCAATTCTGAAAACGTTTCCTTGGCCAATAAAATAGTAGGCCTTGCATTAGGATTAGCAAGGGGAGTTCTTTTAATAGGGCTTGTTTACATTTTGTTTACCCACAGCCTTGTTAATTATTTTTATAAAAGCGCAAAAGAAAAATCTTTTTCAGCTCCATACGCCTCACTCGCGGCGCCTTTTGCGTACAATATAGGGATGAGCGTTTATCCCTTCGAAAAACACGAAACACCGCTTGTTAAATTATTAAGGAAATAATAATAATAAAAACAGTCTCCCGCAGCGCAAATTAAGATTAGGGCCGCTCGGGATCAAATCTCATTTCACAAAATTCAGGAGGTTTAAGTGAAGCTTATAGACATCTATAGGAGTGTAGTGCTTTTTGGAATGGAACAGGATCCGAGAGGTAGAGGCGTTGTAAAGAATGAACTTTTAAAGGCGAAAAATGAATATGAAAAATTAAGCGCTAAGGATAAAGAATTTTATGACAAAGAGAAGCTTAGTAATCCCTATAGTGACACAAGGATTCTTGCTGGCAAGCATGACAGCGAGATAAAAACTATACTCGTAGGAGTGGATATAGAGGCGGGAGAGATAGTGCTTGCTGACAGGCTGAAAGAAAAAGGCGAAAAAGTAGACTTGGTGATAGCCCACCATCCAGAAGGCCTTGCCCTGGCAGGGTTTTTTAATGTCATGTATATGCAGGTGGATATATTGAATAAGTTAGGAGTCCCTATAAACGTTGCAGAATCGCTTATGCACGACAGGATCAAGGAGGTTGAACGAAAGGTTATGCCAGCGAATCATACCAGGGCGGTTGATGCAGCAAAACTCCTTGATATTAATTTTATGAACTGCCATACCCCGGCTGATAATTGCGTTGCTACTTATTTACAGGGTTTGATGGATAAGAAAAAGCCTGATACGCTCAGAGACATTGTAGATATATTAAGGGAGATACCTGAGTACAATACCGCAGCCAGGCAAAGCACAGGCCCAAAGATTACAAAGGGTACTGATTCCAGCAGGGCAGGCAAGGTTTTCGTGGATATGACAGGCGGAACAGAGGGGTCTAAAGATATATTTAAAAAGCTTTCAGAGGCGGGGGTATCTACTATTGTGTGCATGCATCTTAGCGAAGAGCATTTCAAAAAAGCGCAGGAAGAACATATGAACGTAGTGGTTGCGGGGCATATAGCAAGCGATAACGTAGGCCTTAATATTGTGTTCGACGAGCTTGAGAAAAAAGGAAAATTCAAGATATTGGCTTGTTCTGGATTCAGAAGATTTACAAGAAAAAAATAGCGGTCTGTAAGCTTTAAGCCGTAAGCTGTAAAAAGGATTTTATAGCTTATAGTTTATAGCTTATAGCTAAAATGGCAAAAATACCAGAAAATATATTGAACGAGATTCAGGATAAATGCGATATAGTTGAAGTGATTTCAGGCTATATTTCGCTGAAGCCTAGCGGCAGGAATTTTAAGGCATGCTGCCCTTTTCATCATGAAAAAACACCTTCTTTTGTAGTAAGCCCTGACAAGCAGATATATCATTGTTTCGGGTGCAATTCAGGCGGCAATGTATTTAATTTTTTGAAGGAGTATGAAAAGATAGATTTTATAGACGCTGTAAAGATGCTTGCTGAAAAAACAGGAGTGAAACTGCCTGAATATAAAAATAGCGATGACCAGGAAGCTTCTATCGTAAGCACTTTATACTCAGTGAATGATATCGCGGCAAATTATTATTGTGATTTTTTAGAAAACAAAAACTTTTCTCTGGAGCCTAAGAAATATATAGCAAAAAGAGGGCTGGATGCCTGTGTGATAAAGAAATTTAGAGTTGGTTATGCAGGCTCTTTATGGAAAGCACTTCTGGATTATTTATCGGCGAGAGGCGTAAAACAGGATATTATTCTCAAGGCCGGGCTGGTTATAAAAGGAAAAGACAGTTCATGTTACGATCTTTTTAGAAACAGGATCATATTCCCCATATTTGACGCGAGGAGCAGGGTTATAGGTTTTGGTGCCAGGGTTATGGACGAAACCCTGCCCAAATATATAAATTCTCCGGAAACAGCTATTTATAAAAAAGGTCAGCATCTATATGGCCTTAATTTTGCAAAGGTTTGTATAAAAGAAAGGAATTTTGCAATAATTACAGAAGGTTACCTGGATGTAATAACGTGCCACCAATACGGCGTTAATAACGCAATAGCATCTCTCGGAACCGCGCTTACCACAGAGCAAATAAGGCTTTTGAAAAGATATACTCATAATGTAGTTATGCTTTATGATTCTGATCAGGCAGGAGAAATGGCATCATTAAGGGGGCTGGATTTGTTCTTGGAAGAAGATATGAATGTAAGGATAGCTACTTTGGAGAAAGGCCATGATCCGGATAGCTTTTTAAGGAAGTTCGGAAAAGAAAAGTTTGATGAAGCGATAAAAAGATCAAAAAGCCTTTTTACCTATAAATTAGATATATTGCAGGACAGGTTCAACAGCACAGAGCCTGAGTCGAAGGCGGAAACTATAAGGGAGATGCTTCTTAGTATCAATAGAGTCAGGAATGCGGTTATAAAGGCAGAATATATAAAACTCTTGGCGCAGGAACTTTCCGTAAAAGAGGATGCGATATGGGACGAACTCAAGAAGGTTAAAACCCGTCCCGAGCGACGAACGACGACCGAAGGAAGTCCCGAGCGAAGCCGAGGGGCGAACGGCGAACGACGAAATATCGTTAAATCCATAAATCTATCTCCCGCAGAAAAGATACTGGCTAGATTGATGCTGGAGGATGTTAATATTATAAAAATAGTAAAGGACGAGCTTAAGCCGTCTGACTTTACGAACCAAGATATCAGAAACATAGTCGAGGCGCTTTTTTCTATCGATGCAGGGAATGGGCCGATAGATATAAACAAATTAATAAATTCCATGGAAGGCAGAGTCTCGCAGAATATCATATCTTTCATAGTAAATGAAGAAGTGGAGATAAGGGACAAAGAAAAGAATGTTTGCGATTGCATAATGACTATAAAGAAAGAAAACAGGTCCAGGCTTCTCAAGGATATACAAAACAGGCTTTACACAGCTCAGAAGAGCGGTTACGAAGAAGAAGAAAAGAAGCTCGTAGAAGAGTTTAATCAACTTATAAAAAGGGGGCTTTAATTATGAAGAAAGAAACAAAGGCCAAAAAGGCGCTGAACATTGAGAGCCAGTTTGATAAACTGGTGGCTTTGGGCAGAAAAAAAGGGCATCTTACCTATGAAGAGATAAATGATTTTCTCCCTGAGGATATGGTTTCTCCCGAGCAGATAGAGAAGATCTTTGCCATACTGGAGAAGGAGAATATAGAGATAGTCGATTCGGAGGAGGAATTAAAGCCTGCAAATAAAGAAGAACATGAAGAAGGCAAACAAATGTTTGATACAGACAGGCGGAATGTTGCGGAATCCATTGAAGCACGCGAGGTTGTAGATATCGGCATAGAAGATCCAGTGAAGATGTATCTTAGGCAGATGGGGCAGATACCTCTTCTTTCAAGGCAGGATGAAATAAGGCTTGCTCAGGAAATAGAAAAGGCAGAAGAAGATTACAAGAGGTTTGTATTAAGCTGTCCTTTTGTAAAAGACGAGGTCCTTGCTCTTGCGAACAGGGTTCTTTCCGGAAGCGTTAATATGGAAGAGATTATAAAGGAAGACCCTAAGGTAAAAACAGAAATCCTGATATTTAAGAAAATCACAAGTCTTGTGCGTAGGATAAAGGCTGCCAGAAAAGGGTCTAATATAATGGAGTTGTGTCTGGAGTTTAATTTCTGTATCTCTATTATAGACGACATGTCTAATAGTATCAAGATGGCAATTTCCGAGATGGACGCTATCAATAAAGAGATCCAAAGAATGAGAAAGCGCAGGATAAAAGGCAGCATAAAAAGCTTTGAGAAAAGAAAAAAAGATATAGAATCCAGATTCGGGAGCAAGATAGACGATATAAAAAAGGATTTCGCAATTATCAGGAAAAAGGCTTTGAGATTTAATAAGGTTAAAAAGGCTATGGTAGAGGCAAATCTGAGGCTTGTGGTGAGCATTGCAAAGAAATATACCAACAGAGGCCTTTCTTTTCTGGACCTTATTCAGGAAGGCAACATCGGCCTTATGAAAGCGGTTGAGAAGTTTGAATACAGGCGCGGGTATAAGTTTTCTACATACGCTACTTGGTGGATAAGGCAGGCTGTTACGCGTTCGATAGCTGACCAGGCCCGTACTATCAGGATACCTGTCCATATGACAGAAACGATCAATAAGCTCATAAGGGTTTCCAGAATACTGGTCCAGGAAAACGGGAAAGAACCTACGGCTGAAGAGATTGCCCATGAGATGAGGATGGGCGTTGAAAAAGTCAGAAGTATACTCAAGATTGCTCAGGAGCCTATTTCTCTACAGACTCCGATAGGCGATGAAGGTGATACTAACTTCGGAGATTTCATAGAGGATAAAAGAGCTGTCTCTCCTGCAAATGCCACTGCGTATACGATTTTAAAAGAAGAGATGGATAATATCCTTAATACCCTCACAGAAAGAGAAAAGAGGGTATTGAGGCTGAGATTTGGAATAGGCGATGGTTATCCCAGGACGCTTGAAGAAGTCGGCAGTATTTTTAATGTAACCAGGGAAAGAGTAAGGCAGATAGAGGCGAAGGCTTTAAGGAAACTAAGGCATCCTACAAGATCCAGGAGACTTAAGAATTTTCTTGAAATAGCTTTTAGCCAAGAGTAGTTTCATCATTCGTTGTGTTTGCCCCTCGCGGCTTCGTTCGGGACTTCTTTTGGTCGCGTCGCTTGTTTTGTTATTCTTCGCGTGAGATATGATTCATTCTAAAGAGGGCTGGAGATACTATCCAGCCCTCTTTTGTCATCCAATAATCTTGACAAAACTTACATTGTCAGTTTGTCAAGATATCGTAGATATGAGAAAAACAGCAGCAATAATTATATCGCTGGTCTTGGTAACTACGCCTTGTTTTGCGGAATTCAGGTTTGCTGTTATAGGAGATACGAGAGATTACAGCAGTGATGGAATTAACGTTAGGACGATAAAGGCTATCCTGGACAGGATAAAAACAGAAAAAGTGGATTTTATGATAGTCGTAGGCGATATGATAACAGGCTCTACTAAAAGCAGTACGCATATACATAGATTGAAAAAATGGAAAGACATTATCGAAAGATACGGGATACCTTTTTATGTAGGCATAGGAAATCATGAGATAGAATCGGAGTTGTCCGAAAATATAGTGAGGTCAATTTTTGAAATGCCCGAAAACGGGCCCAACGATTACAAAGAGCTGATCTATTCTTTTAATTATGAGAATACTCATTTTATAATGCTTGATACAGAGATCTTTAATAATTTTCATGCAATCGGAGAAGTGCAGTTAAAATGGCTTAAAGAAGATCTGGAAAAAAACCAGAAAAAAAATATTTTTGTTTTTGGTCATGATCCTGCTTATCCTGTTCACAGTCACATAGGAAGCTCCTTGGATAAGTATATTTTTCAAAGAGACAAATTATGGAACGTGTTTAAAAAATATAAAGTTAGCGCTTATATCTGCGGCCATGAACATTTGTATAGCAGGGCTATTTACGAAGGAGTTTATCAGATAATTACAGGTGGGGGCGGCGCTCCTGTAACTGTTGCAGAAGAAAAAGGCGGATTTTATAATTTTGTAATTATGGATATAAAATCCGATCGGTCAGTTGGCGTTACAGCTAAAGATATAAATGGTTATGTAAAAGATACTTTTGATATTGAATATTAAACAAGTATGGGGTATAATCTACTCTAAAGGAGGATTTGTTTATGAGGAATATAAAATTATCTTTAGTTTTAATGCTTATACTGGCTACTTCCGGCTGTATTGCAGGATCTAAAGCAGTCAAGCAATCGCCAGAAGAAATATGCAAACCCATGCCTCCTGCGATAGAGAAAGAAAGCCTTCCGGAAATACCAGCGGTTGTACCTAGCGAAAAGGTGGAAGAAAAAAATATTGCAGAAACTCAGGCAGTTGTCGATATTAAACCGGTGGAATCTGTTAAGATACCATACTCTCAGATCGTGAATATGCTTGATGAATTTATTGATGTTAAGGAAAATGGCGTTACTTCGGCGGGCAATAATTATTTCGGGATTACTGAAAACAAACTTGTTGTGTTAGAGATCAAGGGAAACAAAGATGACATAAAAGAGGCGTCAATGAAGCTTATATATCCAAAAGGGATAGCTAAAGCCAGCGTAGAATTAAATAATGCCATGATGTCCAGATTTTTGAAAAACGCAGCTCCTGAATATCCAGATTGGCGCGTTAAAATAGATGAAACATTAAATAAGTTTAATTCTATGACGGAGGGTACCGCTGAAGAAGATATTAAATTAAGCAATAAGGTTATACAGATTCTATACAATAAGAATGCAGATTGCATAGAGGTTACTTTAAAAACTCAACTTTAAATCCCGTTCTTGCCGGATTAAAGATTTTGCGATTCTTATATATTTATATAATTTATTTCAGCAAGGCTTGACTATTATTTTATTATAAAGTATACTTTTTATGAAAAAGATGATAGCTATCAAGAAAGCAAAAATAAGAAACATGATATATATTTTTTTAATCTTTACGCTGATACAGGTATCAGCTTGCCAGCCAAAGATAGCCAACCTGAATTCAAGAGGAACAAGTATAATTTGTTTTGGCGATGAATTAACGAAAGGAAACGGTTCGACAGAGGGCAATGATTACCCCTCTGTATTATCTCGTAAATTAAGTAAGATTGTGATAAATGCAGGAATCAGCAAAGATACAACGCAGAATGCATTAGAAAGAATAGAAAGAGATGTGTTAGAACTGAATCCCAGGATGGTCATAGTTGAATTTTCAAGAAACGACTATCTGCAAAATTCTCTAAACAAGAAAGTGCTTGATAACCTTGATAAGATAGTAGAAATGATTCAGCAAAGGCAAGCTATGGTTGTTTTAGTTGAAGTGCCAATAGGAGGCGGTGCATATCACGAGCAATTTGAGTATGTATCACAAAGAAGGCATGCTTTGTTAGTCACTGTTGATGTCGCAGAAAACACAGATGAAGCATACGGCGTATTAGCCGAAAAGATATACCAGGCAATAAAACCTTTATTGAATTGAGGAGCCTATTTTTAGAGACGGTTATATAACTACCGGCTCTTTATTATCCAGGTCTTTTGTTTTTTTCTTCACTTTTCTTGTCCCAATCTTATCCCAAAATAATATGGCCGGTAACTTTACCCCTCACCAGGAAGCTCTGTGTATAAACCCTGGAATAAATGAGGCTGGTTCGGGGTTCGCTAGAGCGGACCTCATAGTTAAAATGCAAGTTAACTATCTTAACCACCAACCACCTTAACCTACGCGGTTACCGCGTAGATTAAGGTGGTATAAGCCCGGAGAGTTGAAAAGGCTTTTTTTTGATGCTGGCAGAAAGACAAACCCATGTAAGGTGAATGTCCTTGAAACATGCTGGATTAAACAGCGCTAAAGCGCAGTTCGTCATTAGAACCATTACAACATACAACATATGAAAAATCCCCTTGTCATAATATAATTCAAATGGTATAATTCTAATCTTAACGGGCCCATAGCTCAGTTGGTTAGAGCACCTGACTCATAATCAGGTGGTCCAAGGTTCAAGTCCTTGTGGGCCCACCATGTTATTTTAAAATTGAAGACGGAGCTTAAAAGGACTTGAAGTGAGTCCCGTTGATGCGACTAAAAGGAGCATCTGTTTACGGGACGAGTGGCCGACCCGAAGCGACCGAGGACGTAATGTCCGAAGAAGTGCCGAGACCTCCGGACGAGGCCGAAGCGGAGGGCGCCAAGTCCTTGTGGGCCCACCATCCTACGCCTAATGCATAGTTTGCTATTATAGTAGGCTTCGGATGGCAGGCCATTTTATATTATGTGGTATGTATATATAGTTAAAAGTGAAAATTCAATTATAAATACATAGGTTCTACCAACGAGTTAAATAGGAGATTGAAAGAATATAACGAAGGTATATGTAAAGCTAGCAAACCGTATACACCTTTTAGATTAATAGGATATATTGCAGTTTGTAATAAAGATATAGCAATAAAATTGGAGAAATATTTAAAAACAGGCGCTGGAAAAGCTTTTTTGGCAAAGAGGGTTCTTTAATATAGAATTGACAGTTGGAGGTAAAAGGCGGGCTTGCCCGCCGAAGCTCATCATGCGAGCTTAATTGTGTATCGAAGGGCGTAGGCGGGCTTGCCCGCCGAAGCTCATCAAGTGAGCTTAATTGTGTATCGAAAAGAGCGTAGGCGGGCGATTAGCTCAGCTGGTTAGAGTGCTGCCCTCACATGGCAGAGGTCACTGGTTCGAGCCCAGTATCGCCCACCATGAACCACTCGCTAGGAGTTATAAGTAAAAAGCAATGTCGCTCGGGTTCATGGCAGGCCATAAATCTGAGCGAAGCGAATGGTTTAGGATTTTAAAAAACTTTACATTTTAACAATGTTAGTTTGTAAAGTTGTTTATAACAAGGAGATCATTTGGAACAAAAATCGATCAAAGAACAGATAGGATTTTTAGTAGATCTTCAGGTCATAGATGCCGAGATATATGCTTTGAGTAAAGAAAAGGCGTCTATGCCAGGTTATCTGAAATCTATCGATGAGATGCTTGAGCGAAAGAAAACAGGCATAAAACAGGCAGAAGATAATTTGAAGAATACCCAGTTAAAATTAAAAGAAAAAGAAGGGATCCTTCAGCAGAAAGAAGATCAGATAAGAAAGTTGCAGGGGCAGCTCTATACATTAAAGACAAATAAAGAATATTCCACCATGCTTTTAGAGATAGAAGGCATTAAGGCGGATAATTCTTTAATAGAAGAAGATATTATTAAATTTATGGACGAAATAGAGCTTGCCAAGAAAAGAATAATAGAAGAAAAAGAACTTTTTAAAACAGAGGAATCGGCTGCTCTGAAAGAAAAAGAAGCTATTTATTTAAAGGCCAAAAAAATAGACGCAAGGCTTTTAGAGCTCAACGAAAAAAGGAACGGTATAACACCTAATATCGGAAAGCAAGTTATTTTAAGATACGAAAAGATTCTGAAAAATAAAGATGGCCTGGCGATAGTGCATATCGAAGACGGTTCTTGCGGCGGGTGTCATATGAACCTCCCTCCTCAGGTTGTAAGCGATGCGAAGCTGAGAGAAGATATAATTATTTGTGGCAGCTGCTTAAGAATACTTTATATAGAGGATAATGTCGAAATTAATTAATATATTTATAGACGGCGCATCAAGAGGGAACCCCGGGCCATCGGGTATAGGCGTAGTGTTTTATGACGAGCAGAATAATGTTATTAAAAAATTATTTAAGTTTATAGGCAACGCTACTAATAATATTGCGGAATATTCAGCGTTGGTATATGCCATGCAGGAGGCTTTGATAGACAGATATGACGAAGTAAGGATAAAATCTGACAGCGAGCTTTTGACAAAACAACTGACAGGCGAGTATAAGGTAAAGAATGACAACCTCAGGCCTTATTATGACTTGTTCCAACATATATCAAAAGGGTTTAGCAAAATAGAAGTTATTTCAATAGATAGAGAGTGTAATTCCCTTGCAGACAAACTTGCCAATAAAGCAATAGACTCCAGATTCGACAGTTCTTTAAAAATAGAATAGGCGCAGGCTGGATAACCGTCCGCTACAAAACGTTGGCGGGAGGAAAGTCCGGGCTCCAAAGGGCGGCGCAGCGGGTAACACCCGTCTCCCGACTCGCTTAATCGTAAGATGAAGACGATCAGGGAAGGATCAGAGCCACAGAGACGAGTTTGGGAAACGTAATAGTGACATACGAAGCTTAAGCATATGTTACTGTTTCTCAAGGTGAAACGCGGCAATCTCTGCGTGGAGCAAGACCAAATAGGTTCAGCTTAAAGAGCTGCCCGCTCGTAATGGCTGGACGGGTAGGTTGCTAAATTCTGGCAGCAATGCCAGGTGATAGATAGATGGTTATCGCCTCGCAAGGGGTACAGAACCCGGCTTATAGGCCTGCGCCTTGTATTTTCTATAAGTATATGATATATTTAAACGTATGCGCAAGTCTATAATCCCCGTAATAGTTATCATATTGTTTTCCAATCTTGCCTATGCAGATACTGTTATTATGAAAAACAAGACGAAGATCAAAGGCCTTGTAGTGGACGAGTATGTAGACAGGGTTGCGCTTAGCACTATTGAAGGGGAAAAATATATTTTACGCAAAGAGATAGACATAATTGAATACGATACTCCTGAGCAAAATTTTATGCAGTTAGGAAGGGCTTATGAAGAAAAAGGATGGCATGATAAGGCTGCATTTTATTATAAGAAAGCAATGGATATAAATCCTGATTATAAAGATGCAAGAGAGGCCTATCTTGCCAGCCATGCAAAGATATGGCGGGAGGAAGAAAAAAGAACAAAAAAAGAAGTCGAGCTGTATAATATGGCTGCTGAATGGCAGCGTTCAAGAAAGAATAAAAAGATAGAGCCTGTTGTAAAAAGTAAAGAAAGCATGGTCAGGGATGGATTAGGAATTACCCTTGCCGAAAATAACGGTATTTTTGTAATAAGCGAAGTAACGCCAGGCTCTAGTGCAGCCAAGGCAGGGATCCAGAAAGGCGATTTCCTCACCGGGATCTGGGGCAGGCTTATACGCTATAGCAAACTTGAGGATGTCCTGAACGAATTGAGCGGGCCAAGATATTCGGAAGTAAAAATACTTTTGGAAAAAGATATTTCCGTGTCCACGGAAGCAAAAGAAAATTTTTATAAAGAATTGAACATTTCCCTGGGCTTTGAATATGAAGGCCTTGTCATAAAGGATGTCACGGTTGGTAAAAAAGGCGATATAGCAGGGTTGAAAAAAGGGGACTTTATAATAGCGATAGACAAAAACATTACAAGATACCTTCCGATGGACAGCGTTATCGCGCTTATAAGCAGCCCTAGAAATAATACCGTAGTTTTTACCGTAAGGAGAGGGGTAAACTTAAGGAGAGAGGGGGAATAATGCCCGCCAAGCCTGTTTTTAGAAGAAGACAGTATATCATAAAGAAAGGTTTGCAGTTTCGTTATATAGGCCTTGTATTTGGTTTGGCGCTTGTAGCTTCCCTGGTTACGGGCTGGACTGTATTTGCAACAAGCTGGCATTTTCTTGGAGAAAAACTTGCAAGCGTTTATCCTCAGGGAAGGCTTATATATGTTTTCAGGGCCACAAACTTTGCGCTTATAAGGAATCTGCTCTTGGTTTCTCCGCTGGTATTTATTTTAGCGCTTTTATTTTCACACAGGATAGCAGGCCCTGTTTACAGGATTGAAAAGACGCTGGATGAGATTGCAAAAGGGAATCTCATCCTGAAAATAAGGCTGAGAGAAGGGGATGAATTGGTAGACCTTGCATATATGATAAATAGTATGACTGAAAGATTCAACAATACCATAGTTTCAAATAGAGAAATATTGATAAGAATAGAGAAAAACCTGGAAGCGATAAAAAAACTTTCTTCCAGCCAGCCATGTGATTGTTCGAAAATAGAATCTCTTATAAACTCTATTCAGGAAGAGTCAAAAGAACTATCCGCATCATTTAATAAGTGGACAGTCGCATAAATATTTGCTATAATAATAAATAATTATGCGCATATGTCATATCATAACAAAGCCTGAGCTTGGCGGGGCACAGCTCTCCACTTTAAATCTCGTTTCCAATCTTTCAGAAGATAAATATCAGGTATCTATTATTACTTCTCCTGAGGGTATATTAAGGCAGGAGTTTAAAAACCTTAAAAACGCCACTGTTTATTTTTCTCCATTTCTAACAAGATTTGTAAATCCCCCAGCAGATATATTAGCATTAATGCATATATATGATATATATAGAAGCATCAAGTTTAAAATTATTCATACGCATAGCTCAAAGGCCGGCATTATAGGGAGATGGGCTGCATTATTTGCAAGGGTACCTGTTATTTTGCATACGGTTCATGGGTGGCCTTTTAATGAATATCAGCCGCTTTTAGTAAAAAGATTTTATATTTTTCTCGAAAGAATCACAGCAATTTTCACTGCAAAAATTATATGTGTTTCAAAAAAGGATATAGAAACAGGCTTAAGATACAGAATAGCGCCAAAAAAAAAGTTTATTTTGATAAAGTACGGGATATCTCTTCATCAGTTTAAGAATTTAGCTTGTAATAAAAAAGAGAAGAAAAGAGGTTTGGGGATTAACAATGATGACCCTGTTATTGGAATGATATCCTGTCTTAAGCCTCAGAAAGCTCCCCTGGATTACATTAAGGTATGCATGGATGTTTATAATAAAATACCCGGCATCAATTTTTTATTGATAGGAGACGGTGTTTTAAGAAAAAAGTGCAAGTCGGAACTCAGCAGGCTTTCGTTAAACGGAAGGTTTATTTTTACAGGTTGGAGAAGAGATATTTCCGAGCTCCTGGATATAATTGACATAGTGGTCCTGACAAGCAAATGGGAAGGCCAGCCTATAGCAATAATAGAGGCGCTCAGTAAAGGCAAACCAATTGTCGCAACTGATGCCGGAGGCATCCGGGAATTGGTAAAAGACGGAGTTACGGGCTATATTACGAAGCCAGGACAATGCAGTGATACGGCTGACAGTATATTACGTATTCTCAAAGACAGGAATTCTCTTTTTAAGATGAGCCAGGAAGCAGCTAAATCAATAGACGATTCATTTGATATTAAGGTTATGGCGCACAATATGGACGATCTATATGGGAGCCTGATATGATTTTATTTTATATAATGCTGTGTTCTTTTATTTTAAGCCTTTTATTTACCCCTATTACCGTCAAGATAAGCGCAAGGTTTAATATATTCAAGCCCGCGAAAGGCGGACAGGGTAAACCTTGCATAGGAGGGATAGGCATCTACATGGCATTTCTTGCAGCAGTTTTATCCAGCCTGTTTTTTATTAAATTACCAGTTATGAAAATATCAGGAGCCATATTGTCAACTTTTATAATATTATTGCTTGGGTTGATAGACGATATAAAAGATCTAAGGCCTTTATTAAAAATATTAGGAGAACTGATAGGCATAGTTATCTTAATGTTATTTGGATTTTTCACTAAAATAGCATTTATTCCCGGCTGGGCAAATATTTTCATTACAGTATTATGGCTTTTATTTATAACAAACGCATTTAACCTGCTAGATATAATGGACGGCTTAACATCAGGTCTTGTTATTATAATATCTCTAAGCCTGCTGATAATCGCGTTTATAAACAAAGATATGTTTTCCTGCGTTATCCTGGCAGCTCTCGTAGGTGCTCATACAGGATTCTTAAGATATAATTACCCTCCTGCAAGGGTTTACATGGGAGATACGGGCAGTCTTTTTTCAGGATTTTTGCTAGCAATGGTTGCTATAAATATTAGCTATGCTCCCATGGAAAGAAAGATTGCGCTTCTGACGCCTATTTTGGCAATGAGCCTGCCTATTTATGACACATTGTTTCTAATAGTCATGCGTATTAAAAAGAAAAAGCCTATTTTTAATAAGACAAAGGATCATTTTGTACTGAGGCTGTTGACTATAGGCTGCAGCGTAAAAAAAAGTATATGGATAATGTATTTTTTCAGCATATTTCTGGCGTTTTCAGTAATAATAGTCGCTTTCAGTAAAAATTTAACAAGCTTGATTGTCCTTGGAATTGTAGGGCTGGTATTTATTTTTATGGGTAAAAAAGTCGGGCTGGTAAATACAGGCGATTGATTAGTTTAAAGTTAAAAGCTTATGAAAAATGAGGAAAATACAGTAATATTAGGCGCAGGGCTTGCAGGCTTAAGCGCAGCGTATCATTTGAAGAGCGGCTATGTCTTATTTGAGAAAGATAACAAAATAGGCGGCATGGCCAGGTCAATACATAAAGACGGGTATGTCTTTGATTATGACGGGCATCTTCTGCATTTCAAAAATAAATACGCATTCAACCTGGTTTCAGAGCTTTTAAATGGGAATATGGCCCCGCATAAACGTAATTCCTGGATATATTCAAAAGGCATTTTTACCCGCTATCCTTTTCAGGCAAATTTCTATGGTCTTCCGAATTGTGTGGTCAAGGATTGCCTGATGGGTCTTATTAAGGCCAGATTTTTAAGCGCATCGCCTTCAAATTTAAACGGAAATTTTGAAAAATGGATAATAAAAACGTTTGGCCAGGGCATAGCAGACCATTTTATGCTGCCCTATAATAGAAAATTCTGGACAATTGAGCCAAAGGAGCTGACATGTGACTGGCTTAGCGGGTTTGTGCCGGTCCCGAACCTGGAAGATACAGTGACAGGCGCTATCTCAGATAATACAAAGCCGTACGGTTATAACTCCAGGTTCTGGTATCCTGTAAGGGGCGGGATATCCGAATTAGTAAAAGGATTTTCAGATAGAATTAAAAATGTGCATATTAATAAGAGAGCTGTTGCTATAGATCAGCACAGGAAAGAGGTTGTTTTTGAAGACGCCACTATTAAGAAATTTAGAAATATGATAGTTACTATACCCCTGCCGGAACTCTCTAATCTTTTGGTGGATATGCCTTCAAATGTGATGCACGCATTTTTAATGCTGAGATGGACGTCTATCTTTGTGTTAAATTTTGGCATCAAGAGCGATAATTTAACAGAAAAACACTGGGTGTACTATCCTGAAGAAAGCATGATTTTTTACAGGACAGGCTTTCCTACAAGTTTTTCAACGGATGTTGCTCCTGGCAACAGGACTTCTATCTACGCGGAGATATCGTATTCAAGCGCGAAAGAAATAGATAAAAAAGAGACAACATTTAAAGCTATAAAAGATCTTAAAAGATGTGGTATCATTTCAGACGAGTCTAGCGTAGAAATTTGCCTGCCAATGGATATAAAATATGGTTACGCACTGTATGATTCCAATAGAAAATATGCGGTTGGGGTTATAAAAGATTACCTGAAAAAATTTGACATCTACTCTATCGGAAGATACGGCAGCTGGGAATATATGTCTATGGAGGATGTTATTTTAGAAGGGAAAAATTTGGCAGATAGTTTGAAAGCTTAACTTTTCGATGCGGCCGTTTTGCGGCCTTGTTCGAAGAATATTCTTCGAACAAGCTCGGATATATTATTGTTCGAGTGAACGAAGTGAGTCGAGAACCTGAATTTATGGCGATCTATATACTTGGGATTTCCTGTTTTTATCACGATTCAGCAGCTGCGCTGTTAAAAGACGGTGAAATCATAGCTGCGGCGCAGGAAGAGCGTTTTACTCGTAAGAAGCATGATTCTGATTTTCCTGGGAATGCTGTTAAATATTGCTTATGTGAAGCTGGCATAGAATCTAAGGATTTATCTTTCGTAGTTTTTTATGATAAGCCTCTTTTGAAGTTCGAAAGGATACTCCTGACGTATCTTTCTTATGCTCCCAGGGGTTTCAGATCTTTTAATAAAGCGATTCCATTATGGCTAAAAGACAGGCTCTGGATGCCTAGTTTTATATCTGAAAAACTAAATTATGGCGGTAAGATTTTTTTCACAGAACATCACGAGGCCCACGCTTCATCTGCTTTTTACCCATCTCCGTTTAAAGAAGCTGCTATCCTTACGATGGATGGGGTAGGAGAGTGGGCAACCACAAGTTTCGGAATTGGCAAAGATAATAATTTTGAATTGTTGCATGAAATAAAATTTCCACATTCCTTAGGGCTTTTATACTCAGCTTTTACTTATTATACAGGTTTTAAAGTGAATTCTGCTGAATACAAGGTCATGGGCCTTGCGCCTTACGGAGAGCCAAGATATGCGGATTTAATATTAAAAGAACTCATCGATCTTAAAAAAGATGGGTCTTTTAAGCTTAACATGAAGTATTTCAACTATTGCGCAGGCCTTACAATGACAAATAAAAATTTTGACAGGTTGTTTAACAGGCCTCCCAGAAAACCTGAAGCTCAGATTACCCAGATGGATATGGATTTGGCAAGGTCGGTCCAGGCAGTTACAGAAGAAGTAATGTTAAAAACTTCAAGGCATATCTATGAGCTGACAGGCCAAAAAAATCTATGTCTTGCAGGCGGGGTCGCATTAAACTGCGTGGCAAATGGAAGAATTTTAAAAGAAGGGCCTTTTGAAAATATCTGGATTCAGCCTTCCAGCGGAGACGCAGGGGGAGCGCTTGGAGCAGCGCTGAGGATCTGGTACGGATATTTAGGAAATAAACGAAGAGCAGATGATATAAATGATTCCCAGAAGGGTTCATTTCTTGGCCCGGAATATCCCGATAGTTACATAGAGCGTTATATTAAAACCAATAATATTCCATATGCTAAGTTTACAAAGGAAGGATTGCTTAAAATTGTAAGCCAATATATAATAAATGAAAAAATAATAGGCTGGTTTCAAGGGAGAATGGAGTTTGGGCCAAGAGCGTTAGGGGCCCGCAGCATAATAGGTGATGCACGTTCTCCGGCTATGCAATCCAGGATTAATCTTAAGATAAAATTCAGAGAATCTTTCAGGCCGTTTGCGCCAAGCGTATTGGCTGAAAAAGCAAAAGATTATTTTGACATAGATTCTGAAAGTCCTTATATGCTTTTAGTAGCAAACGTAAAAAGCAGCCATTTAAAAAATGATAGTTTAAAAGAGCCAAAAGGCTTTGAAAGACTGAAAATTATGCGATCTGATATACCGGCAGTTACTCATGTTGATAATTCAGCCAGGCTGCAGACTGTATCAAGGAACACTCCTAACGGGATTTACTACGAACTTATAAATGAGCTATATAAAAATGCAGGCTGCCCTATGATAATAAATACATCTTTCAATATAAGAGGAGAGCCTATAGTTGCCAGCCCTGAAGACGCTTATAGGTGTTTTATGCGGACTGAAATGGATTATCTTGTAATGGGGAATTTTGTGCTTGATAGAAAATTACAGCCGGAGCAGAGTGCAGAGACAAAGCAGTATTTCGAATTGGATTAAGGAGACGCGAGATGAACGAAGGCCTGAGAAAATTCGGGTTTAACTTAGGGGTGGGCTTAAACATATTGGGTTATGTCCTGTTTTACAGGCATAAAGAGTATTTTGTATGGTTTTCAACAATTGGCTCTATCGTTTTAATATCAGGCATTATATATCCAAAATCATTAACGCCGCTAAAAAGGCTTTTGGACAGGATAATAACTATTATCGGATGGTTTGCAAGCACAATAAGCCTGTTGATAGTTTTTTATCTGATATTTACTCCAATATGCCTTTTATTAAAGATTTTTGGAAAAGATTTGCTGAATGAAAAGATGGATAATACTTCTTCCTCTTATTGGATTAAGAGGAAACAAGATATTTTTTCAAAACAGTTTTATGAACGTATGGGATAAGAGATGAGCTTGATTAACAGGGTAAAAAAGATAATATCCGAGAAGCAGATTATAAAAAGCATGACCATGAAAAACCTTGAAGAGAGGTATGTCGGCTCTGCCCTGGGTATATTATGGGCGATTATAAATCCTTTATTAATTATGTTCGCCATCGCATTTGTTTTTAACAATATAATGAAAACGGAAATGAAAAATACGCCGTTATTTATGCTGAGCGCATTATTACCATGGTTCTTCTTTGCAAATTCTATATCGGAGGCTACAACTTCAATGAGGAGTAATATAGGCGTATTAAGTCAATTTGTCATGGCACGTGAAACCGTACCCTTGTCTATAACGTTTGCAAACTTTATTAATTTCTTGTTTGGTTTTATAGTTATTTTGCCGCTTTTTATCATATTCAATATAACTGTTGTCAAATATTTGCCGCTGCTTTTAATTCTAATGGCCTTACATTTTATTTTTACGCTTGGGATTTGCTTATTATTCAGTATAGTCAATGTCTATTTCAGAGACTTATCGCAGCTCTTGAATGTTGGTTTGATGTTTTTCTTCTGGGTTACGCCTGTATTTTATTCTTTAGAGATGATACCCGAAGCGTATCGTAATATTATTATAATCGCAAATCCTATGGCATGTTATGCTATACTATACAGGTCTTTATTGTACTATGGTACCACCGGAGAAGCGTATATATGGCTACTGGCGGCTATGTTTGCTTTAATTAGCGTAATAAGCGGATACATCCTGTTTGCGAAGAAAGAAACAGAGATTTTGAAATATTTATAGATAAGGTTTTCAACTATATGAGTTTAATATCTTTGAAAGATGTCTGGTTGAAATACAGGATTCAGTTTAAAGAAGACGGAGTGAATTCTTATGAGGATTTCTGGGCTGTTAAGGGTATAAGTATAGATATAAATAAAGGAGAGGTTTTTGGGATTATAGGCGAGAATGGAGCAGGTAAGACAACATTGCTTAATATAATAGCAGGCATGCTGAAGCCTGATAAGGGCACGGTTGAGATAAACGGTACTATTTCCGCTATTATGGAGATAGGCGCTGGTTTTCAGAAAGACCTGACCGGCAAAGAAAACATATACCTTACTTCCTCATTGTTTGGCCTTACAAATGAGGAGATTTCTGCAAAATATGACGATATAATAAAATTCGCCGATATAGGGCGGTTTATTCATGCGCCTGTAAGAGTCTATTCTGCGGGCATGTATATGCGATTAGCCTTTGCTATAGCGATTCATATAGACCCTGACATATTGTTAATAGATGAAATCTTTGCCGTAGGGGATATTTATGCCAAATATAAATGCATTAATAAAATATTTGAACTGAAAAAACAGGGAAAGACCATTATTTTTATCAGTCATGATATAGAAATGTCGAAAAGGTTATGCACAAGAGGCATATTTATCAGAGATGGCGCGATTGTCAAGGAAGGCCCCATAGATAAGCTATGTACTTATTATATGGAATCAGTAGGAGATAAAAAAGGAATAGCTATTGTGCAAAAAGGCCAAATTGGAGCGATTTTTAACAATGGAAAGTTTATCTTGAGGTGGAAGGATAGAGCTATTACTTGCGGTTTAGCCGGACATACTATAATAAGATCTTCAGGCAAGGAATATTTATCTACCACTGCTGTTTGGCAGGTACAAAAATCTACAACAGATAGAGAAATAATTGCGATAGGAAGGTGGCTGGATCTTAATGTTAGCGAATACTGGAGGATAGTTTTTTTGAATGAAAAAGAATTTATCTGGGAAATAGTGGTTGATATAAGTGAAGAAATTTACATAGAAAGATTTTTTACATCAGTTATTTTTATAGACAATTACAAATCCTGGTTCACCCTGGAAGATAAGACAGATTTTCCGGATAAATTCGCTCATTTATTAAATTGGCAGTGTTCTCCAATAGACGATTCCATTAACAGGGTGATTGGTTTTAGAGGTGATAGTGATATGGAAGAACCGCCTCCAGCTATAATTTTTGACAGGATGCAGGATAATACAAATGTGGCATGTCAGGTAGGCAATACAGGATCTGATATCAGCGGCAGAGTGATTGTATATCAGTATATGCCGGAGAATCCGGGCGGGAAATACACTAAAGGCAAATACAGATGTTTTTCAGCCAGGGTAATGTTATTTGAGGACAGCGAAAAAAACGAATTGAAACACTATTTAGATAACGCCAGGAAAATAGCACAGGAGTCTAAAATTATACGCAAAGGCCTGCTTAGCCTTTTTTGCATGGAGAATAAAGTTGAAATATACTGGCAGGATAGATTGATAACATCCGGGATGGGCTTAAATACAAAATTTAGATGCCA
>Ga0172375_10003140_pt1 | contig 25343 bp, 23 predicted proteins | sample LakKiv1m_FD_114537 | JGI IMG/M metagenome (GOLD analysis project Ga0172375, IMG submission 114537) | Freshwater microbial communities from Kabuno Bay, South-Kivu, Congo - kab_092012_11.1m | ecosystem: Environmental > Aquatic > Freshwater > Lake | place: Democratic Republic of the Congo...
AGTATTGCGGTGTCCGGCAGTGCGTTCGACTACAATGAGGGCGGCGGCCTGCTGGTTCAAGTCGGCGGATACGACGATATCAACGTGACGCTAAGCGATATCGAAGCCAATGGCAATGGGCGTCTTATAGGACCACCGGGGAACCTTCATTCCGTTGGAGACGGCATTGTGGTTGAGGCCGTAGCCGCATCGGGTGATGCCACGATCACGGCCACAGGCATTGATGTGTGGTACAACGAAGAGGATGGCATGGCGTTGAGGGCCTCGACAGGATTGGGATTCTGGCCTGTGTTCAAGGCTCGCAATCTGTCGTACCTCCCGCCCCCCTACCTCCCGCCCGTAAGCGGCGGCGATGTGACCATCACGGTCGCCGACGTGAGGGCCAATGGCAATGGCTATAACGGCGTTGGTGTTTCGGCCTCCGCGGGTGGAGTCGATGTCACGGCCTCCGCGGGTGGCGACGACTCGAGGGCCGTCGTGCAAATATCCGACGTGCAAGCGTGCGGAAATGGGTCAAGTTATTACGGTAATGGGATCAACGTCAACGCGACTGCCGGAGGTGCTTTATTGAGACTCGATGGTGCCGACTACGGGACTGTCGTCATTGACATCCATGATGTCCAGACATCGGGTAACTGGGGGGATGGTGTGTGGACCGCTGCGATGGCTGGCAGTGAAACGAGCGTTACGATCCATGACGTGGAAGCGAATTTCAATGGATACGAATACGACGGGTACTGCTACGGCGATGGGGTGTTCGTTGCGACTGAATGCCTGCAAGGGGATGCGACGGTCAGTCTGTCCGATATCACGGCAAACAACAATGCCGATAGCGGCGTGAGGGTGATCGGCGGTCTGCGCGCTACTGTGAAAGGCGAATCGGGCCCTGTTCCGTCGTTGTCCGGAGACATCACGGTGACCGTGACGGACAGTACGATGACCTACAATGGCTACTATGGGCTCGAGCTTGGTGTAAGAGGGTTCAATCCTGATTTCGCCGCCAGCGAGGCCAGCGTGACCGTGTCCGGCTGTTCGCTTTATGGCAATGACGAGTATGACCTGTATAATGACGGCGATCCCGTCAATGCCGCCTACAACTGGTGGGGGCAGAACGCGAATCCATCGGCTCAGATTGGCGGTCCGGGCACCGTTACGTTCATTCCGTGGTTGTCGGATCTACCATAGCCGATATCTCAACACGAAACATGCCAACAGCCGCCCGGAACGTTCGGGCGGCTGTTGCTTTTTTGGGAAGATGCAGCTAATCATGTCCTCTGACGGTACAGCGCCGGATCGATCGCTGCCAGCATGCGGTCCATCGCCAGATCCCGCTTCAGGAATGCGCACACGGCCTTGAGTACGGGGGTGGGGTCCTTGAGCAGGTCATTGTAGCAGCAGCGAAGGACCTCCGCATGCTTCTGTTGCGGCAGCCAGGCGTCGAGCTTGGCCAAATGCCTCTCGTAGTACTGGGCCATCTGGGCATCGGCCGGTCCCTTGTCCGATCGGCCCAGTTTGCCGAGCATGGCCGACTGAGATGACAGAACCTCGTCCATCCGGCGGGTCATGAAGATGACTCGATAACGATGGTCTGCCGGCAGGTTGTACAGGAGAAGGGAGACCACCTTCAGTACCTTGCCCTCCGCCTCGCCGATCCACGACGCATCGCGTGCCATGGCTTTGACCTTCTCGTACTCGTAGTAGCCGCGGGGATTGTTCGCGTCGGCCGTGCGGAGTCCGTCGCATAGGACGGGCAGGCCGCCGGCCTCCAGAATCTGCATCATCAGCGAGGTGCCGGAACGCGGCAACCCGGATACAACCGTAATCACAGTGGACGTATCGTTAGCCATGCCAGGAACCCTATATCACGACGCGGAGCGGTTTGAGCAGCAAGATCCCGAAGACCAGTGTCAATACACAGAATACCAGGAGCCAGTGATGGGAATGGCCGCTGAGCGGCAGGCCGGTTGCGGGATACTGGACCGTGATGGCCGTCACCGGACTGCCGTCCGGGAGCGGAATCTCGCCGGGGTTGGTCAGTTCGGCCCAGAAACCGGCTTGCGGACGTACGGGGGCGAGCCGACCGATGGTACGCCCCGCCGCCACGCTCTTGCGAATAGGAGTCCCGTTCACGATTAGATCCACCCAGCCCGCTCCGGCAGATGCCACGCGCAGACGCCAAGAGACTTCGTTTCGGGACGGTGCGCGCACGGGGTCGGAATCGATCACGAGGCCGGGTGATGCCGCGAGCGCCATGGTCTGATTCATCACCGGCAGGTTGTCCTGCAGGCGGGCGGTGATGACGGTGGTCTCTCCCGGCTGAAGCGGCCGCGCGGAGAACCAGCAGGCTGCCTGGACCAGGATCAGGACCATGGGGATCAAGCTGGCAAGCAGCGGAAGCATCAGGGTCCCCAGGTACGCCAGGTTGGCGACCATGCCGCGTCCGAAGGCGCCGAGGTTGACGATGATATCGTCCTTGAAAAGCACGAATTCCAGCAGCCGTGCGAGGGCGCGGTTCTTCTTTCTCTGCACAGTCCTGGCGTTGGAGGTCAGCTTGAAGATCAGGAGGATCAGCACCGTGGCGACGAGAGACACGACGATCATGGCGGGCCAGGGGCTGGCCGCCCGGAACGGCCCCAGCAGGGCATCGAACAACCGGTTCAGTATCGTGTTCAGTGCGGTCATGCTTTCTGCCGTCTCTCGCTACTCTACGTAACCCAAACCCTTCAGGCGCTCCTTGACCTGCTGCTCGGAGACGGCGTCATCGTCGTCGGCGGCCTTCTCCAGCACATGCAGGGCGTATTCCTCCACGGAGGAATAGCCCTTTTCCGCCGCCGTCTTCTTGAGCCGCTCGTAGAGCGCCTCACTGATCTTGATCTTCGGTCCGAACATAGGTCCTCCTCCTGTCATTCAAATGCCGGTTTTCCTGTCATGCCCTCCGGTCGGGGTGCGCCCAGCGTCTGCAGGATGCCGGGCGCCAGATCCACCAGGGCGGGCTTCTCCAGCGCGAGCTTCCGGCTGGCGAGCAGCACGCCCGGCACGTTGGCCGAATCCGTGGCGTGATCTCCGCTCCAGGCGTCCTTGTTGTCGAGCACGTGCTCCTTGGGATACTTGCCGAGGATCGTATCCCAGGAGGCGCGGTAGCCCGGGGCGTAGCCAATAACCAGGTCGGGCGCCAAGCCGGAGCAGGGGCCCGAATAGATTTCGGAGGGTTGATACACATGGGAGATCACGGCCTCGCCGCTGTCGGGGTCGCTGACGGCGAGTAACTTGGCAATCAACTCTTTCTTGAGCCCTTCGGCGGACGCCCCGGGCGAGACGGAACCGTGCAGTTCGCGGCCCCGGAGATTCAGGTAGAGACTGTTGATGCCCAGGCCGTAGGCGCGCGTGCGGTCCCACTGGATGTCGGTGAAATAGGCGTCGTGCCCCCGGCGGGCGCCGCGGAGCAGCGGTGCGTACCCGTTGTCCATCAGCCAGGAGTTCAGATTGAACTGGCGACGAAACGATCCGAAGCCGTGGTCGGACATGACGATCAGAAGGGTGTCGTCACTGACGCGTTTCGCGGCCTGGCCTATGACCGCATCCATCTGGCTGTACAGCCAGGGGAGGAAGTCGCCCTGTTCCCTGGCCAGCTCCGGCGAATAGGCGGGATGCTTCGGATCCAGCGTTCGCCAGAACATATGCGAGTTGAGGTCCAGCGAGCAGAAGTAGGAGAAGAAGAACCCTTCCTGGAAGCGGGCGAATTCACTCTCGAACATCCGCCGTTCCTCGTTGAGCACAAACGTCGCCTGTTCGCGATATCGGGTGTCATTGAAGACGCCGGAAGAGAGGGCGCTGGTGTCGGCCGGCAGCCCCTGCGTATAGAACGGGCCAATGCGCCCGGCAAGTTCGCGGGAGTAATCGGCCGGCGTCGACAGGGGCAGGGCGGGTTCGGCCGGGTCAAGATTGAGAGGCGTGACGTAGAGCGCGAAGGGCTGGCGCGCCTTCTTGAGGTAGAACCGGCAGATGACAGCCACGTCCGTCATGTGCGGAAGGAGCGGAAAACGAAGGTGGATCCAGTCGCTCCACTCGCCTTCCTTCAGGATGACCTCGGCGTCCTGAATGGACAGGCGGATGGCGGGGTTCACGGGATCGACGAAGACATTGAATGGAATGTTCGTGTCCCGATTGTCCGCGGCAAAGGAGTTGCGGGGGCCTCGCAGGACACAGGTGGCGGCGGAATCGCCGAGATGGATCGTCTCGATGTGCCCGCCGGGCACGTCGTGCGAGGTTTCCCTGGAGTCATTGGTGTAATACGAAAAAATGCCGTAGCTGCCGTGCACATCCGGGGTGCCGAGACCGGACAGGCTCCGGGCTTTGCTGTCCGTCGGCGGGAAATTGGCCGGCATGCGCAGCACGGTGCAGTCCACGCCGTGCTCCTCGAGGGAGTTCCAGAATGTTGGTCCCTGGCGCAGGTTCTCGACCTTGCCGCCCGTCAAAGGAAGCTGCCAGGAACCGATCCGTACCGACTTGGTGGCGCCGCTGGCGCGCGAGGTGGAGAGGTAGGGCTCCAACGTGGCCGGATTGCGGGCAATGAAGTCGAAGATGCCGTGTCCGCCCGGATTCGTGCCCGATATGAAATTGGACCAGGCCACAGGGCTCTGGGGGGGATCGCTGGTTCGGAGTGGCGAAAAGGCCCCGCTCTCGATCAAGCGCCGGGCGTTGGGCATCCGGCCTTCCCTGACGAACCGATCGAGCAAGCCGGGGTCCATGCCATCCATGCCCAGGACGATGACGGACTTTGCGCGGGGCCGCGCCTGCACGATGGACGGAAAGCCCAGTCCGCAGACGGCCGCGCCGGCGCCGAGCAGGCCGAGGAAGCGGCGGCGGCTCATCGGGTGACGGCGATCACGCATGCGCTCCCTTCTCCCGGGCGGTGCCCAGGACCTGGCCATCCATGTACGGCGGTTTCTGAATCCCGAACAGACTCAATAGGGTGGGCGCGATATCCATGATGTGGGGCTTGCCGCCGGATGCGGTGAGCTTCCGGTTGGAGAGCAATACGCCCGGCACGAGGGTCGTGTCGATACAGTGGTCTCCGCTCCAGGGGCGCGTGTTGTCGCTGAAGAGGTCGCCCGCCACCTGGCCCTTGGCTGTTTCCCACGAAACCCGGTAGCCCCGTTGATAGCCGACGATCAGGTCGGGCCCATTCTCGCGATAGGGGCCCGAATACACGCGGTGGTTGTCATAGACGGCATGCACGACGGCCTCGCTGCTTTCCGGATCCTTCAAGGCGGTCAACTTGGCTGCGATCTCCTTCTTCAGCGCCTCGCGTTCGGATTCGGTGACCGTGCCCCTGGCCTCGCGGCCTTTCAGGTTGAAATAGATACCCGACAGTCCGAAACTGTAGGCGCGGGTCTTGTCCCAATCCACGTCCATGAGATAGTCGTGGCTCGTCGCTTCCGCGCGCCTCACCAGGTAGCCTTCCTGCTCCAGCCATCGGTTGATGTGAACATTGCGGCGGAACGAGGCAAAGCCGTGATCCGACATGACGAACAGGATGTCGTCCGGCCCCAACTCGGCCTGCGTCTTGCCGAGTAGATTATCCAATTCGCGGTAGGCCGCCGTGACGGGGTCGGGTTCGCCCGGGGCCAGCGGCGTCGTTTCGGCACGATGCCGTTTGTCGACATAGCGGAAGAACATGTGCTGCACGCGGTCCGACAGGTCGAACACGCAGCAGCACATGCCGGTGCGCGTTCGCTTCAGCGCCTCAAAGAACATGGTTCTACGCTCCGCGTGAATGTCGTACGTCTGCTGGAGGAACTGCGCGTCGGTCAGGATGCCTTCGGTGAGGGCCCAGGTGTCCTCCGCCAGCCCCAGTGTGGCAAACAAGCCATGCAGCTTGGCCAGATAAATTGAGTAATACGGGGGGTGGGAGATCGGCATGGCGGGGTGTTCCGGATGCAGGTTGATCGGGGTGACGTAGAGCCGGAACTCCGGCTTTGCGGCGATCAGCAGGAAGCGACAGATGCCGTGGATGCGCTGCCATCCGGCCCGGAACTTGACGGGGATCCATTCCGAGTAGCGGCCAACCTGCAGAGTGACCGTCTGGCCCGATAACTTCAACGTGGCTGACGCTTCGTCTTTGCCGAGGTCAACGACCATGCGGGCCTGGAGCGGTGTTCCATTTACCGTGGGGCCCGGCAGGTGGGTGACGATGCGGCGATCCGTTCGCGTGACGGTGATCCGTGCGCCTTCGGAACCCTGGCCGGAGTCGCCGGCGCTTCGCGGGGCCGGGTTCACCGCCTCCGTCGTGTAGAACGTGAAGGCGCCCTGGGTGCCGCGCAGGTCCGGCACGCACATGGCCGACAGGCACAGACCGGAGAACTTCTCAGGCGGGAATGTGATGGGCACCCGGAGCACGGAGCTGAAGACACCGTGCTCTCCGAGCACCCTCCAGAATGGCTGGCTCTTGCGGAGCAGCTCGATTTCGGCGGAGGGTCCCCCGAAGAGACGGCGCTTTCCCGTTTCGCGGATACGGGACGAGGAGAGCTGAGGCAGGTAGGATTTCAGGTCGCGATTCAGGAAGTCAAAGATGTTGTGTTTGCCGGGATTCACGCCCGTGGCAAAGGATGACCAGGCCACCGGCGACATGGGCGGGCAGGTGGATTGGAGTTCGGAGAACGTCCCGCTCTCCGCCAGCGCACGGAAGTGCGGGAGCTCGCCTTTCTGCATCAATTCCCGAAGCCGCTGCGGATCGAGCCCATCGAGGCCCAGGACCACGGCACGTTTGACGAGGGGCTTACCGCCGCGGCGCCGCCGGCGCCGTATCCCGTGGACCAGGAGCCGGATGGGGAAGGACAGGATGGATAGCAGCGCCAGTCCAACGGTGGCGAAGAGAATCAGGAACGAGCCGAGAAACGTGAAACCCGCGCCCGGCCCGATGTAGGCGAGAGGAGCCATGTTGGCGCTCAAGAAGCTGGGGTCCGACATCATCACATCTTCAACCTTATCAGTCACGGCGGGGCATTGGCAACACCATAGGCCCGACCGAAAGGCGGAGATGACAATCGCGGGCTTTTGTGGTATCAGAAGTCCGAACACTAGGGATCGAAGAGTCCGGAGGGAGAACGACTGAAATGAACAAATACATGAGACTGGCTTTCGCCGTGCTGGTGATTCAAGGGTTGATGGCCGTGTCGGCCATGGCGGGATGGAAGTTCTGGAAGAGCGATGACGACAAGGCGAAGGCCAAGGAAGAGGCGACACCGCAGTGGACTCGCGAGGCCATATTTGTGGCTTCCAGCGACGAGGTCGAAAAAGAGCTGCTGACGTTCATGCGGAGCCGCGAATTGGTGTCGAAGGATGTTGCCGTGCTGACCCGACTGGTGCGGGCCAAGCAGGCCCAGTTCGCCGATGTCCAGGACAAGTTGCAGAAGGAATTCGGCATCGAACCGGCCAAACAGTACGACTATGACTCGACGGCCATGATCATCTACGAGGCGAAGACCGATAAGGCCGAGAAGAAGGAATTCAAGAAGCTGGAGACGGCGGAGAAGGGGCAGATCTTCCTCAACATGCTGGCGCTGAAACGACGCCTGGACGGCGACATCACCGTGCTGGAGCGCGTAGACAAGGAACAGAGCGAGAACCTGGCCAACATCCACAGTGTCCTGCTCCGCAAGTACGGGGTGCGTCGCGACCGGCAGTATCAGTACGACAAGAACAAGAAGACTCTCTACGAAGTGACCCTGAAGGCGCCGGCAGGCCAAGGCAAATCCGAGAAGAGTGAAGAAGAGGCGGAGTAATCCGGCGCCTCCTGCCTGGACGGCGGCTGCGGTCAGTCGGGGATGGGGGTGTCTTCCAGGACGGTCTCACCCAGATCGATGGCCCTTCCGGCTTCCTGCTCGATCTGTTTGATGTGTACCTGAGTGCACTCGGTCAAACGCTTGGCAATGATCTGGTACTCCCGCGAGTCGGACGTGACGATGGCGAAGAAGCCGGTCTCCGTGATGGATCGCTCGATTTGGAGCGCCGTATTAATGGCGTCGTGAATGGACAGTTTTCCGTGACGCGCCTCGAACTCGGCGTTGACCGCAAAAGTCACATCCTCCTGAATGGCCTTCTGGTTGAACCGACCGACGTTGTAGAAGACGGAACCCTTGTCCAGGATCTTGTAGAGGGATCGGATCACGCTGGCGTGCTGCATTTCGTCGGCGGCCATTTTGGCCCAGAACTTCTCCGACGTTTTCAATCGCCGGCTGTAGGCGCTGTAGAGGGAGCTGGCCGCTTCCTCCAGGGACACGAGGAGCCCCAGCATATTGGCCTGTGAAGCCTTTACCGATGCCTGTACGTTCTGACTGGCAGGCGACGCAACCGGAGCTCTGGGAACCGACCTGCGTGCACCCATGAGGCGCCACTTGAACCGCTTGGCCTCGAGCTGCAATCGCTGGGCGTGGGCCTTCGTATAAGCTTCGAGCGACTTGAGGGTGTCCATGATCTGGGGCGTATCGGTATCCACGACGTGGAAGAATCCGGTCTCGATCATGCTGTTCTCGAGGTCCAGCGCCAGTTTGAACGCTTCGCGCATGGTAATGCCGCGAGTCTCGGCGCACTGCTTCTGATCGTCAATCCACGTGAGTGACTTTTCAATTGTCGTCGTGACAAACTCCGGTCGTCGAAATGTGTATTCCCCGCTCTTCAGCTTGTCGTCAATGGTCATGATAAGCGCGGCATGGTCCCACTCTTCCTTGGAGAGGCCGGCCCAGAATGTGGAGCCTTCCGGAAGCAGCGCGCCAAAGGTGCTGTAGAGGGTAGCCGTCGCTTCTTCGTGCTGCGCGAGCAGGCGGGTGTAGGGGCCCGCCATGAGTTGCGCCCTTCGCTTGTTGGATAGTTGTACGAGCATGCAATCCTCCCTATTACCGCTATCAGTCTGCCGCAGCGGTTGGGTGCAGTCAATCCTCAACGTCCGGCGGATACAAGGCGGCGGAGGTTGATTAGTGCTTGGATTTGGCCGGCGTCTTTGCGGGGGACTTGGCCGGGGCCAGCTTGGCGGCCGGTTCCTCGGACGGCTCGGGGAAGGCGTCGGCGAGCGCATTGTAGGCGGCGAGCAGCGCCTTCCGGAGCGGCTGTTCATCGTTCTTCCGTTGCCGAAGCTGGTTGAGGAACTCCTCCCGTTTCGGGCCGGTTGCCTTATCCATCTCTGCCACGAGAGCGGCGCTGTCGGCGGCAAACTCGTCAAAGGCTTTCTTGGCGTTCGTGAACTCGTCGATAACGGTCTGCTGTTCCGGTGTGATGTCGGCGCCGGCCAGGGAGTTGAGGTCAACGGCCGGAATGGGATAGCGTCCGCCGCCCGCGTCGCCTTCCGCCCCGTCGCCTTCGAAGATGAGCGAGATGCTCTTCATCTTCAGTTGGGGCACGGCCACGTCCTCGCCGCCCTTCTTGGAGAACGTGAACGTCCGCTTCTCGAACCCTTTGAGCTCGACGTCCTTCTCTTCCTTGCCGTCCGACGTGACGTAGGAGACTTTTACGGGCTTGGCCAGCACCATTTTGGTGACACGGCCCAGCTGCTCTTTCATGAATCGGCCCTTGGCGGTGACAAACTGGAATCGGGCGTTCTCGACCCCCTGGAAAGTGCCTTCCTTGACCTGACCGGTCAGTACCAGTTGGTCCCCCAAGGCCGCTGATGCAAGCATTACTGCAGCAAGACTCAATATGAATGATCTCATGGTTCGTGTTTCCTCTTTTCGGCGCTTCCTTGCATGCCGTTCTTATACCTACGCTTCTCGAGCCTCTTATATTAGCGGCTTCCAGACAAGCCTATTGGTATTCGAGAAACCCTTGGACTCGCCGCCTTTCTGTCGCTAGAGTGGCGGCCACAATTCGGAGTCATGCCCTGGCTCTGCAGGCGGCTTGAGAAATCCCGGGCAGGCCGTCGGGAAACACGCTCGCCCTGCGCGAGCCCCTGTATGCAGGGGCTCGGCGAAGGGGTGAGCAGACGATTTTGACAGGTGTGCCTGACCGGGAGATGTATGGACGGTACTCAGACTCCAGATACCGGATCGGTGGCGGGGGCGGCGGGTTCGTCGGCCCGGGAACTGCCGCCGAAAGCCCTGGCTCTGATCGCCTTTGCCGAGGACTTGGCGCGACGCGGCGGCGTGATGGACCAGAAGACCATCGCCCAGCAGCTCGACATAGGCGAGAGCACGATCAGCCGTTACGTGAGCACCTATGAAGAGGTCGTCGCCGCCCTCCGGCCGGTCCTTCCGCTGTCCGCCGCCCGCAAGGTGGAACGCGCCCTCGCGGCCCTGTTGAGCGAAAGGGTGGTCATCACCCATGTCCTCCTTGCCGAGAAGGCCGACGTTTCTCCCGACACGGTGTCGCGCGTGAAGGTCGAGGATCCGGAACTCGGCCGGAGTATCGAGGAGGCGGTGGCGACTTCTCTCAGCCGTAAGATAGAGTCCCTGATCCAGGAAAGGAACGGCCAGGGGCTTCCGGTCACACAGAGATGGATCGCCGAGGCGCTGAACGTCAGTGAGAGCAGTATTGTCAACTACAAGAACACGGACCCGGCGATCCACCGGCTCATCGAGGATGCCCGTCCGCTGTCGGCCGTCGAGAAGGTCCGCGCGGTCGTGGAGGATCTGAAGGCGGAGAACATACCGCCGACCGTGGCGCATATTGTGGACCGGGCGGGCCTGCACCAGGGCACGGTTTCGAAGGTCAAGTTGAGCAACGATGACCTGGCCCAGGATATTGTGAAGGCGCCTCCGCCCCTTCATCTGCGCATGACCGCCGCCGACGTGGAAGCCGAGCTGGCGGCGCGCATCCAGATGTACGGCGATGAGCGGTGCAATACCGTTTCCGCGCTGAACCGGTCACGGACCAAGGGCGGCAATCGCGCGCTCCTGCGCGCCTGCCAACGGCTCGAGATTGCGTTGCCCCGCGCCCAGCCGCGGGAGGTGAACGCGCTGACTTCGTACCTGCACCGGATCGCCGACACCAAGCTGCTGTACGAAGAAGAGGCGGTCGGCCTGTGGAACAACGCCATGGCCGGCGACCGCGAAGCCATGGAAGAGCTCCTGGTCAGGACCCGGCCGCTGGTGGCTTTTGTAATCCAGAATGTGCTGCACGAGGACATCGAGCCCACGGACTTCAAGTCGAACCTGATTGAGTACCTGATCTCACAGGGAGATTACATCATCACCACCGGGTGGGGAAAGTGGGACGGGAAGGGGGGGCTGCTCTGGTACTTCAACCGGATCCTTGGAGACGGTTTGCGAGAGGCCCGGCTTTCCTACTACTACAGCCGGAAGGTCGAAGAACGGCGCCTGGTTTCCGTCAACGCGCCGCTGGGGGGGGCTGAGGAAGGCGATGACGCGCTGACACTGGCGGAGTCGAGACAGATGGAGTCCGGGGAACTGTCGCCCGACATCACCGTGGGTCTTTTGAGCGACGCGTTTCCGTTCGGTGAGGACGAACTGGTCGACCTGCGGGACGCTTCGTCGGGTGTGGGGGTGGTGCTGTCGCTGAACAAGCAAGTCATGGCGGCGTCTTTGAAGGAGGTCTTTCATTCCCCCGAGCTGTCCTCGGTGCTGGAAAGCGGCGTGCGTAACGACTGGGCCCTGTTCATGGTGGGGAGTACCGGAAGACTGGGCACGGCCATCCAGGGAGAATGCTCGGCGCATCTCGTCCTGTTGACCGATGCGTCGGATATATTCACCCGCAAGGCCATGGCGCTTATGGCCAGCCGGCTGTCGGGGAGACTGGAGGCGCACCCGGCGACTCTACCGACGATCATTATCGGCAGGGGAAGGGATTTCGACCGTATCATGAAGTGGATCGCGGTCAACGCCGAACAACACAAGCTGCTGCAGAAGTTCGTGGCGTCGCTCAGCAAATTCGGGGTGGGACTCTCTTCGGGGCACGGCATGGCGATTATTGACGCCGCGACGGTGGCCCCGACGAAGGGCATTGTATCGAACATTCCCGAAACGGAGCTCTTCTTTCAGACGGCCAAGAACGGCCTCCGTGTGGCCGAATCGCGGGAAGGGGCGCACAAGGTGCTCATCAGAAAACTCATGGTGCGCATGTGTCGGAGCGGCGGCGTGGGGTCCGCGGCGGCGGCGCTCGCCATCGCCAACGAGGTCCTCGAGTTCGAATTGAGTTTCCTGGAGGCCCAAAAGACGTTGCTGGAGCGGGCGCGCGCCGCGATGGAAACGACCGCGGCGCGGCTGGACAAGGACACCGCTTCGCGGCAGACCGCGCGCGACGCGAAGACGGGCTAACCGGAAGCACGGTTAGAACATGTACGCCAGGGCCAGACTGTAGTAGAACAACTCAGTGTCCTGACCGGACCGGTTCACGGCGTTGCGAATGCCGGAATCCATCAGAGACGTGTACTTGATGGTAGGCATGAAGACCAGGCTGTCGGTGCGCCAGAAGGGAAACGACACGGCGGCGGTCAGATCCACCAGCGCGGTCTTATCCGCCTCAAACGTCCCGGGTTCGCCCTCCGGGACTTCCAGATAGCCGAAAGTCGCCTCGTTGTACTTGCTGTCGCCCGCGCCCAGCGTCACTTTGAAGTCCAAGGACAGCGTGTCCTCGATCAACTTGAAACTGTGAGCCAGGCTGAACGTGCCGTAGAAGCCCTTGATGTCGCTGAAATCGTAGTAGAGGGTTGCTGTCGGCAGGAGCAGCACGTTGACGGCGTCGCGCGCGAAGAATTCGAAGGTGTCGTCTGGTCCCAGCGTGGGGCTGTCGCGATAGATGTAGGCCACGAGCCCGGCGCTCAGGATCTGGGATTCGAGCGTCACGGAGTAGTCCAGCGTGGTGTCCACACGGGAGTTCCGGGTCGCGTTGGTCACGCTGGTCAGGTCCCAGTTGCCGAACACCATGAGGGAGAAATTACTCCCCTGGAGCGTCACGTTGGGCTGGAAGCACCACTCGTCGTTTAGCACCTGGCCGCGCCAGACAAAGGCGCTGGATATCCGGGGCTCGATGTCGACTTCCACGTCCGTAACAACGGCCTGCGCCTGGAAGCAGGCGACGGCGGCAAAAGCGATGGCAAGCACTACGGACTGGCGGCATTTCATGGTTTCAATCTCCTCTCAGTGTGATGTGTTAGCGGTACTATACAGGAAACCGCGGTTTCTGCAACTGGCCAGCCGCTCATTTCCACAATGACGCCGGGTACTCGCCGGAGTCAACCAGACGGCGTATCCGGCGTACCACGACGGGCTTGTCCTCCGGATAGGTGACCCCGAACCATGCTTCCGGAGTCTTTAACACGTCGGCCGTGGCCTTTCCTTCCCGGATGAGTTTGTCGACGACGCTTGGCATGAAGAACTCGGCTTTCGGGTTGGCGCCGGCCGAGGAAAGAAAGGCGGGAAACTCGTTGGACATGAAACCGAAGATCGACGGAGTGAAGCCCCACATGTTCATGGATACAAACTCGTCGCCCGTCAGCGACTGCCACGATCCGTTGCCGGCGTCGAAACGGGCGCCGGTTCCGGCTTTCTCGATCTTCGTTCGTTCTTCGACGCGGCGGAGGCCGCCGCGGCTGTCGACGTCGCAGACGCCTCGGGCCACATGGCCGTGTTCCGATAGGGTGTTCCGCAGACGAAACCCGACCATGCTATATCGTGCCTCATCGTTGGACCGTTGACTGAGAAAATCGGCGAGGACGCGAAATGACTCGCGCCCGTAAAAATCGTCGGCATTGATGACCGCAAAGGGCCCCTTCACGGCTTCGCGGCAGACGAGTACCGCGTGCGCCGTGCCCCAGGGTTTCTTCCGGTCCGCCGGAACGGCCATGTCGGCGGGCATGGCCGTGGTCAGTTCCTGGAGCACGTACCGGACGCGAATCCGGCGTTCGAGGCGGGCGCCGATGACGGATTTGAAGTCCTGCTCGACACGTCGGCTGACGACAAACACCACTTCGTCGAACCCGGCGCGCAGGGCGTCAAAGATCGAGTAGTCGATGATAAATTCGCCGGCCGGTCCCATGGGGTCCATCTGCTTCAGTCCGCCATACCGGCTGCCAATGCCGGCGGCCAAGACAACGAGGGTCGGTTTCATGGCCGGCACTATACCAAAACGCCGTTCCTCGGGAAGCGGCATCTGAAGTTCACACATGCAGAGAGATGGCGATTTTCCGGGAAGCACGGTAGGATACGTACGTGAGTCAGGAAATCACAACTCGGACGACACCGGTTTGGGTCCCGTTACTGCTCCGCTGGTTCGGCCGGAACCGGCGGGATATGCCGTGGCGAAGTCGGCCCCGGCCCTATGCCGTCTGGGTCAGCGAGATCATGCTTCAGCAGACGCAGGTGGCCACGGTAATCCCGTATTTTCGTCGGTTCGTGAAACGATTTCCGACCGTGCAGCAGCTGGCCAAGGCGGATCTTCAGGCTGTCTTGAAGCTGTGGGAGGGGCTGGGGTACTACACGCGGGCCCGCAACCTGCATTGGGCGGCGCGGGACGTGATGACCCGGCGAGGCGGATGCATCCCGCGGACAGCGGCGGATTTGCAGGAGCTGCCGGGGGTCGGTGACTACACCGCCGCCGCGATCGCCAGCATCTGCTACGGAGAAGCCGTACCGGTCGTGGACGGCAATGTGGTGCGCGTTTTTACCCGGTTCCTCGGGATCCGGGAGCTCAGCACTCTGCCGCGGGTGCACCGGAAGATTCTCGAGTTCCTGTCTCTTCATATTCCGGCGTCGGCGCCGGGTGACTTCAACCAAGCCATGATGGAACTGGGCGCGATGGTGTGCCGGCCCCGGAACCCCGACTGCCGGGCCTGCCCGCTGGCGCGCGAGTGCGTGGCCTTGAAGACGCATTGCACGGGCCTCTTACCGGTCCGGCCTCGTGCGAAGCGGACTCCGGAATATGAGGTCGCGGTGGGGATCGTGCGGAGGAACGGCCGCGTGCTGATCGCTCGGCGCCGGGCTGGCCAGATGCTGGGAGGTTTGTGGGAATTTCCCGGCGGCAAACGGGAGCGCGGCGAAACGCTCACCGCCACTGCCCGGCGGGAGATACGCGAGGAAACCGGTCTCCAGGTAAGGGTAGGGAAGCGGCTCTGCTTGGTGAAACACGCCTACAGCCATTTCAGGATTCGGCTCCACGCGTTCGAGTGCACGTATGAGGGCGGACGTGCCAGAACCCGGAACAAGGCCGGGCTTCGGTGGGTGCCGCTCAGCCGCCTGCGCGACTATCCGTTTCCCTCCGCCAACCGGCATATCCTGGATGCTCTGCTTAAACGCTTGGTTGACTACCGGACGTCTTTGCGTAGGCCGGTTTCAACCCCTTGATCATGGGGTAGTGCTTGGTGTTAAGCGTAATCAGGTCGGCGTTCTCGGCTTGGGCTGTGGCGGCAATGATGGCGTCGGCCAAACCGACACCATGGGATTTTGCGTAGTCTCTCTTGTAGAATCCGGCGGCTCTGGCAAGCCCGGCGGAGACAGGAATGATGCGGAATAGGTGAATGAGACTATCGAGAGCCCTTAACTCTTCATCGCCTCTCACACCGGCGTAGAGTTCGGCAGCGACAATGCTCGACAAGATGATCCGGGTGGACTCCGTGTGAACCAGCGCGACGGCCTTTGGATGCCCACGGAGGAAGTCAACCATCACATCGGTGTCGACCAGGACGTGTTTCGTCATGATGTCAGCCTCTGTCCCAGGAACGTCTCGCCACCGCGAAGTCGGGCAAGTCTTTTCGGTTTCTCCACATGCCTGCGGCCTCATCGAGAATGGCCTTTCGACGGTTGCCTGTGGCCAAGTCCAGGAACCTGTCTACGGCCTCGCGAATGATCTCCGACTGCTGCTTATCGGTGGCTGTGGCGAGTGCGTCCAGCCCGTCTTTCTCTTTTTCCGTCAGGTATATTTGCGTCCTCACCATGGCACACCTCCAATGTATACAGCAGCATTATACATTACATCGAGGATGTCAAGGCCCCGGTCTGGAGGTTTTGCTTTCCCGGGAGGGCAGGGGGTGATAGCATCACGCGTCAATGAACGGTACAAACACCGTCAACGCGGCGCCGGATCCCGTGACGCCCGGGAACACCCCTCTGAAGCCGACCTCGGTTAAGAGCGACGTCGTCGTGATCATCGTGGTCTTCGCCATCGTGGTGACGCTTGTGGGCGGGCTCATCTACGGCCTCATTTGCTATGTGAAGTCCGCGGCGAAGCCTTCGGCACCAACAGAGAAGACCGAGTCCACCCCGACGACACTACCTCCGCTACAGCCTGCGACAACTCCCAAACCTCCGACGCAGAAGAAGCCGATTGCCAAGGCGCCGGCGGCGCCCGTGACGGCCCCGGCAACGCTGGACTTGGGGCGCGATCTGGCCGCCATTCTCGAGGCGGCGGATGTTCGGGCGACGGGCTTTGATCTCAAGCAGGCCAAGGTGACCGTTGGCAAAGCGAAGAAGGATATTCAGTTTCAGATTCCGGTGGGCATGCGGCTGACGGCGCGGACGGCTACGAATGTCTGTGCGTGTCTCGTGTCGGAGGCGAAGACTGTCAACACGGTCGCCGGGGCCCCGGACGTGGTGGTCTTTGTCCCGGTTGTGGGGTTGGACTTCCGCCGTCTCCATGTGCCCGTCAACGGCGTTGCCTTTGACATGACCGCGCCGGATCCGCGAGATCTCCTGGTTCAGTTCCTTGCGTTTGCGGCGAGCAAGACGTCGTCCTGGAACACCATGCAGGCCGGCGTATGGGCCCTGACGAACAACATCTCCCGGCAGGAACTGGCGGCCTTCCGCCTGGCCTATCCGGATCCTTCGGCTCCGGGTGGGGCCCGGCAGGAGCCGCTGGCTTCGTATGCCGATGTGAAGAAGGTGGAAGCCATGATTTCGGCGCTGGGCAGGGATCCGGATGCGTGCCGGCTGATCGTGGAGGAGCGCGACGAGCGAAACCGGTTGCTGAGCCGCGTGAATTTCGACAAGCCGTCTTCGGGCTATCTCACCGTTCTTCGGACCCGGAGCCTGGTGCGATACACCGGGGATTCGGAAGTCGAGCGCCTGCTTCGCCAGTACCTCAGTCAGCATCGTCGTTACGATATTCGGCGGCTGGCGTTGGAGAACTTGTTGGAGCTTGGCCTGATCGGGTCGCCGGACGAAGTGCTCTCCAAAGCCCTGTGGGAAAACGACATGAACCTTCGCTTGGTCGCTGCCACGACGCTGGTCCGGGCGGGGGACCCGCGCGGCTTGCCTATCCTGGCTGCCTGTGCGGAGGACCCCATCCTGAGCGACCTATGTTCCGAGCAAGCGGAGACCGCCATCCGGAAGCAGTCCGGGCAGCCGCGGAGCCAGGGCGAGGGAATGCTGGCTTACTGGACACGCACGATCGGGTGGGAGAAGGGGGGATTCAAGCGGGGGGAGCTTGCCAACGCTAAGCGAATCGTGGAGTCCCTCTCGCTCTCGCCCGCGAAGACAGATCCGGCGTTGACGCAGGCCCTATCCGATATTGTCTCGGCGGATGACGCCAAAGCGTCGTCTGCGTGTTATGCCTTGGCACGCTTTTCGCGCGATACGAGGGCGTTCGATGCGTTGTGCCGGACGGCGCTCCAGCCGCGGACTGTGGACATCCGGTGTAACGCCATCAACGCGCTTCGCTCTTTCCGCGATTTCTCGCCGGCAAAGACCTGCGAACAAATTGTCAAGCAAGGCGAGGATCGGCTGATTTACGCGGTGCTGAATCTGATTTCCGGCATGCAGTTCAACGGCTTTGAGAACACACTGTTGCTGGCGGTCCGGCATGAGGACGCGTCGCTCCGGCGGCAGGCGGCGGAGATCATGGGCAGCACGGGAGTGATGGAGGGCGAGAAGGATCTGGTCCGGATGGCACAGTACGATGCCAATGCCGGGGTCAAGAGCGCCGCGTTGTATGCGCTGTCCTGCATGCGATCGTCGGAAGGGCTGGCCCTGTGTCGCAGTCTGCTCCGGAGCGACGAACGGGACAACAAGTTCGAGGCCTGGCGCTGCCTTCAAGTGTGGGAGAACGATCCCGACGCCGTTGAGCTCATGGAGAAGTACAAGAATGATCCCGACATTGGGCAACTGATCAAGGCCCACCTCGAGCGCTTCGCCAAGTGAAGCGCCCCGGTTTTGTGTTGTATGAGGAGACAGGGTTACCCTATGCTCCGGGACGTTTGGAGTGGGGGATATGAGACTTCGATGCGTAGTTGTGATTCTCGCGGCCGCTTTCTTCGGAGGGTGCAGCGGCGTTACCTATCCGCCGGAGAGTATGGTCTACAAACCGGCGGTTGAGGCGGTGAAGGCGGCCAAAGACCTGCCCGCCGGCACCGTGGTGGATCCTCGGCACGAGGCCAAGCTCTACATTGCCAAGAATGCGGCCCAGGCGGAGGTGCCGTACGAGTATACGGATGCTTCAGGGAGCAAGGTCACCGATATCTACCTGGTCTACCTCAAGCGAATCAACCGCCGGTGGGAGCTGGATCGCTGCTTCCCCATGCCGAAACATCCGGTCACTTCTGAGGTCGAAGTAGGCCAGGCCGTATCGAAAGACGGCGAAGCCAATCGACACCCCTAGGGGTTTTTCCTACAAGCCGTATCAGGCCAGTTTTTCCTTAAGATTTCTCCCGAAAACTGTTGAATGCGCCGATTGCTTAGGCGTATAGTCCGGTTTGCTTGCAGAACGGGATAGTTGAGAGCGAGATGGTGGATGGCCGGCCAACCCCGGTGTTGGGCGCCCAACCGAAACCCGAACGGCTCGGGAACACTCATCGAGACCAGTTCGCGCAGCGGAAGGAATAGAGTAGATATGGGTACGAAGTTGTATGTCGGTAACCTGTCGTTTGACACCCTGGAGGGAGAACTTCACGATCTCTTCGCCGGGATGGGCAATGTCGTTAGCTGTGAACTGGTGGTTGACAGGTTCACGAACAAGCCTCGCGGGTTCGCGTTTGTCGAGATGGGCTCGCAGGCAGAAGCCGACAAGGCTATTGCGGAACTGAACGGTAAAGAGTTCCAGGGTCGCGCGCTCCGCGTCAATGAAGCCCGCCCGAGAGAAGAACGGCCTCGCGGCCAGTTCGGTGGTGGCGGAGGCGGCGGTCGGCGTGATGGTGGTGGCGGGGGCGGCGGAGGCCGTCGCGATTTCCGGCGGTAGGCTGGAAATCACGTCACGCCAGTCTGCAGATTCCTGCGCTGGTATCTCGTCTGCACAGCCGGTAGGTCATGGGAAGACCTATCCGGCTGTCAGTCGGGTGATCGACTCGAAGTACGGCGTGCGCGGAAACATGTCGAACAGCTGAGAGCTTACGACACGGTATCCCGCAGCAGCCAGCAAGGACACATCTCGTGCCATGGTATCCGCGGCACACGATACATAGACCATCTCGGCGGGTTTCGCCCGGGTAATCGTTTCTACCGTTTGCTTCTCAAGCCCAGTCCGCGGCGGATCCACAATCAACAATGTTCCGGCGGGATCGACCCGTCGAAGAGCCTGCTTCAGCCCTTTGGCCGCCGGCTGCGCCACGAATTCCGTTCCTTTCAGCTTGTGGTCGTCTGCATTTCGCCGGGCGGCTTGGATCCCGGTCTCGTCGTAATCAATGCCGATGATTCTGGATAGCCCGGCCGTGCCGGCCGCCAACGCGAACACCCCAACGCCACAGTAGAGGTCAATCACGGTCCTGGCGTGCGCGGACTTCAAGATTTCCATGACCGTCGACAGGATCTGATCCGCCACGCCGTGGTTCACCTGAAAGAAGCTGCCGCGCGGGACCTGGACCTTGCCGAGGATGGTTGTCTCGGTCAGCCAGGGTCCTTCGGCCCCGGCGGTGCCGAAGAACTGAATGGCCCCGTCGTGCCGCGTGTAGCGGAGGGTCAGTGAACGATGCGTTCTGAGCTGTTTCATGAAGTCGAGATCCGCCCGTAGCCCCCCGAGATGTTCGTTCAGAGGTGGTAACGCGAGCGGGCAAGCGGGTATGTCGATCACGGTTACGTTGTCTTCGCCTATGTAGCCAAGTCGCGCGGATTCCCCGTCGGCTACGGCGTGTAGCGAAATTTTGTTCCGATACTCCAAGGGTTTGGGAGAGGGGACCGGTGGCAGGCAAACCGCGGCATCCACCCGGGCCTGTCGCTGGAGAAGATTGGCGAGCTGAGCCTGCTTGAGTCGGACCTCTTCGGCATAGTCCACGTGCTGGTAGCAGCAGCCCGGGCAGACGCCGGCCAGCGGGCACACGGGCTTGATGCGATGCGGGGAGGGCTGGGTGACCTCAATGAGCGTGGCTTCGGAGAAGTTTTTGTGCCGGCGCACGAAGCGGACCTCGACCCTCTCGCCCGGGAGTGTACCCGCCACGAACACCACCTGCCTCTCCATTCGGGCGAGGCCCTTGCCGCGGTATACCACGTCGTCGACCGTCAGTGTGGCGGTATCACCGGGCACAGTCATGGATTCTCTCATGCCCGGACTGTGGACCTGTTGCCGCTCTTTTTCAAACAGTTACTGGTACGCCCGCGACAAACGTTGATCAGGCGATGTGGCCGAGTGCCGTCAGCGGCCTGTGCTGGACGCGGCGGAACCGGCTGAGAATTTCTTCCCGGGCCTTATTCCACACTTCGAATGGATCGTAGACCTCAGCGTGCGTCTTGAGCCTCTCTGTGGCGAGCAGACCGGCCATTTGTTCCTGCACATCCAACGTCGATGCACGGCGACGACTCCCGGCCTCGGACGCGGCGGTGTGCACCGGCATGCCGGTGTTACCGACAGGTACCTCGACCTTTTGTGCCGTGTTGCTGGACTGCCTTCCGAAATGCCAGTAGTTGAAGCGCATGACCCCTTTTCCCCCTTCCATGACCTGAATAGTGCAGGAGCATAAAACTTGCCAACCCGCGCGGATGCGAAGCTGGGAAATGCCGGCTTCTGCGGACAACCCGACGCGCTGTGTGGAATTCCTCGAGAATACGGGGATTTCTGCGGTGCAGCGGTTACGTCAACGAGTGGTCAGAGGTCGCCTCCGTGTTCACAATTACGAGAAGGTGCCGGCATCGACTATCCGCCGCAATTGCAGGGCTTGGCTGCGGTGTCCAGGCCAAGGGCGTGCCATACATCGTAGGTTTCCTCGCAGAGGCCGATGGGACAGGTCTTTCCGAGAATCCGGATCGCGTCGCGATACATCTTCAAGCGGGTCTTCAGCGGATAACGGGCCAGGGACTTGGGGTCGGCCGGGCGCTCGAGCGCCTGCAGAAGCGAGGTCTTGGCGAAGCGATCCAAGTTGAGCTCAGCCCGGATGCTTCCCAGCGTCACCCGCTCCGGTTTGAGGGCCTTCACGCGGCGGGTGATCCAGCCATAATCGAAACCGAGGATCATCGGGTCGATCCTAATTCGGATCCGCCAGCCCCTCTTCTTCAGGCGCCTTGCGGCTTCCAGTCGGTCCTTCACGGTGGCGGCGCCAGCTTCGTGCTTGGCGGCCGCTTCCGGATTATTGACTGAGAATGAGATGGCGACGTTGGCGCAGGGCTTCAGATGGAGGAGGTCGCGGACCTCCTTGGTCCCTCCCTTGGTTACCAACAGCAGAGTGTGCGGACGACCTTTCGCCTCACGTCGGAATAGCTCGACCAGGTCCGCCATCAAGGGGCGGAACTGTTCAAAACTCAGACTGTCCGACAAGTTGCCGGCGTTGAGGACGTAGGATTCCAGACTATCGAGCCGGATCCAGGCGGCGATCTCGCGAAGCATCGGGGTGCGGTTCGTGAACGCATGCTGGCCTTTCAGGTGCCAGAAGGAGGACTTCAGGTAGCAGTAGGTGCAAAGCGGCGCGAATCCGCAGCCATTGGCGTGCGCGAGAACATAGAAGTTCGGGCATACGGTTTTGGGCGGCGTGGTGCGGAAGATCTCCACGAACTTCGACTTCCGCGGCCTTAGCACAATACGATATCGGCCTGTTCTCTTCATGGCATCGCGTAGGATTGTCCGGGCCGCAGTGTAACGAGGCCCTCCGGCACGTGGTTGCACAGTTCGGGTAGAAACTCGCCTTGCTCGTGTTGGTCAAGCTCTTCCTTGGTCAGGTGCATCATGAACCAGCGTTTTGGTTTCAGTCTGTCGATGAAGTCAACCCAGCCGGACCCTTGCCATGGGGCGATGAAGAGCGCGTTGAGCGCGCCCAGGGCGGTCGTATCGAGCCGCCGGGTGTCCTCGTTGTCGCCGTCGTGGAAGAAACGGAAGGTCTTCGTCTCGACCAGGTAGGAATTGTGTTCGCGTCCGTGAAAGGTGCGGAACGCCGTTACCCGGGCAGCCGGCAGCTGAAAGCTTTTCGCAGCAGCGGGTTGGCTGTCCTCGGTGAGCGGTACTGCTGCCGACACGAGTTGCGAGCCGGGAAGGCGCCCGTGAAACCGCGATATGACCGTGGGCGGACCGACGATCGTGGCGCCGGTGCGAGTGGCCACCTCCAGCACATCCGGCTCGTGAAAGTGGTCGACGTGGGAATGGGTGACCAGAATCATGTCGGCGGCCGTAATGTCCTTGCCGCGCAGGCAAGGGGCAGAGCCGACCCAGGGCGCGGAATGGTAGAACGCATCGATCAGGATGTGCACCCCGTCCGCTGTTATGTGAAAGCCTTCGTTACCGATGGCCTGTATTTCCGCAGTCATGCGGCCACACTGTAGCCATGCCGCTGAATGGCAGAAAGCTTTTTTGCGGGAAAAAGGGGCGGACTATGGTACTGGTAATCTCCGGATCGGAAGAACAGTACGATGAAAGTGACGATTTTGAAAACCCGGACGGAGATGGCCGCGACGGCCGCGGCGGCGGCCTCCGAACTGATTCGAAAGGCGATCGAGACGAAGCGGTTCGCCCGCTTTGTCCTCGCCGCCGGTCAGAGTCAGGACGAGTTTCTCGCCAGCCTGACGCGGCAGCCGGTGGACTGGTCCCGGGTTATCGCCTTTCCTCTTGCCGAATACGTCGGTCTGCCGGCATCGCATCCGGCGAGTCAGCGTCGGCGCGTCAAAACGCATTTCGTTGACCAGGCTCAGGGATTGAAGAAGTTCTGTTACCTGAACGGTGAGAGTCCCGACCCGTCGGCCGAGTGCCGCCGGCTGGGGGACGTCATTTCCCTGTCACCGATCGATCTCGCCTGCATCGAGATCGGAGAGAATGGAAGCCTGGCCCTTAATGACCCGCCGGCGGATTTCATCGCGCGGGAAGCGTACCGGGTGGTGACGCTCAACGATGTGGCGCATCAGGCGATGTGCATGAATGTCCGGCAGATCTTGAGAAGCCGCACGATCATCGGCTCCGTGCCGGGCGATCGAATGGCCGGCGCGGTAAGGGACTTGGTGGAGGGGCCGGTGACGAACCGCGTGCCCGCCTCGATTTTGCGGGAACACCCGGACTGCCGGCTGTATGTTGATGAAGCGGCGGCGGGATTGCTGAAGAACCGGTGATGATTCGTTGTTGCACAGAACGCGATTTCGCGGCGATCCATGAGATCGTTAACGACGCGGCGCAGGCGTATCGGGGCGTGATACCCACGGACTGTTGGCACGATCCGTACATGTCGAAAGACGAACTCCGCGAGGCGATCAGGCAAGGCGTTGAGTTCTGGGGATTCGAGCACAATGGGGCGCTGGAGGGTGTCATGGGGACGCAGGACGTTCTGGATGTGACGTTGATCCGACACGCTTATGTGCGGACGGCGGTCCGGCGGCAAGGAATCGGCGGTCAGTTGATGCTGTTTCTCAAGCGGCGGATCATGCGCCCGGCGCTGGTCGGTACGTGGGCGGCCGCCGACTGGGCAATCCGGTTCTATGAGAAGCACGGGTTTCGTTTGGTGTCGGCCGAGGAGAAAGACCGTCTGTTGCCGAAGTACTGGGGCATCCCCAAGAGACAGATTGAGACCTCGGTGGTACTGGGGGATGAAACGTGGTTCTCGGCACAGGCTCTGGAAAAGGAAAAGGGAAAGACATGAAGCCAACAACATTCCGTAAGCTGTCGCCCGTTCTGTTCACGCGGGTCGCCGTGCGCGACTCTTTTTGGGCGCCGCGCATCGAAACGAACCGAGAGACGACCCTGCCTATGGAGTATCGGCAGTGCAAAGACACAGGTCGCGTGGATGTCTGGACATGGAAACGCGGCATGCCGAACCCGCCCCACATCTTCTGGGATTCGGATGTCGCCAAATGGATCGAGGCAGCGGCCTACAGCCTTGCCACGCACCCGGACAAGCGGTTGGAGCGGGAGATTGACGCGGCCGTGGCCTTGATGGCACGAAGCCAGATGAAGGATGGGTACCTGAACTCCTACTTCCAGCGGGCGGCGCCTGACAAACGGTGGACGAACCTGCGTGACCTTCACGAGCTGTATTGTGCCGGCCATCTCATGGAAGGTGCGGTGGCCTATTACCAGGCCACCGGCAAACGGCAGTTCCTGGATGTGATGTGTCGTTACGCCGACTGCATCGGCAGGACATTCGGTCCCAAGCGGGGGCAGAAGCGAGGCTACTGCGGTCATCCCGAGATCGAGCTGGGTCTGGTGAAGCTCTACCGCGCCACCGGGAACAAGCGCTATCTCGACCTCTCGAAGTTCTTCATAGATGAGCGAGGGCGCCAACCGTCCTACTATGACCGTGAGGCGAAAGCTCGTGGCGACGTGAGCAGGCCGGCGTGGTATCACGGCCATGCGTACTGTCAGTCGCACAAGCCGTTGAGGCAGCAGTCGGAAGTGGTGGGCCATGCCGTGCGTGCCATGTACATCTACTCCGGCATGGCCGACGTGGCGGCGGAGACGGGGGACCCCACGCTGCTGGCCGCGATGAAGCGGCTGTGGGAGAATGTTACGACGAAGCGTATGCATGTCACCGGCGGGCTCGGCCCGACCTGCCGGAATGAGGGATTCACGTTCGAGTATGACCTGCCGAACGAGACGGCCTATGACGAGACCTGCGCCAACATCGCGCTGGTGTTCTGGGCGCACCGGATGCTGCATCTGGATCCGAACGGCCGCTACGCCGACGTGATGGAGCGCGCTCTCTACAATAGTGTGATCAGCGGCGTTTCGTTGAGTGGCGATCACTTTTTCTATGCCAATCCATTGACGGCCCATCCGGGTGTGGATCCGCACGGTAATATTGTGAAGCCGGACTTCCACCACCGGCGTCGTGAGTGGTTTGACTGCGCATGCTGCCCGCCCAACCTTGCCAGGTTGCTGGCTTCCTTCGGGGGCTACGTGTATTCGCAAGGGGCCCACGAGGCGCGGGTGAACCTCTATGTCGCCAGCCAAGGCCAACTCGAGATTGGCGGGAGGCGAGTGGTGCTGGAACAGAAGACACGGTATCCGTGGGATGGCGAAGTGGGACTCACGATCAGACCGGACAAGCCGGCCGTCTTCACCTTGGCGCTTCGTAT
>Ga0172375_10003142_pt1 | contig 25326 bp, 25 predicted proteins | sample LakKiv1m_FD_114537 | JGI IMG/M metagenome (GOLD analysis project Ga0172375, IMG submission 114537) | Freshwater microbial communities from Kabuno Bay, South-Kivu, Congo - kab_092012_11.1m | ecosystem: Environmental > Aquatic > Freshwater > Lake | place: Democratic Republic of the Congo...
AATCGCAGCGCCAAGACTGGACTCCGGCTTTCGCCGGAGTGACAAGATTGTGTTATCGCACAACTATAACTGTCAATCGTCAATCTTTAATCGACTTTACCCACACGATTCAGCGAAGAGCCATATGATTCTCTCTCGTTTATAATGATGTCAGACGCCCTCACCTGACACCAAGGTGCATAAGGCCTAATCTCCTATTATAAGGATAAAACTATATGAAAAAAGTCATTCTTACCATACTCGACGGATTTGGCTATACCCCGGACACCGCGGGGAATGCCATCGCTTCCGCTAAGACTCCTCATATCGACAGCTTTTTAGCCCAATATCCTCACACCTTAATCGGCGCTTCCGGCAATGCCGTTGGGCTGCCGGAAGGGCAGATGGGGAATTCCGAAGTCGGTCATTTGAATATCGGCGCCGGACGCGTAGTGTACCAGGAAATCACCCATATCGATAAAATGATCAAAGACGGATTGTTCCGGAAAGAAGAAGCGCTGGTGAAACTGCTGGAAAGCGTCCCCCCGGAAAGGGCTATCCATTTGTTGGGTTTAGTTTCAGATGGCTGTGTCCATAGTTCGATGGAACATCTGTATGAACTGCTGAGGATGGCGAAACAATATGGACGCAAAAAGGTCTATGTCCACGCTTTCACCGACGGGCGCGACACTCCCCCCCATTCCGGCGTGAAGTATCTCCAGCAAGTGTCTGATTTTATGCAGACGGAACAAATCGGTGAAATCGCCACCGTCATCGGCCGGTATTACGCCATGGACCGCGATCATCGCTGGGAACGAGTTCGTTTAGCTTACGACGCATTGACCCGGGGCGTCGGTCTGCAGTTCGCTTCGGCTTTGGAAGCGGCGCACGATTCTTATGCAAGGGAAATTACCGATGAATTCATCAAACCTACGGTGATGATGAAAAAAGGCGCGCCGGTAGGACTTATCGAACAAGGCGATGGGGTGATTTTTTTCAATTTCCGCGCCGACCGCGGCCGGCAATTGACCGAAGCGTTAATCCTCCCGGAATTCAAAGGTTTCCAGAGGGATTGGCTGGGAATTAAAATGGTGACTTTAACGGAATACGATGAGGAATACCAGGGTAAAGTCGAGGTGGCTTTTAAGCCCCGCCGTTTGACCAATATTCTGCCGGATGTGATTTCCCGCGCCGGGATGAAACAATTGCGTATCGCCGAAACGGAAAAATATCCCCATGTCACCTTCTTTTTCAACGGCGGAGAAGAACATAGATTCCCCGGCGAAGACCGGATTTTAATCGATTCTCCCAAAGTGGCGACTTACGACCTGCAGCCTGAAATGAGCGCATATCCGGTGACCGAGAAGGTTGTCGAGGCTTTAAACAGCGGCAAATATGAACTGATTGTGCTGAATTTCGCCAATTGCGATATGGTGGGGCATACCGGGGTGTTTTCCGCCGCGGTGAAAGCGGTGGAAACGGTGGACGAATGCGCCGGGAAAGTTTATCAAGCCGCGCTGGATAACGGCTATACGATGCTGCTGACCGCCGATCACGGCAATGCGGAAAAGATGATCGATACCGACGGCGGTCCTTTCACCGCGCATACCACCAATCCCGTGCGTTTCATCTATATGGATAAAAACCTTCGCCCGGATTTGCGGACGGATGGAGCGTTGTGTCATATTGCGCCTACCATCCTGGATATATTGCAGCTGCCCCGGCCCGGTGAAATGGAAAAGAGTATGGTGAAGTAAGTTTGCAAGTTAAAAGCAGTCGTTAGTCGATAGTCATTGGTCGTTAGTAAAATCAAAAGCGCTGGATTCCGTCTTTCCAGTCTGTCTAAAAACGCCCCGGAGCTGTCATTCCCGCGAAAGCGGGAATCTCTATATCCATAAATAGCAAAAGCGCTGGATTCCGGCTTTCGTCGAAATGAAACATTCGGGGTATTTTCGGATAGACTGATACCCCGGAAAGACAAGGGTGGCTTGGTGCCTGGTGAGGACACCCGACACCACATCTTAATGATCGATTTATGATAAGGTGTCTGATAAAAATCATCCCCATATTGGCTTTGCCGCTGATTTTTTCTTTGAAGGTATTATCTGCGGAAAGTCCGATTATCGGCGCGGATTTATCCTTTTTGCCGCTGTTGGAAAGTCTGAACGCGCAATACACAGTTCAAGGCATCGCTCTGCCGGCGTTAAACATTTTCCGGGATAATGATTTCCAATTAGTAAGGCTGCGTTTGTGGCACAGCCCGGAGGAGCCTTGGCAAGGCTTGGATTCCACGCTGGCGTTTGCTGTCAGATGTAAAGAGGCCGGATTTCAACTTATGCTCGATTTGCATTTTTCCGACACCTGGGCGGACCCCGCCAATCAGACTAAACCAGCGGTTTGGCAGAACTTAGGGTTCCCGCTTCTGGCCGATTCGGTTTACCGCTATACCAATGAAGTGATAGCGAATTTCCGGGCGGCGGACGCTCTGCCGGATTATCTGCAAATCGGCAATGAAATCACCCCCGGTTTGCTCTGGGATGACGGCAGGGTAGGATGGCAGGGCAGTTATTGGGATACGGAACAGCAGTGGGATCAATTCACCGAACTTCTGCAAGCCGGCATCGCTGGGGCGCGGGATAGTCTGCCCCCCGATGAACAGCCGCAGATAATACTGCATATCACCACCGCCTGCGATAATCAAGCTTCCCGCTGGTGGCTGGATAATGTCCTCAACCGGGGAGTCGAATTCGATATTATCGGATTTTCCTACTATCCTTGGTGGCACGGGACTTTAGCGCAATTGCAGGATAACACCTTCGATTTAGCTTACCGCTATGGTAAATATATTCAGATTGTGGAAAGTTCCTATCCTTGGACACTGGAAAATTTCGATTCTACCGGCAATTTTGTTTGGCAGAATGCTCAACTGGCGAGCGGCTTCCCCGCTGCGCCGGAAGGGCAATTGCAGTTCTTTCTGGAACTGTATAATTTAATCGACAACATCCCCGGCAGCCGGGGGAATCTACTGTGTTTCTGGGAACCGGAATGGATCGTCTGCCCCGCCGCCCCGGAAAATCCCTGCGATAATCTCACTTTGTTCGATAATTACGGCGAAAGTTTACCGGCTTTGGGATTGCCGGAACATTTAGCGGTTAATGAAGCGGAACATCCCTTTTATTCTAAGAGCATTATCTTATCGCCGCCATATCCCAATCCCTTCAATTCGTCGACAATACTTTCCATATTCATGGACCGCGAAATATTCGTCGATGTGCAATTATATGATCTTCCGGGGCGCAATATTGCGGAAATCTATCGGGGGATTTGCGGAAGCGGCGACCATCATTTTCAATTCGATGCTTCCGATCTGACTTCGGGCATATATTTTTTTGTCTTAACCACGTCGGAAGGCCGGGAAATCCGCAAAGCGATTTTGCTTAAATGACTGGCAGCGGATATATTGAAGGGAAATTACTTTATTCCGAAAATAAGTCTGCAAGTCCGCAAGTCCGCAAGTCTGCAAGTCAAAATTGCTTTCTTGTATGGGCGGGTTATAAACCCGTCCAATGTCGTCTCTGTGCCGCAGAGTCCCCGAACTCTGCGGCAGACTCGCAACTCGCATCTCGTATCTCGCAGCTTATATTAACTTCTCGTTCCCATCCTCCTTCGTGGGAATGCGGAACAACTTTCCATAAACCCGGGAATAATCAATGAAACTAATCGGTTTCATCCTGCTCAGCGCGGGAATGCTGTTTTTACTGCTTTACGCGCTTTATCATATCGTGGTCTTCCTGCTCAGCGGCACGCCTTGGCTGCTGCGAGCCGGAGTGCTGTTCGTCATCTTAGGTTTTATCTTTTTACTCATCAGCGCCTTACGGGATAAAAAGAAAAAAGAAAATTCATCCGGAGTAAAACAATGATAGTAACTACTACGGAAACCGTCTCCGGCCGGGAGATAAAACGCATCCTGGGATTAGTCAAAGGCAGTACCGTCCGCGCCCGCTATGTCGGGCACGATATTATCGCCGGCTTGAAAAACATCGTCGGCGGGGAAATCTCGGAATATACTGTCTTGATGTCGGACGCGCGCGAACAAGCTTTGCAGCGAATGATCGCCGAAGCCGAACAATTAGGCGCGGATGCGGTGGTGGGAGTAAGATTCACTACTTCCTCCGTTATGCAGTCCGCCGCCGAATTGATGGCGTATGGAACGGCGGTGAAACTATAGCGGATGATTCCAGCGTGGTGTCAGGTGTCCTCACCTGACACCAATCGGACTATCATAATCAATTTGGTGTCAAACGAGGGCGTCTGACACCACAAGGAACATTTGACACTGAAACTTGGCACCTGGCACTTATACCAGTTCTGATTAATATTTTCCGATTGTAGGGACAGAACACTGAGCCTGTCCCTACCTAAACATGTGAAAAGTCTTTTTAGAAATGGTATAATACTTTATACTGCAAAGCTGTAACAACCCGGACGAAAATATCTTTCCGCTGCAACTAAAATCAAAAAAATACTGTCTTATATTTAAACGAGGTCAATATGGGTGAAAAATTGAATGATCGGGCAGAAGTAGTCGAAACCGATGTTTCCCCTCCGCCTTTATCACTTATTGGCAGAATCTTCAATATTTTTTCCGATCCCCGCAAGACTTTTACCACGCTGGAGAAAAAGCCGGATTTCCTGGTCCCCTTACTGCTGGTGGTGCTGGCGGCTTTCATCTTTACCTATATCGCCTGGCCGGTGATTGAAAAATCGACGCGGGAATACAGCCGCACTTATATGGAAGAACGGGGGATGCCGCAGGAAGAAATCGACACCGCTTTGCAGCAGCAGCAAAAATACGGTAAAATCGGCGGAATGTTCGGACTGCCGCTCACCACCGTCATTATGACTTTGCTGGTTTCAGCCATATTACTTTTCGCCGGAAACATTATTTTAGGAGGGAATGCTAAATACAAACAGATTTTCAGCTTGTACTGTTACGCTTCCCTCATCGACATCATCGCCTATGCCGTCAGGATGGTGTTAATTTTACTAAAAGACGATACGCGGGTGTACACTTCTTTAGCCGCGCTGCTGCCGCCGGACTCGTACAAGGAATTTTGGTTTAAATTAGCCAATATCGCCGATGTATTTGTGATTTGGAAGATTGTGGTCATCGCCATAGGGATGAGTGTATTCTATCGAATTTCCACCAGGAAACCGATGATTACGGTGGCGCTGTTATATGTGGTCTTTGGCTTGGTAAGTATGTCTCTTTCCAGATAGTGTTCAAGTGGACAAGTGCGCAAGTGCGCAAGTGAAAAGCAAACCGCCTTTGACGGTTACATTTTACTGTGCTGTCAGGCGCCCTCGCCTGACAGCATTACTCGTTCCCATGCTCCGGCGCGGGAACGCATAAAGAGGGGAAAAGCAAACATCTGTTCCACCCCACTTTCCCCCTTTTTTAAAGGGGGAATTAAAGGGGGATTATTAAATGAACTTATAATCCTATTTCAATCGAGTTCTTACGATGAAGTACTTTGTTGCCTTCCTAATTAGTCTAACTTTAATTTCCGCCCTGCGGGCGGCGGATGAGGTGTTGAATCTGGAGACCTGTGTGCAAACCGCCCTGCGGAACAATACCACCTTTTTAAATGCGCAATCCACCTTGGAAGATATGCGCCTGCAGACCAAAGTTTCCCGGTCGGGATTTTTACCTACGGTCAGCGCCAGCGTCAATTACGATCATAATGAATCGAAAATTGCTAACACCCAATTCGCGCTGCAATCGCCCTTTTTTGTCAACCGGGAATACTCTGCCGGACTTTCCCTTTATCAAACTATCTGGGACGGCGGGCAGACTATCGCCAATCACAAAAAAGTTTCGGCTGATTTTCATTCTTCCCGATGCGAACTGGAAAATACCCGCCAGCTGCTTATCTATTCGGTGGAAGAAGGCTATTTGAACCTGCTGAAGCAGAAACAATTATTGAAAGTGTATCAGGAAACTTTAAACAGCAGTGAAGAAGCTTTAAAGAAAGCGGAAAGTATGGAAGCGGTCGGCGCTTCTTCCCGCACCGATGTCTTGAAAGCGCGGGTGAAAGCGGAAGACGATAAATTGAACCTGATCAAAGCGGAAAATGCTGTAGAAACGGCTAAAGCCAACCTGAATTATCTGTTGGGATTGGATGTCACCAATTCCATAGAAGTTGAAGATTTGGGGGCGCCGGAAGCTTTGGATATGGAGTTCGGGGAAGCGGTGGAAATCGCTTTGGGCAATCACCCAGCTTTGAAAAAAGCCGATTACGATGAACAAGCGGCGGAATATACCATTTCCCAGGCGGTGTCCGGGATGCTGCCGCAATTGACCGGCAATTATAGCTTCGGCACTTCTTCCCGCAGATTTGACGATTTGTCCAATCCCTTCGACAAACAGTTTTCCTGGGGCGCGGGAGTGACTTTAAGTATTACATTATTTGACGGTTTAGCGACGCCTTCGAATATCCAGCGCGCTCAGGTAGGGCGGAAAGCGGCTATCGACAATCAAGAGCAGGTGCGGCGCGATGTGGTACTGGAAGTCAAAGCCGCCTATCTGGGTCTGGATGAAGCGAAAAAGAGCATAGCCTCCGCCACCCAAAGGGTGCTGTCCGCCGAAGAAGATTTCAAACTTTCCACCGCCCGCTACGAACTGGGCGCGGGAACTATATTGGAACAAATCGACGCTCAAGTGGCGTTGACTTCCGCCAAAGCGCAGAAAATCCAGGTGGAATACGATTACCGCTTCGCCCAATCCCGCTTGAAAAAAGCCATAGGGAAGCTTTAAAGCAGGCATCAGGCACTGGGCATTGGGCACTGGGAAAGGAGGTTTTACACTTGATACTTGGTACTTGGTACTTGTTACTTGCAACTTGTAACTTGTAACTTTTTTAATCATTCATTATTATTTTCGTAAAGATATGGCAAAGAAAAACAGTAAATTAAAGAAAATTATAATTATCGCTTCCATTGCTGTCATCATTATAGCGATAGTTTTAGCTAATGTTCTGCGCAAGACCGATAAACGGATTGGGGTGCAGTTTGCGGAAGTGAAAAAAGGCACCATCATCCAGACCGTATCGGCTTCCGGGAAAATGCGCCCGGTGGTGGAAGTAAAAATCTCCGCCAAAGTGTCGGGCAACATTGTCAAATTGAATGTGCAGGAAGGCGACAGCGTGCACAAAGGCGACTTATTGCTGCGTCTGGACCGGGAAAAATATCTGGCGGTGCGGGATCAATCCCGGTCAGCTTTGAAATCTTCTCAGGCATCGTTATGGAAAGCTCAGGCTGATTACAACCGCACCAAACAGCTGTTCGCCCAGAAACTGGCTTCCGAAGCCGATTTGCAATCGGCGGAAGCTTCGCTGAAACTGGCGGAATCACAGGTGGAACAGCAGACCGCTTCCTTGAAGGAAATTGAAGACGACCTTTCCAAAACGGAAATTTATTCCCCGATGAAAGGAGTAGTTTCGCAATTGAACAAGGAAGAGGGGGAAATGGTGCTGGGAGCTTCGTTCCAGGAAGATGTGATTATGATTATCGCCGATCTGCGCAATATGGAAGCCGAAGTGGAAGTCGATGAAAACGATGTGGTTTCGGTTCAAGTTGGCGACCCGGTGAAAATCGAAATCGACGCTTTCCCCGATACGGTGTTCAAAGGTGAAGTCACCCGCATCGCTAATTCCGGCTCTACCCAGGGCTTAGGGACGCAGGACGAAATTACCAATTTCCTGGTGGAAATCGGGGTGAAAGAACGCATTCCCGGCCTGCGCCCGGGGATGTCCGCCACCGTCGATATTGAGGTGGAAAAGCATGATGACGCCATCTATATCCCTATCCAATGTGTAGCGATGCGTAATCCTCACCAGGAAAAAGCGGATAATCCAGAAAAAGGTAAGAGTAAGAAGAAAAATAAAAAAGAGAAAAAAGCCGAAGCTGCTGCAGATACTCTTGCGCCTGATACTACCAAATCCAAGCTGGACAGCGATAAAAAAGCAGAGATGGTAGAAGTAGTGTTCATTACCAGCGAAGGCGATACCGCGAAAATGGTCAAAGTCAAGACCGGCATCGCTTCCGATACCGATATCGAAATTCTGGAAGGATTGACCGCAGGACAGAAAGTCGTTTCCGGGCCTTACCGGATTTTAGCCAATCAGTTGAAAGAAGGTGACGCTCTTAAGGAAGAGAAAATGAAGCCTGGCGAAGGTGAACCTCAAGCATCAAGCGGCGGGCATTGAGATGGAAGCCATAATTGAAGTTAAAGAATTAGTCAAAACCTATCAGGTGGGCGAAGTCAAAGTGGAAGCATTGCGCGGCATCGACATGACCATCGACCGCAACGAATATGTGGCGATTATGGGGCCTTCCGGTTCCGGCAAATCGACTTTGATGAACATCATCGGCTGTCTGGACACGCCGTCGACCGGCTCTTACCGCCTGCACGGCGTCAATGTGGAAGAGATGAACGATAATCAGTTAGCGGATACCCGCAATCGGGAAATAGGTTTTGTTTTTCAGACCTTTAATCTACTCCCGCGGGCGGATTCCTTCCATAATGTGGAACTGCCTTTGGTCTATGCCGGCAAGACTAAGCGGGAACGGCGGGAACGCGCCGAAGACGCTTTGTCCAAAGTCGGATTGGGCGACCGGATGCGGCATAAACCCAATGAACTTTCCGGCGGACAGCGTCAGCGCGTCGCTATCGCCCGCGCCCTGGTCAATAATCCTTCCATCATTTTAGCCGACGAACCCACCGGCAACCTCGATTCCCAAACCGGGGAAGAGATTATGGAGATTTTCCGCATTTTACATACCGCGGGCAATACCATCATTTTAGTCACTCACGAAGAATATATCGCCGACCACGCAAACCGCATCATCCGTTTAAAAGACGGCAAGATTTCCGGCGAAGAATGGCGCAACGTCGCTTCCCACAATAATCCATTGGGGGGGGCGGAATGATCCGGCTCAGGGTGACCTTTCAGCACGCCGGGGAAGGCATCGCCATCGCCTTGAGGGCTTTGCGGGCGAATCCGGTGCGGGCGACTTTGACCACGCTGGGCATTGTCATCGGTGTTTTGACCGTGATTTTAATGATCACCATTATTCAGGGATTGAACGAATCCTTCAAGGGGCAGATTTCTTTCTTAGGCTCCGGACTGCTGTTTGTCGATAAAATGCCTTGGGTGATCACCGACGATTATTTCCTCTACCGCAACCGCCCCGACATATCCGTGCAAGAGTATGAGGAGGTGAAAAAACATTCGCATCTGGCGAAAACGGTAGCTTTGTCCATTTCCACCGGCAAACCGTTAAAATTCCGCCAGCGCAGTTTGGAGCAGGTGGAAATCAGCGGCGTTTCCGCCAATTATACCGAAGTGATAACTACTTTCCCCAAATACGGGCGCTTCATAAGCGCCATAGATGAAATGCGCAATCGCAAGGTAGTAGTGATCGGCAGCAGCGTGGCCGACGAATTATTCGAAAAACGCAATCCCATCGGTTATCGCATTTCCATCGCCGGGGAAAAATACCGCGTTATCGGAGTATTGGAAGAGCAGGGGCAGTTTTTCGGTCATAGTATGGACAATGTGGCGATTATCCCTTACGGCGCGCTGCTAAAAGATTTCGGCAAACATCATTGGGTCAGTATTATGGCGGAAGCTATGGATCCCGCGCGCATCGATGATTTGGAATTCGAATTGACCGGTATAATGCGCCGCGCCCGCGGTCTGAAAGCGGGGCAGGACAATAATTTCGCCGTAAACAAACAATCGATGCTGCTCAATTTTTACAATCAGGTAACTTCAGGAGTTTATACTGTCGGTATCGTCATCGGCGGAATATCATTGCTGGTGGGAGGAATCGGCATTATGAACATTATGATGGTATCGGTGACGGAGCGGACACGGGAAATCGGCATCCGCAAAGCTATCGGCGCCAAACGCATCAACATCATCTGGCAGTTTTTGGTGGAATCGGCCGCCATTTGTATGCTCGGCGGAGCCATTGGCATCGCCTTGGCTTTTGGAATTTCCAAAATCATCGATAAATTCCTCCCCACATCGATGCCGCTGTGGGTCGCGTTGTTCGGAGTGGGATTTTCCGCTCTGGTAGGAGTATTTTTCGGTTTATGGCCGGCGGTGAAAGCGGCGAAACTGCATCCGATTGAATCGCTGAGATATGAGTAGGGTGTTGGGTATTGGGTGATGGGTGATGGATGATGGGTGTTAGGTGATGGGTGTTAGGTGATGGGGATTAGAAAAGTGTAAATACAGTTATTACAATATTATGAGATTATCGTGTCTGAGATTAAAAGTTTTAAAGATTTGAGAGTATGGCAATTGGGGATAGAGATTGTCAAACAAGTCTATTTGACAACAAAAGCGCTGCCTACCATTGAAATGTATGGTTTAACCAGCCAGATGCGCATAGCAGCTGTATCAATTCCGTCAAATACTGCCGAAGGGCATAATAGATCTCATCTTGGCGAATACAATCAATTCTTAAATATCTCAATTGGTTCTTGTGCTGAATTGGAAACGCAGTTAATAATTTCCCAAGAACCGGGGTATATAAAGGAAGAAAACTGTACAAAATTGCGAGAGTTAATTGAATCTGAAGTTAAGCAGTTACGATCATTAGCTTCCAAATTAAAGGGAAAACGCAACTACTGATTACTGACACTCAGCGCCTGACACCCAACACCCAACACCCAACACCCAGGACCCTTGAAAAAATCCACCGTCATCATCGCTTTCAACATCGCTCTGCTCATCGTATTGATTTCCGCATTGGAAATATGGGCAGGATCGAATTATAAACGCAAATATCCCGGCGTACGGCGTCCTGTCGAAGTATTGTATCCGCCGAACAATATCAATGGTTTCCAGGATCCGGACTTCAAACCGAACAAACCTGAAAATACTTTTCGTATCCTTTGTCTGGGCGGATCGACTTCACAGTACGCTAATTACCCCGAATTTATCGCTTGGGCCTTCAAAGGCCAGCCTTATGTGCGGCAGAATAATTTAACGGTGCAAGTAGTTTCCGCCGGGTATGAAGCTCATACTTCATTGGATTCCTACTACAAATACCGCTATTTGTATGACGACTATGAATTCGATTTGGTGATAATTTACGATAACATCAACGATATCCGCGCTAACAGCTGTCCGCCGGAAATGTTTAAAGCGGATTATTCACATTACGCCTATTACAGCATCATCAATCCCACGGTCAAATTGTTCGACCTTCCGGTGTTGAACCGCTCTTTTTTGGCTTTGAAAATTGTATTGACTTATCAGGAACAGCGCCGGAAAAAGCTGGAAAAGCGAAATCCCGACGCTTTCGTCCCGGAAGAAATCCCTAAACCGGAATGGCTGAAATACGGCGGCGATATTAAGACGGCGGCGGCTTTCGTCGATAATCTGCAGAAGATGGTCGATTTAGCGGTATTACGCAGGCAGAAAGTCCTGCTGATGACTTTCGCCTATTGCCTGCCCGATTCCTATTCTTTTGAAGCGTTCCAAAACGGGGAATTAGGCTATGGTGAAGGTGTGGACCCGGCAGTACCGGTGGAAATTTACGGTTCGGCGGAAAATGTTAGAAAGGGATTGGAGGTTCATAATCAGGCCATCCGGGAATTGGCGGGACGGAATCACACTTATTTCATCGACCAGCAAAAATTTCTTGAAGGCGATATCGAATCATTCATCGATGTCTGTCATTTTTCCCAGCGAGGGATCAATCGCTTCGCCGGGAAAATCGGTAATTACTTCTTTAAGAACCGGTTTTCACCTGCGGCGAAAACTGGGATTAGGAATTAGGGGCTGGGGATTAGTGAAAAGCAAAAGCATTCACAACAGATATACCGGTTCTAAAAATTATTTTCCGATTGTAGGGACAGAACACTGTTCTGTCCCTACCTAAACATGCTAAAAGACTTTTAAAAAACAGTCTAACACAAAATACCAATAATGCCCTTAATACCATTATTATTCTCAGCATATAAAGTCCCGGGATATTTTACTCACACGATTCAGCAAGGCGCCTTTAAGCTTGATACTTGGGATTTGATACTTGACACTTTTTATAATGTAATTTTCGGTAGATAAAGAAATGTTGTTCGTAGAGAGTTCAAAAATGGCTGTCAGCGCTATTTGGGCGCATAAGCTAAGGTCGTTTCTCACTCTGCTGGGGGTGATTATCGGCGTTACCACCATTATCGCCATGATGTCGGTGATTGCCGGATTGCAGAAGCAGATAGAGAAGGATATGTCGGAATTAGCGCCGAATACTTTCCAAGTTCAGCGGAACGACCCCAATTTCGGCTTCAACGCCGGGCATCGCCGCTATAAATACCGGCCGATTATCACCCGCGAACATTCCGACGCTATTAAAAGATACTGCCCTTCGGTTTCGCTGGTAGGCCCGGAAGGATGGATGTTCGGCAAGGAAATTAAGTATCACGATAAGAAGACTAATCCCAACATTTCCATCGGCGGAGGTTTGCCGGAATTCGCTGTCAATAACGGTTATTATGTGCAGGATGGGCGCTTTGTCACCAACGGCGACGACGATTTCAACCGGCAGGTGGTAGTTCTGGGCTGGGGAGTGGCGCAGAAATTGTTCGAATACGAAGATCCTTTGGGGAAACAAGTTAAAATCGACGGCAGCCGGTATACCGTAATTGGCATTTTGGAAGAATCGGGCTCGTCCTGGGATTCCAACCATGATCATCATGTGGTGATCCCGCTGTCGACTTTTGAAAAAAATTACGGCGACAAACATTCGCTGAATATTACCGTGCAGGCGAAATCGGCGGCGTTATTTGAAAAAGCTAAGGAAGAGGTAATCGAAGTGATGCGCGCTCAACGCGGACTGAAACCTTCGGAAGAGAACGATTTCGCCATTTGGTCCTCCAATACTTTGATCGATACCTTCAATAAGATGACTTTCGGCATCAAAGCGGCGGCGATCGGGATTTGCGCCATTTCGCTGCTTGTGGCTGGTATCGGAATTATGAACATAATGCTGGTTTCGGTGACGGAACGGACACGGGAAATCGGCATCCGCAAAGCTATCGGCGGGCAAAAACGGCATATTATGGCGCAGTTCATCGTGGAAGCGGTGGTGCTGTCGGAAATCGGAGGGATTATCGGGGTGGGACTGGGATTTGCCGTGGGAAAGATTTTTGGCAGTGTGGCGCATATGCCGACGGCGATACCGATGTGGACGGTGGCGCTGGGATTGGTGTTCTGCAGCTTTGTAGGACTGCTATTCGGCATTTGGCCGGCGGCGAAAGCGGCGAATTTGCAGCCAATAGAAGCGCTGAGGTATGAATAGGAATTGGGATTTGGGATTTGGGATTTAGGGAAAAGCAAAGCGAATTTCACAGGGATAAAGGAGATAAAAAGCGGATAAAAGCGAAGAAAAACGATTCACAGCAGATTAAACGGATTATTTTGAGTGTTGAGTGTTAAGTTTTAAGTTAATAAATCTTATCAATCCTGTAAATCCTGTTATACTGTTTCTTAAAAGTTTGTTTGCCTGTTTAGGTAGGGACAGAACACTCAGCTTGTCCCGGAATACTGTCTGACCTTGTCATTCCCGCGCAAGCGGGATTCCAGCTTTTTGTATATTATCGACTTAGAGATTCCCGCTTTCGCGGGAATGACGGATTTAGGCGCTTTTTATTAATTGTGGGACATGCTCAGTGTTCTGTCTCTACAATCGGAAAGTATTAATCAGAACGGGTACAAATGCTTTTGCTTTCCCTAAATCCCAAATCCCAAATCCTAATTCCTGCTTTTAACATATCCTCGGCAATTGTTCTCCGCTCAGCATATCGATAATCCGGCTGGAGCCGTACAGCGTTTTCATCCTCACCATATTGTCCCCGTCTTCCACCACTTTTCCAATGATCACTGCGTCCTGGGAAACCGGATATTGCTGTAAGATTTCCACCGTTTTTTCCGCCTCTTCTTCCGGGACAAACCCGATAAACCGGCCTTCATTGGCGATATACAGCGGGTCGAAACCCATAATTTCGCAGGCGGCGGATACTTCCTCCAAAACCGGAATGTTCGCTTCCACAATTTCCATCCCGATTTTAGCGCTTTCGGCGATTTCCACTAACGCGGTGGCTAATCCCCCTCGGGTCAAATCCCGCAGGCAATGAATTTCGATTCCCTTTTCGATAAGCGCAGCCACCGGGGCGGCTAACGGCGCGCAATCTGATTGAATGGTAGTCTCGAAATTCAATCCTTCCCGCGCCGATATCACTGCTATTCCGTGCCGTCCGATATCCCCGGACAAAATCACCACACCGCCCGCTTTCACCCGCCGAGGTGAAATCTTGACATTTTCCGGAACAATCCCCACTCCGGCGGTGTTGATGTAAATCCCGTCGCCTTTGCCTTTATCCACTACTTTCGTATCCCCGGTGATGATGGATACACCGGCGGCAATTGCAGCTTCTTTCATCGACTGTGCGATGCGCTGCAAAACTTCGATTTCCAAACCTTCTTCCAAAATAAATCCCACCGTCAAATACAGCGGTTTAGCTCCGCACATCGCCAAATCGTTGACAGTGCCGTTCACCGCCAAAGTCCCGATGCCGCCTCCGGGGAAAAACAGCGGTTTCACCACATAGGAATCAGTGGTCATCGCGATGCGCCCGGAAGGCAGATCCACCACCGTCCCGTCGTGCATTTCCCGGAGTAAAGGACTATCGAACGCTTCTGCGAAAACGCGCTCGATCAAATCCCGCATCAAGCGTCCGCCGCCGCCGTGCGCCAGCGTAATTTGCCGATAAGTGCCGATGGGCAGCGGGCAAGTGGGTGTTATTTCATTAGTTGACATTGTTTGGGGATTCAGGAATTTGGGGATTGGGAAAATTCACAGTGTATGAAGTAATTATACCTGTTCCATAAATATTTTCCGATTGTAGGGACAGAACAATAAGCTTGTCCTAAAACGCCTGAAAGGCGTCATACAGGCGAAAGCCAGTATCCATAATTCCATAATTATCAAACATCTGGATTCCCGCTTTCGCGGGAATGACACGGTCGGACAGTATTGTGGGACAGAACACTGTTCTGTCCCTACCTAAACATGCGAAAAGATTTTTTGGAAATGGTATACTTGTTACTTGCTACTTGTAACTGTTTTATATTTGTAATAAGCTGCGCAAGCGCCTTCGGACGACACCATTGTCGCTCCCAAAGGATGTTTCGGCGTGCAGGTCGATCCGTAAGAGGGGCATTCATCCGGCTTCTTTTCCCCCCGTAATACTAATCCGCTGATGCAGTTTCCCGCCGCTTCCGCCGCGAAGTCTAGCCCGCCGAATTGCTGAAGCGCATCGAACCGCCGGTATTCCTCCTGCAAATCGTAACCGCTTTGCGGAATGACGCCAATCCCCCGCCAATTCCGGTCGACTACTTGGAATATCCGGGACAGCAGTTCCTGCGCCTTGACATTGCCTTCCTCCCGCACCGAACGGGGATAACAGTTTTCCACCTCCGGAGCGCCATTTTCCCGCATTTCCATGCAGGCCATCGTTCCCAGCAATATATCCGCCGGTTCAAAACCGGTCACCGCAATAGGAATTCCGTAAGTCCGGGAAATCCGATGATATTCCTTCAATCCGGTAACCGTGCACACATGCCCGGGCGCCAGCAGCGCATCGAGGCGGCTGCCGCTTTGCAGCAGCAATTCAATCGCCGGAGGAATCAATACCATCGAACTGAGCAGGAAAAAGTTGTTCAGCCCCAGTTTTCCCGCCTGCATTGCCGCCAGCGCATTCGCCGGTGCGGTAGTTTCAAAACCGACCGCGAAAAATACCACTTGACTTTCCGGATTTTCCGCCGCCAGTTTGACTGCATCCGTTGGGGAATAAACCATGCGCACCTCTCCCCCGCGGGATTTGGCGGAATAAAGGTCGGATTTATTCCCCGGCACTCTCAGCATATCCCCGAAAGTGCATAAAATCGTTCCCGGCGTTTCCGCAATTTCCCCTGCTTTGTCGATGATTTCCGCCGCCGTAACGCACACGGGACAGCCCGGCCCATGCAGGAATTCCACTTTATCGGCAATCAGCCGGTCCAAACCGTGACGCATAATAGCATGAGTCTGCCCGCCGCATACTTCCATTATGCGGTATTTCCGCGAAGCGCGGCTTAAAATCTTCCCGCTCAGCCGTTTCACCGCTTGCGGAGAACGATATTCCTCAAGATATTTCAATAGTAAGTATCAAGTATCAAGTATCAAGCGCCAAGTGCCAAGTGCCAAGTGTGGTGTCAGACGTCCTCGTCTGACACCACTGTTGAATGAAACGAATTGGTGTCAGGTGAGGACACCTGACACCACAATGTACGAGCATGGTTGGCGGGGACAGAACAGTGTTCTGTACCTACAATCGGAAAGCAATAATTAGAAACAGTTTAATAAGCATCAAGTAACGAGTGACAGGTGTCATCCTATTCCGGCTCTTCCAGACTGTCCAATAACCGCAGGGTATTCATCGCTTCCGTTTCATCCAAAGTATTTAACGCTATCCCGGCGTGGACGATGACATAATCGCCGGGGTTGGCTTCCGGGGTGAAAACCAAACTGACATCTTTGATGATGCCGCCGAAAGAGACTTTGCCGGTTCGTAAAATCGGGTCGTCTTCAATAATTTCCAAGATTTTTCCGGGAATAGCTAAACACATTATTGTGCGTCCTTAGGTAAATTTCCGGCATAAATCGCCTGCCCCAGCGCAATCCCGCCGTCGTTGGGAGGGACTTGCCGATGCCACAACGGAGTAATCCCGCCGGATTTCAGGCGCTTGATTGTCTCTTCCAACAATAAACGGTTCTGGAAACAGCCGCCGGATAAAGCGAGTTTTTTAGCTCCGGTTCGCAAGGCAATAGTTTTTACTATTTCCGCCATAGTATTGTGAAATTTTCGGGCGGAAACGGGGACCTCATCCTTTTCACCGATTAAACTTTCTATCGACGGCTGCCAGTCTATCACGATAGTGGAATCTTTTTTCATTAATTTGAAAGGATAGACCTCCTCGGAGACCGCTTTTTCCGCCGCGAATTCCAATTCCATCGCCGCCTGCCCTTCAAAAGAGGCGATACTGCATAATCCCAGCAGCGCCGCCGCGCCGTCGAACAGCCGTCCCGCACTGGAAGTCAGAGGCGAGTTCACCTCTGAATTTAACATTTTTTGCAGAATTTCCAATTCCTGTGAGGTGAAACTGCGCAGAATGGGCAAATCTTTACTTCGGAATAGATCCTCTCCGTATAGTTCGAACAGCATCCCCAAAGCGCAGCGGCGCGGTTCCCGCACCGCTTTTTCCCCGCCGGGCAAACGGAATTGCCGCAAATGAGCGAGGCGTTTAAAACTCTTGCCGTCGACTTGTAAAAATTCCCCGCCCCAAACCGTCCCGTCTTCGCCGTAACCGGAACCATCCCAAGCCGCGCCCAGCATTTCCCCGCTTTCCCCATTGTCCGCCAGGCAGGCTAAAATATGCGCGTGATGATGCTGGACGGCCGCCGCGTAAAGGCTGAGCTTATCCGCAAATTTTGTGCTCAAATAATCGGGATGCAGGTCTTTGACCGTTAATCCCGGCTTAAAGCCATAAAGACTCTGAAAATCCCTAATCGTATTTTTAAACGCGTCAAACGCTTCGCCGTTTTCCAAATCACCCAAATGCTGGCTGAGGAAGATTTTATTCCCCCGACTGAAAGCGATGGTGTTTTTCTGCTCTGCGCCAACGGCTAACGCGGAAGGAATTTCCTGTGGAATATCTATGGGTAAAGGAGAATATCCCCGCGCCCGGCGCAGCATCATCATCCGCTCCCCGGCTTCACGCACTACGGAATCATCCAACACCCGCGCGATAGGGCGGTCATGTGTCAGAAAGCAGTCCGCCATTCCCGCTAACCGCTTTAAAGCTTCATTTTCCTCCAGACACATCGGTTCCTCCGCCAAATTCCCGGAAGTGGCAACCACCGGGAAGCCCAATTCCCGCATCAACAAATGGTGCAGTGGAGTATAAGGCAGCATCACGCCCCAATAGGGATTACCGCAGGAAACTCCATAAGCGATGTCAATTTTTCCTTCCCGCGCTTTCAGCAGAACAATAGGTGACTGCGCCGATAGTAAAACAGCGGCTTCCAAAGCGGATACTTCACAGCGTCTTTCAATCGCAGAAAAATCGGGGAACATCATCGCCAAAGGTTTATGCGGGCGGCGTTTTTTTGACCGCAATCTTCGTAAAGCGTCTTCATTACGCGCGTCGATGATAAGCTGGTATCCGCCCAGTCCTTTCAGCGCCAGGATTCCGCCGTGTCTTACCGCTTCGGCGGCTTGCAGCAGCGCTTCGTTTCGATCTGCGATTACTTTTCCAGACTTATCCCGCAGCGCAATCTGTGGCCCGCAATCCGGGCAGGCGATAGGCTGAGCGTGAAATCTGCGGTCGGCGGGATTTTCGTATTCTTCCCGGCATCTACCGCACATTGGGAATTTATCCATCGTCGTGCGTTTGCGGTCGTAAGGGATGCCGGTGATGATGGAAAAGCGCGGCCCGCAATTTGTGCAATTGGTGAAAGGATATCCATAACGCCGATTGCCGGGAGCGAAGATTTCCCCGACACAATCCGAACATACGGCAATATCCGGCAATATCAGAGCGGATTTATCCGCGCCGTCGCCGCTTGCACAAATTTTAAAGCCGGTTTCACCAAGAGGAGGAATTTGGGAGGTTTTTATCTTATGGATGACTGCTAAGGCAGGGCATTCGGTCGGCAAATTATGCCGGAAATTTTCCAATTTATCCGACGCCGCTTCGATTTCGATTTCCACTCCCGCGGAATTATTGCGCACCCACCCTTGAACTCCAAATTTCACCGCTTGCCGATAAACGAAAGGGCGGAAGCCCACACCTTGCACCACACCGCTTACTATTAGCCGCCAGCGTTGTATTTCGCCTTTTACCGGCATAATTACTTTACCACATCGACACTTAGCAGTAAAATATCCTGCGCCTGCGGATGAGTGATATCGTTCGACATTTCGATTTCCAGTTTAGCGTTTTGCGCCAAAGTTCCGGCGCTGCCTTCAGTAAAATGTTCCCGGAAATGGCCGGCGGAAATATGCGCCAAAGCGCCGATCCAAACGCGCACTAAAGCTACCTTCTCCGCGCCTTCCTGCTCCGCCACCATTTGGATTTTTTTCAGTAAATCGGATATTAGCGATAGTTCGTGCATATTTAGTGTTCAAGTGTGCAAGTGAGCAAGTGTTCAAGTGAAAAAGCAGGTGCTGATTTATTGTGATATCAGGCGTCCTCACCTGACACCATTTCCAATTGTTCCTCCTGAACTTCTTTCAAAACCATGCGCTTCAATTCGTCAATCGCCGCCGCCACAGGCGGGGTCAATCCCGCCGCCGGGGAAAAATCTTCACCTTCTATACCATACACTATGACTTTTTCCGGCAGTTCCCCTAATACTCGAGCTAACTCGATTGCTTCCGTCAAACTCATTATATGCGAGGAAAACGGGGGAAAATAAGCAGCGGGCAAAGGTTTTTCCGAAGCGTCCAGCCTTTTTATGCTTCCCGCCCTCCTCCCGGACTGCATCGCATCGATTATCACAACCCGCGGGTAATCTTTCCAGAACTGTATTAATTCGGCGGGATCTCCCCGCGATTCCCGGAATGGGATTTCAAGTTCCGAAGCGCGCAGCTCACGGACGGCAATGATGCCCGCGCCGTCATCGCGGCGGTCGAGGCCGCCTAGGCCGATAATTATTGTATTCATAAGGTAATTGAAGGGACAGAACATTGTTCTGTCCCTATTAATGGATCTATTTGGTCTATTCCCTGTCCAAATTCAGTTTTAAAAAATGACAGGAACAGGAAATACAAGGGTCATAATTACGAATTGCCTGCTCACATTGCCAAATCAATTTGTCTTTAGGCAAGCCGATATTGCGGTTGACAAAATCCACAAGGTCTTCTTCGATGATCCCTTGATTCTGCGAAGTCGGCGGAACGATTAAAGCGGAGCGGATAACTCCTTCATCGTCGACTCGATAGCGGTGAACTAATATCCCCCGCGGCGCTTCGGTACAGCCGTAGCCGGCCGCGCTGTGCACCGGGATATCGATAGCCGGTTTTTCCGGCGGTTCGTAGTTTTCGATGATGCGGACAGCTTCCTGGCAGGCGTAAAGCAGTTCCACTGCGCGGGCGATGATGCCTTTGAACGGATTGCGGCAGACCGGCAGCAGTCCCGCCGCTTTAGCTTCTTCCTGTGCTAAAGGCGTCAAACGGTCGAAATTATTGTTGAACCGGGCTAAAGGCCCCACGAAATAATATCCCCGTTCCTTAATGTGCGAATGCAGTGAAGTCGAATGTTTTACATGAATCTCTTCAAATACTTTGTCATAATCGGTCACAGGAATATCGATGCCCTTATTGGAAACGATTCTGCCTTCATTCAAAGGATATTCATCGGGATGGCGCAGAGAAACAAATTCGTAATCGCGTTCCATTTCGGGGAAATTCAGTTTGGCGGTAAACCGAACCGTCTGCAGCGACGCTTCCACCGCCCATTTGAGGTTGTCCAACAGGGTCCTAAGCTCTTTTTTGGTAAAAATCCGGTAAAATCCGCCGACCCGGGCGTTGATAGGATGAATTTCCCGGCCGCCCATCAGCTTGACAAGATCGTTGCCGATTTTTTTCACTTTCAGCGCCATCTTGACTTCTTCAGGATGGTCTTTCGCCATGCGGATAGCGTCTTCATAGCCGAGAAAATCCGGGGCGTGCAGCAGGAAAATGTGCAGTGCGTGGCTTTCAATCCATTCCCCGCAGTAGAACAACCGTCTCAGTTCCCGGATCGGTTTAGGTACTACCACGCCGAAAGCGTTTTCCATCGCATGAATCGAACTCATCTGGTAAGCTATGGGGCAAATCCCGCAGATGCGGGCGGTTATATCCGGCGCTTCGTAATAATTCCGACCCCGCAAAAATGCTTCGAAAAAGCGCGGCGGTTCGAATAATTTCAAACGGGCGGATACCACTTTCCCATCTTTGATCTTGACATCGAAAGCCCCTTCGCCTTCCACCCGCGCCAAGTAATCCACCTGCACCGTGCGCGTCTTGCTTTCCGGGGAAGTCTTCTTCTTAGCGTTCATAAGCTTCACTCTCCTTGCGGAACGGTTCCGCATAAGCATTAAAGGACCTGAACAATCTGATCATATCTTCCGCATCCACGCCGTTCTTTTTGAAACAGGCGCTCATCGAAATGGTATTGGGAGTTTCCTTAGGCCCGAAACAGGCATAGCAGGCGCGGTTGTAAGACGGACATAAAGCGCCGCACCCCGCTTGCGTCACCGGGCCTAAACAAGGCAGTTTCTTGGAAACTAAAGTGCAGACATTACCCTTCATTTTGCATTCGATACAAAGACTGTAAGCCGGCAGATTGGGTTTGCGGTTGTTCAAAAAAGCGTTGAGAACTTCGACTAACTGATATTTGTTGATGGGGCAGCCCCGCAGTTCAAAATCGACAAAAACATGGTCGGAAATCGGAGTGGATTTGACTAAAGTCTCAATATATTCTGGGTGAGCGTAAACAATGCTGATGAAATTGTTGACATCTTTAAAATTGCGGAGAGCCTGCAATCCTCCGGCGGTAGCGCAGGCGCCAATAGTTATCAATACTTTAGACATTTTCCGCACTTTTTGAATGCGGATGATATCGTGAGCGGTGGTAATCGAACCTTCCACCAGCGAAACATCATAGGGACCTTTAGACACCGCCCGCGATGCTTCGGGGAAGTTGGCAATATCAACTACTGAGGCTACATCCAGAAGTTCATCTTCACAATCAAGCAGGCTGAGTTGACAGCCGTCGCAGGAGGCGAATTTCCAGACTGCTAATTTGGGTTTTTTCTTGGGCATTTTTATATTTCCCGCTTTTCTAATAATTGCTTGATTTGATCGTAGCGGAATACCGCGCCGTCTTTGCAGATAAAGGTGGGACCGTATTGACAGTGTCCGCACAGTCCGATGCCGCATTTCATATTGCGCTCCATCGATAAATAGATGTCGGTTTCCGCCAATCCTCGTTTCAGCAGTTCCAAAATAGTGAAACGCATCATAATTTCGGGGCCGCAGACCAGGGCAATTGTTTTAGCGGGATCGAAAGGAGCCTTGTGAATCAAAGTGGTTACGACACCCACATTACCCCGCCAATTTCCGGTGCCGCGGTCGACTGTGACATGGACATCCAAATCGAACCTCGCCCGCCATTTTTCCACTTCCGAACGGTAGAGGATGTCTTCTTTAGTCCTGGTGCCGTAAAGCAGAACCACTTTACCGTATTTATCGCGATGATTCATGCAATGATACAGCGCCGGTCTTAAAGGCGCCAGCCCAATCCCCCCGGCGACAATGACTACATCTTTGCCTTCCGCCTGCTGGCAAGGCCAAATTGTGCCGAAAGGCCCGCGGATACCCAGCAGGTCGCCTTTCTTCAGTCTGCCCATCGCCTGAGTGACTGCGCCCACCATCCGGGTAGTATGGATCAGGGTGGAAATACCGGGATTACCGCTGATTGAAATAGGGACTTCACCGACGCCGAAGACATAAAGCATATTGAACTGCCCCGGAGAAAATTTGCATCCCGGATTACCGTTAGTTGGTTTTAACTCCATCGTAAAAGTGTCGTGGGTCTCTTTCTGCACCCGCTCCACCCGGAATTTCTCCGGCAGCATTGCCTCGATTTTATTACTCTTCATAGAAAAGCCTCTTAGTGATTTAGACCGTAGACATCTAACAGCTGTAATCTGGTGGCATGCAGCCTTTGGACGATGATGTCGCCGAAACGCTTATAAAATTCATAGCCCAGTTCGTGGTCGGTTTCGCATTTTCCGCGCAGGCATTTGCCGTCCAGCGCAATGGCGCGGGTTAATTCGTAGGCGCGGGCGGTGAAACGCGTTTTGTAGGGCGGGATAATCCAGGACCAGCCTAAAATATCCCCTTCGGTGATGGTCTGAATGGTGATATAACCCTTATGAGGCAGATGAATTTCCAATCCTACCCGGCCGCTGCGAATCAAATAAAACTTATCGGCGGGATCGCCTTCCTTATAAATTAAATCTTCAGGTTCAAACCTGACATTGGAAGCGCAGCCCACCACTAATTTCAGGTATTCCGGAGCCAGTCCCTTGAAAAACGGATGCGCCGCCAGAATGGGTTCCAGTGTTTCCATTTTTTCTCCTATGAGAAGTTTATATAGGTGATATTTTTTCTTATTAAGTCAAAAGTCAGCAAGTCGACAAGTCAGCAAGTCGAAAGTCGAAAGAAAGTATCAAGTGCCAAGTATCAAGAAAAAAGCAAAAGCGTCCACCAGTTGAGATGGATTGCATAGTCCAAGCTAATTTTATTACTTTTTGATATTATTCTAATTCCCAAAAGTCTTTTCGCATGTTTGTAGGGACAGAACAGTGTTCTGTCCCTACAATCGGAAAGCAATAATTAACAATCGTATTTGCCTTTTCTAATGCCCAGTGCCCAATGCCTAATGCTTGATGACCTTACGATTATTAATAAAAACTTTAAATTTGACATACCGCCTTGACCTCTTCGGTAATGTCGATCCCCGCGGGACACCAGGTGATGCACCGGCCACAGCCGACACAGCCATAAACGCCGAATTGATCCACCCAGGTGGAGAATTTATGCGTCGCCCAATTGCGGTAACGGGCGGATGCGGAATACCTGATACTGCCGCCGTGAATATAGGAATAGTCCATCGTAAAGCAGGAATCCCATTTCCGCGTCCTGACCGCTTCACTGCCGAACAAATTAGTCGTATCCTGTATCGTACTGCAGAAACAAGTGGGGCAGACCATGGTGCAGTTTCCGCAGGTGAGGCATTTTTGGGCGATTTCCGGCCAATGAGGACTTTCCATCTGCGTAAAAAGTTTTTCCTTGAGGCCCGGCAGTTCAATTTTCTTGCCGATACTTTTTTCCGCAGACTGCATGATGCGGTCCACCAAATCGTTGTCTCCCTGCCCGGCAAGCGGCAATTCCAGCGCTTTGACCAATTCGATGCCTGCTTTGGAACCGGTTTCCACCAGGAAATAATGCCGGCCTTCCAGCTGTAATTCCGTCAGCGCTAAATCGAAGCCGGACTTGGCTTTGGGACCTGAATTCATCGAAGTGCAGAAACAATTGCCGCCGGGACTCGAGCAATTGACCGCGAGGATAAACAGCTTTTCCCGGCGGGCTGAGTAGCTGGCCTCGGCGTAAACGCCTTCCGCCAGCGCTTTATCCAGCGCCTGCAAAGCGTAAATTTCACAAGGTCTGATGCCGATGAAAGCGTAAGCCGGAATTAGCTGTTCCAACGCTTCCGCTTTCCAGCCGCTGCGGGATTGTCTTGCGTGAATTAAATCCTGCGCAGGGGGATAGAGGAATTTTTTCCAGGATTGCGGTCCTACCACATAATTGAAGAAAGCCGGAGTATCGCTGCGATGCAATTCGTAATGAGCCGGCCGCTGCGAATCGTTGTATCCTTGGGGGAGATCCCCAATACCGTCGATTTCACCTAAAGTCACTGCTTCATTTTGAATTTGCGGACCTGCTAAAATAAATCCTTGACCGCGCAATGTGTCGAGCATCGCCGACAAAGATTCTACCGTTAAAATAAATTTACCGCCGATAAATTTTAAAGGGCTCATAGAATAACCGTTAATTGGGATTAAGAGGAAATGAACATAGTGTTTAGTCCCGTAAATGACTATATAAGGTAAAATATTATTATTTAGAGATTCTTCACTTCGTTCAGAATGACAAGTTGGGAAAAATGTGAAAAATATTTAGATAGTTAATTGTGGGACAGAACACTAGTGTTACTGAACTAATTTAACAATATGAATGACCTGTACCGTTTCCAAAAAATCTTTTGGCATGTTTAGGTAGGGACAGAACAGTCAGGCTGTCCGGAATACCGTCTGACCTTGTCATTCCCGTGCAAGCTGGAATCCAGCTTTTTGTATATTATCGACTTAGAGATTCCCGCTTTCGCGGGAATGACGGATTTCGGGGCATTTTATTAATTGTGGGACAGGCTCAGTGTTCTATCCCTACAATCGGAAAATATCAATCAGAACCGGTACAAGTTATTAATCAGATCCTTTTATATTTTACATCGTGTTCAGTTCCACATCTGATAAAAAAGGCTGGATTCCCGCTTTCGCGGGAATGACAGTACCGGGATTTGAGCATAATTCATAAGGTTGAAATGTAAAATATTTTTC
>Ga0172375_10003144_pt1 | contig 25306 bp, 23 predicted proteins | sample LakKiv1m_FD_114537 | JGI IMG/M metagenome (GOLD analysis project Ga0172375, IMG submission 114537) | Freshwater microbial communities from Kabuno Bay, South-Kivu, Congo - kab_092012_11.1m | ecosystem: Environmental > Aquatic > Freshwater > Lake | place: Democratic Republic of the Congo...
ATCGCCATAAGGTACAGTGCCAACAGGGTTAATTTATCATGTGATTTAACTAAAAACAACATGTTGATAGCATTAACAATTATTAGAAAATATCAACGAATTAGATACTATAAGAATGCCTTCCCAATCCAAAGCACTTAAAAATTCTTCAGCTTCCGATTTTAACGTTTTCACTTCCATTTCTAATTCTTTTGCCGCTTGTTGCAAAAAATGACGTAACAACAACGGAATATCTTGTCTACGTTCACGCAACGCGGGAATGTGAATCCGAATCACATTTAAACGGTGAAATAAATCGGCACGAAAACGTTTTTTTCTCACCAAACTTTCCAAATCTTGATGCGTGGCGGCGATAATTCGCACATCGACTTTTTTCGGCGCGTAAGAGCCGACAGGATAAAACTCACCATCTGCTAAAACTCGCAAAAGGCGCGTTTGTAATGTAGCTGGCATATCACCAATTTCGTCTAAAAATAACGTGCCACCATCGGCTTGTTCAAATCGTCCGATGCGTCTTTGCACTGCGCCTGTAAAAGCCCCTTTTTCGTGTCCAAATAATTCCGATTCCATTAAATCTTTGGGGATTGCTGCCATATTTAAAGCAACAAATGGCTTGCCACTTCGCGGACTGTGGCGATGCAGAGCTTTTGCCACTAATTCTTTTCCTGTTCCCGATTCGCCGTTAATTAAAACAGTGATATGAGAACGCGCCAACCGTCCAATCGCCCGAAAAACTCCTTGCATCGCTGGAGCTTCGCCAATGATGTCGGAAACGGTTGTTTGTTTTAAATTTGCTGGCGTGATTTTTTCTTCGCGTTGCTGTTGTGAATGCACACAAGCACGTCGCGTTAAATCAATTAAATCTTCAATATCAAAAGGCTTTGCCAAATAATCAAATGCGCCGCCATGAAATGCCGCCACCGCGCTATCTAAATCAGAATGCGCTGTCATCACAATTACAGGCAAATCAGGATAATCAGATTTAATTTTGTCGAGCAATTCTAGCCCATTCATATTTGGCATACGAATATCAGTAATCAAAACGTCTGGCGTTTCTTCTTGCAAAGCTGTCAAAAGTTCTTTTGGTGATTGAAAACAGCGCGTAGATATTTCCATTTTTTGCAGAGCTTTTTCGATTACCCAACGCATAGATTTATCGTCATCGACAATCCAAACTATTTCTGACGTTTTCATGAGATTAACAACGCTTTAATTTCAGGAATGCAAGAACCGCAATTTGTGCCTGCTTTTAAACAGTTGCCGATTTCTTGATGGTTTTTTAAACTTTGTTCTTTAATCGCTTTTTGAATGGTTTTTTCACCGATATTAAAACAAGCGCAGATAATTGTTCCAACGTCTTCGCCACCAATTGGCGGAATGCCTGTTAAAACGGCTAATCGTTCTGCTTTGGTTAATTCATTTTTTGCAAACAAACTGATTAACCAATTCCGTGACGGCAATTCATGTTTAGCCGTGATAAAAAACACACTTTCTAAACGTCCATCGACAAATCGAGCCGCACGATAATTACCTTGTGCAAAGTCGCTATATTCTTGCCATTGCGGTGTAACGTTTTCATTTTTACACAAACACAAACGGGAAAAATCGGCTAAATTTTCAATGGATTTTTCGCCTGCCAATTCATAACGATAAAAACCTTCGCCTTTGTTTTTAACCCAGTATTCAGGTTTAGAAATGGTTAATTCACGGCGCGACAAAATAAAACCTTGCCACACAGTTTGATAAGCTGAAATTTTAACGGGCGTATGTTTGCTTTCAGGTTGCTTTGAAATTGGGTCAACTACTGGATTCACCAACGCGCCCATTCTGCCATTTGAAGATTGTTGTTCCGTCCAGTGCATTGGCACAAAAATTTCGCCTTCGCGTTGCGCGTCAGTAATTTGAACTCGCGCCAACATCGAACCGAATTCACTTTCAATTTTTGCAAGTTGATTTGTTTTGAGTTCAAAACGTTTTGCATCTTCAGGATGAATTTCAACAAATGGTTCAGGTTTATGTTGATTTAATTTTGCCGCAATGCCTGTGCGCGTCATGGTGTGCCATTGGTCACGAATTCGCCCCGTGTTTAAAATCAACGGATAAGTTTCAGTTGGCGCGTTAATTGGCAAACGCGGAATCACAGAAATTAACTGCGCTTTGCCTGATTTTGTAAAAAATTTTCCATCGGCAAAAAAACGAATCCCGCCCCATTGTGTAGGCTGAAAATTATCGTAATCGTGTTGGCTTATTTGCGCTAAATCTGAAATGTTAAAGGCGCGTTCGCCGTTATTTTCAAAACCTGATAATGCAGCGTGTTCGCGGAAAATTTCGACTGGACTTTGATAATGAAAGGCTTGCTCAAAACCTAAACGACGTGCGACTTGCGTTAAAATCCACCAATCAGGTTTTGCGCTACCAGCCGCTGGAAGTAACGCCCGTTGACGTGAAATGCAACGTTCTGAATTTGTCACTGTTCCGTCTTTTTCGCTCCAACCTTGTGCGGGTAATAAAACGTGCGCCAATGCAGTCGTATCCGTTTTTTCAATGCAATCAGAAACCACGACAAATTCACAGCGTTTTAAGGCTTCTTTGACTTTATCTGCATTGGGCAAACTGACAACGGGATTTGTTCCCATAATCCAAACGGCTTTAATTTTTCCGTCATAAATCGCATCAAATAAATCAATGGCAGGCAATCCGCCTTTTTTTGCGATATTCGGCGCATTCCAAAAACGGGAAACTAAATCGATTTCAGCAGGATTTGAAAAATCCGTATGTGCTGCAAGTTGATGTGCTAAACCGCCAACTTCACGTCCGCCCATTGCGTTGGGTTGTCCCGTTAATGAAAACGCGCCACAACCGACTTTTCCAATTCGCGCCGTTGCTAAATGGCAATTCAAAATTGCATTCACTTTATCTGTGCCAGAATTCGATTGATTGATGCCTTGACTGTATAAACTTAATGATTTTTCGGTCTCTGCAAACCAGTCAAAAAATTGTTTTACGTTTTCGATTTCTAAATGACAGCGATTTGCGACATTTTCAATGTTGTAATTTTCTAAGGTAAAATTTTCTAAAACGGCTTCAAAACCTTCGGTGTGATTTTCGACAAACTCTAAATCTAACTTATTTTGCTGATGTAGAAATTGGAATAATCCATTAAATAAAATCGCATCTGTGCCACTCGCAAGCGGTAAATGTAAATCTGCAATATCACAGCTTTGCGTTTTGCGTGGGTCAATGACAACAATTTTTAAATTAGGATTTTTTTCTTTTGCTGCGCGAATGCGTTGAAAACTCACAGGATGACTCCACGCCGTATTTGAACCAATCAAAATACACAATTCAGCGTGTTCAAAATCTTCATAACAATTCGGCACAACGTCTGCGCCAAAAGCGCGTTTATGTCCTGCAACTGATGATGACATACACAAACGGCTATTTGTATCCATATTGCCGCTACCAATAAATCCCTTCATCAGTTTATTGGCAACATAATAATCTTCGGTTAGAAGTTGCCCCGAACCATAAAACGCAACGGCATCTGCGCCGTGTTTTTCAATCACGCTTTTGAAGGAATCGGCAACTAAATCTAAGGCTTCTGTCCACGAGGTTTCTCGTCCATAAACTTTAGGTTGTAACAATCGCCCTTTGAGTTCAATGGTTTCGCCGAGAGCAGAACCTTTTGAACATAAACGCCCAAAATTAGCAGGATGTGATTTATCGCCAATGATTTTGATATGGCGATTTTTTTCGTCAACTTTTGCGTTAATGCCACAGCCAACGCCGCAATAAGGACAAGTGGTTTGAATGGTTTTTGTCATGATTTTTTACCTGCTGAGTATTGCCGCATCAATCAAATGTAAATCTACTTTATTCACCATGACAAACTGACATTTACCGTTAGATAACGATGCCCATAATTGTCCAATATCTCTATCGTCTTTTGCATCATTCCAGCCATTTTTACCTTTATATTCAACCACTAAAATTGATTCATTTGGTAATGAACAAATGAAATCAGGATAAAAACGTCCATTTGCTTTTTGCAGAAAAAATGATCGTGAATTGACCAAATTTCTCACCCAAAACGTGATTTTTCGTTTTATGGCTAATTGGTCAAGATAACAAGCACATTCAAATTCCTCTTTGGAATCAAAATCACCAATTTGTCCGTAGTAATGTTCTTTAAAATCGTAATGTCCGTATTTGCTGGTGTTGGGGTCGTAATATCTGGTGGGAGAATAAAATTGTGGATTAAATTCAAAACAGTCATTGTCATTGACTGTGACGGCGTTACTTTCAAGAATCGTTGCTTGATAAGCTGTTGCAATCGTTTCAGAACGAAGCGTTTTAATATGCTGGTCTAACAAATCACGGATTAAAAATTTCTGCTGATTGATTTGCGCTAAGGTAAATTGCGCTAACAGGCTTTGTAAATACTCCAGCACAAACGCTTGTTTGCTAGCATGAGTGATATTTTTATCTTCTACATATCGGCACAACCACGCCGCAATTTTCGTGTTATTCCAATTTTCAGGAATGTAGGCAAGTTCTAAACTGCGTTGCAAAGCAGGCATAAACGCAATGCTCATTTTTCCTTCTGTTGTCGTGTCGATGGTTCCAACGGCGTTGCTATCTAATGCAGATTGAATTTTTTGTCTATCCGTATCGCGGGGAATAGGTTTGTAATTTGACAAATCCCAAACATAAGGCAATGACGTTGGGTCATCAAAACGTTGTAATTCGCCTTGAATCCAAGCGGCTAATTGTGGAACGCGAAATTTTATGCCTCGTTCAGCAGGTGTTTTGAAATGCTCAACCGCTAATCGACTTTCAACTGCCGCTTTTTCAATATGCGTTTTTGCTTGTTCATTTTGAACGGTCGTTTTTAAATCTTCTTCCTCTTTTAGCGTTAAAGGCGCGTTAATCGTCAACGTCTGCTTTGTTTCATTCCATTCAATTTTTGCTTTTAAAGGTTTAGATAATTGCGCTAATTCAGGTTTTTCAGGCAAAGCAATATCAATCGGGGCAATTTTACGTTCTTGATAAAGGCTAACATCAATCTGATTTGGGTCGCGTGCTTTAACAAAATCATTCACAGCTTTACGTTCAAATCCCGCACCTTTTACTAAACTGTCGCGTAATGCGCTGGCGGTTTCTGAAAAATTGCGTGATACCACGAAAGCATAAGATTGATTCAGTTCAGGCGTTAATCTGCTAATTGCGTTGGGTTGTCTTAAAATCCGTCCGAGTAATTGCTCAACCGCCGTTGATGAATGCACCTGCGCCATACTCGCTAACACATACGCAAACGAACAATCCCACCCTTCGGCTAACGCTTTTTGTGTAATCACATATTTCACTGGGCATTTTTTATCCATAATGCCGAACGGATAATTTTTAGAAAGTTCTGCAATCCCTTTTTCTTCGCCCGTTGCAATTACAATTTGATTTTCTGGAATGTTGTGATGTTCAAGCAAAGATTGTTTTACTTTTTGAACATCAATGGATATTTCAGAATGTCTTGCTTCTGCTTGAATGAGCATAATCGGACGCAAATACGCCGCGCCCTGTTGATGTTCTTTGTCGGCTAATTTTTGCAAGGTTTCTAATTGGGTAATTGCGTAATTTAAACATTCTTGCGGATTTGGCTTGATGTCTAAAATTATCGGTAACTTAATCATCTGTTCGACTTTGAGTTCTACCGCTGAAACACTGTGCAAAACATTGGAGGGCGTTTTAATCAAATCAGGCGTAGCAGTGAGTTCCATAATGCCGCTTGGATTGAATTTTGCCAACGTATCAAAACCTAATTCGGTGCGATTGTTATGCGCTTCATCGACAATTACAAAAGGACGGCGTAATTTGAGCGCATTCGCCAATGAATAAACAATCGCGTTGTCTTCTTGGACATCTTGTAATTGTTGCGGCGAAAGGTTGTCAAAATGCCCCATTAACGCGCCATTCGATTCATACACTTTTCGGTCATTTTCGTCTTTAACTTGAAAGGCTTGGCGTGTTGCAACGATGATAACCGTTGACGTATTTAACGTTGCAGGCGTGACGCTTTTTGCCTCTTCTAAATTTAAAACTGTAATCGCCCCCGCTTCAAGCAAGGCAGAATGCAATGGACTGCCAGGATTTTGTAAATTTTTTAATGTTTGTTCACGAATTTGATTTGATGGTACAAGCCATAAAATCACGCTATGCGGAGTATTTTTTAGAAATTGCCGATTGATAATTGAAACACTTTTTGCCGCAAGCCATGTTTTGCCGCCACCTGTTGGCACGCGCAAACAAAAATAAGGCATTTCTTTATCAAAACCTTTTAATGCGTGATAAGAAACGCCCGTCATTTCATAAAAAGCCATTGACGGATTTTGCACATGGCAAGCGTGAAAATATGCACTTACGCTGTCTAAAACCTGTTGTTGATATTCTTTTGCTTCAAAATAACTCATTGCTTTGCATCCAAGTTATACGGCGTTTGTTTGAAAATAATCTGTTCTTTTTTAAGCCAACTTTCACTACCTTGATAGGCTTCAGCGTAAATAATTTTTTGACCTTCAAATGGTGGCAAATTTTTAAAAATCGCCGCCGTTAAGATATTTTCACCGCTCACGTCTTTCAAAATCCCGTTATAAAGCAAATAAATCGCTCGACCTTCAAACACACCTAATAACGGCGAATCGCCTTTGCCTTCATAACCCATTTTGGTTTCGTTGAACCAAACATAACTCGCTAATTGAGGAAAGGTAACATCGGCGCGAACTTCACCATCTGGCGCAAATAATGGCTCATTAGATAATCGGCAAAATTGAAAACCTCCGCCTAAACCTGCAACACTTTCGCCTTTTGCATTTTCATAACCTTCAATCACTCGTTTGTTGCGTTCAGCGGTGACAGATTCTGCAATGTTTTCGTCCATTTCAACTAAAACGAATTTTCGATTGCCGCCGTCTTGTTGATTCAGTTTTAAAACGGCGTGTGCCGTTGTGCCACTACCAGCAAAAGTATCTAAAATGATTGAATTGCTGTCTGTTACTTGGCTGATAAGTCCTTCAATTAAATCTACGGGTTTTGGATAATCAAAACATTGTGCGCTGAAAATATCTCTTAATGTTTTGGTTGCAATAGAGTTAATGCTTGTTGAAATGCCTACAAAGCTATCTTTTGTGTTTGATGGATAAATCCATGAGGAAACAGGTTTGCTAAGATTTCTTAATTCTGAAAGATGTCTTTTATATTTCGGTATTCCTTTTTCACCTTCAGGAAAAATAACTTTTTTTTCTTCAATCATCCGCTGCATTCGTTCTTTTTCATAAACCCAAACACGATTTGGACTTGCAGAATAAATAATGCCAGTTTCAGGATTGGTAATGTTATAAAACAAATTAGGGCGTTCTTCTTTTGTTTTATTACAAGTTAAGTCGCCAAAAACCCATCCGCCTCTTTTGTCGTTGTCAGGATTTGTATATTTTTTTAAATCTTTAATCACACCATTCAAAATAACAGTGTCACTTTTTTGATAAGCAACAACATATTCATGGTCTACAGATAAAAAATTTTTTGAATCGTTTGAGCCGCTTCGTCTTTTCCAAACAAATGAAGTTAAAAAATTTCTACCTCCAAAAATCTCATCCATCAACAATTTCAAATTGGCGTGTTCATTGTCATCAATTGACACAAAAATAACACCGTCTTTTCGCAAAAACTGTTTCAACAACACCAAACGTGGGTACATCATGCAAAGCCATTTATCGTGTCGTGATAAATCTTCGGCTTCTGCACCAACGACTTTGCCCAACCATTTTTTAATTTCGGGACTGTTCACGTTGTCGTTATATGCCCAGCCTTCGTTGCCCGTGTTGTAAGGCGGGTCAATGTAAATACATTTCACTTTTCCCGCATAACGTGGCAATAAGGCTTTGAGCGCGATTAAGTTATCGCCTTGAACGATTAAATTGCCACTGTCCGAATCGCCGCACGATAATTCAGCAACGGGTTCTAACAAATGCGTCGGTACGTCTTGATGATGTTTGACGACTTCTTTTTTTCCAATCCAATTGAGTTCTGGCATGATTATTCTTGATTATTTGCGTTGAGAAACTCGCGCATTTCTTCATTATCAACGCGCTTGTAAATGTCTAAAACGGGCAATGTTAAATTAAGTGATTCAAACGTAATTTCATCATCGATAAAATAATAATTCGGTTGCCAGTTTTGTGATTTTCGACAAACTTCGATTTCAATGCGGTCTTGTTCGATTAAAACGTATTCTTCAAGCGTAGGAATAGTTTGATAAATTTTTCGCTTTAAATCTTTGTCAAATTTGCGGGTGGATTTTGATAATACCTCGACAATCAGGCGCGGTGAATTGATGAAATACGAGTCACCATTTTCTTTTTCACAAGCTACAACCACATCGGGATAAAAGTATTTATTGCCTTCATCAATACGCACTTTCATGTCAGAACTGAAAACTTCGCAAGGTGTATCTTCTAAATGATTGCTTATTTTTTGCACAAGTCTTGAAATCAAACGTTGATGATTACTACTTGCTCCAGACATCGCATAAATTTCACCATCAAAGTATTCGTGTTTAATTTCTCTGCGTTTTTCACCATCGAGATATTCTTGTTCAGTAATGTAATGCGTTTTTAATTGTGGTAAACCCATTTCGTACCCCAGAAGTATTTTTAAAAAGCCGTATTATAAGCCTTCCCAAAAATCAGTTTGTCACGCATTTCAAACACACTGGTTTTCTTTTCAAGCAATTCTTGATACCAACTACCATCTACCGTATCACCATATAAAACGGCACCAATTAACTGATTGGCTTTTAAAACTAACTTTTTATAAATCCCCAAAGCGGGGTCAGAAAAAGTAATATTTTCGCTTTCTGAATCGCCCATAAAATCGCCAACTGAAAATAATTGAATCCCTGTGACTTTTAATTTTGTTGCCGTTGGCAACGTGACATATTCTGCCACGCCATGTGAACTTAAATGATTTGCACAAACTTTGGCTTGTTCAAAAAGCGGTGCAACTAAACCGAATGTACCACCGCGATGTTGAATACATTCACCCACCGCGTAAATGCTAGGGTCATAACTTTGTAACGTATCATTCACAACAATTCCTCGTTCACAATACAAACCTGCTTCTTTTGCAATAGCGATATTCGGTTCAATTCCAATTGCCACAATCAATAAATCACAAGCTAATTCACTTCCATCTTGAAATTGGGCGGCGATAATATGTTTGTCTTCATTACCAATCAACTTTTGTAATTTCATTGACATTTTGAATTGAATGCCACGTTGTTCTAGTTCGGATTGCAATAATTTAGCGGCGGTTTTATCCAATTGGCGATTGAGTAATACTTCATTTCGATGAATAACAGTAACATCCATTCCACGCAAAGCCAGCCCATTTGCGGCTTCTAAACCCAATAAACCACCGCCTAACACAATCGCTTTCTTATATTTTCGGCTGTAATCAAGCATCTTGTTCACGTCCACAATGTCACGAAAACTAATCACGCCCTCTAAATGATTACCTTCCACTTTGGGGAAAATCGCTTTTGAACCTGTGGCAATCAACAGTTTGTCATAACTCGCGGTTGTGCCATCAACCGCAATCACTTTTTTAAAACCGCGTTCGATTCGCGCAACCGCTTTTTTTCCACCAGCATGAAGTTTAATTTTGTTTTCAACATACCATTCACGCGGATTTATCACGATGTCTTCAACAGTTTTATCGCCTGCTAAAACGGCTGATAACATGATGCGATTGTAATTGCCGTAAGGCTCTGCACCGAAAACAGTAATGTCATATTGGTCAGGTGACGCACTTAACAATTCTTCAATCGTTCGCATTCCTGCCATGCCGTTGCCGATGACGACTAATCGTTGTTTTGATTTCATAATAGCGATTCAGCAGGAATTTGGACAAAACCGTTATCAATACGGCACGCATAAGCTGGAATTTTTACCTCGGAATGTTCCAAACATTCGCCTGTTTTCAAATTGAAATGCTCTTTATGCAACGGTGAAGCCACGACAATTTCACCACGATAATCGCCTATAATGCCACGCGATAACACATTCGCTTCACCAAATGGGTCAAAATTGCTGATGGCATAAACCGTATTTTTCACATAAAAAATCGCCACTTGTTCACCATTTACCAACACGCAAATCCCCGCATTTTCTTGTAAATCCGAAACGCTACAAACATCTAACCAATTCATTACACCATCTCCGTTAATTTGAAATGTTTACGTTCTGCTTCCTTAGCAGGGCGAATTTGTCCGCGTTCTTCTACGAAAATCACATTTTCATCATGTTGGTCACTGTTAATGAAATGACGGAAACGCTTAACTTTTGTTTCGTCTTCAATCGTGGTTTTCCATTCGCATTGATAAGTTTGAATAACGTGTTGCATTTGATTTTCGAGTTGCTCACACAAACCTAATTTATCTTCGATAATCACCGATTTTAAATAATCCAAACCGCCTTCCATGTTTTCCATCCAAACCGAAGTGCGTTGCAAACGGTCTGCGGTGCGAACGTAAAAGCTTAAAAATCGGTCGATGTATTTAATTAAGGTTTCTTTATCTAAACCTGTGGCGAATAAATCAGCGTGACGTGGTTTCATGCCGCCGTTACCGCAAAGATATAAATTCCAACCGTTTTCTGTGGCAATAATGCCAACGTCTTTGCCTTGCGCTTCGGCGCATTCGCGGGTGCAACCTGAAACACCGAATTTGATTTTGTGCGGAGAGCGTAAGCCTTTGTAACGATTTTCTAATTCAATCGCTAAACCAACGCTGTCATCAACTCCAAAACGACACCAAGTGCTACCGACACAGGATTTTACGGTTCGCAACGATTTTCCATACGCATGACCCGATTCAAAACCTGCGTCGATTAACTCTTTCCAAATGTGCGGCAACTCGTCTACTCGTGCGCCGAAAAAATCGACACGCTGACCACCTGTAATTTTGGTGTAAAGATTATATTTTTTGCCGACTTGCCCAAGCATGATGAGCATATCGGGCGTGATTTCACCGCCTGCAATGCGCGGCACAACGGAATAGGTGCCATCTTTTTGCATATTCGCTAAGAAAATATCGTTAGTGTCTTGCAAAGTGGCGTGAGATTTTTCTAAAACGTGTTCATTCCACTGCGATGCAAGCATATTAGCAACCGTTGGTTTGCAGACATCACAACCTAATCCTTTTCCGTGTTTGGAAATTAAATTATCAAAAGTTTTGATTTCTTCAACACGAATCAAATCGAATAATTCTTGCCGTGTGTGGGCGAAGTGTTCACATAAATCGGTGTTGACTTCGTAGCCTTGTTTAGCAAGCTCAGAATTTAAAACCGATTTGAGTAACGCACCGCAACCGCCACAACCTGTTGCTGCTTTGGTTGAGCCTTTTAAATCATCAACTGTTTTGCAACCAGCTTCAATCGAATTGCAAATATCGCCTTTGGTTACGTTAAAACATGAACAAATTTGCGCTGAATTTGGCAACGCATCCACACCTAAACCGACTGATTCATCACGGCGACTAGGCAAAATTAACGAATCTGGATTTTCAGGTAATTCAATACCGTTTAAATAGTATTGTAATAACGTGCCATAACCTGACGCATCACCCACTAAAACCGCACCGAGTAAATGTTTTTTATCTGCGCTGACAACGAGGCGTTTATAAATTTCCGCTGCGCCATTTTGATAGGTATAAACCATGGCACCTTGCGATTTGGCGTGCGTGTCACCGATGCTGGCAACATCAACGCCCATGAGTTTGAGTTTGGTACTCATGTCTGCGCCAGTGAAATTATTTTCTTCGCCTGCCAAATCCGCAATAACTGTTCGTGCCATTGTATAACCTGGTGCAACTAAGCCATAAATCATGCCATTCCACAGCGTACATTCACCAATCGCGTAAATGTTTGGGTCAGAGGTTTTGCATTGGTTGTTAATTTCAATTCCGCCGCGTGCGCCCATCGCTAAACCTGCACTTCGCGCTAATTCATCGCGTGGGCGAATCCCAACAGAAAATAAAATTAAATCGGTTTCTAATTCTTGACCGTCAGCAAAACACATTTTGTTCACGCATTTTTCACCTGCCACAATTTGTTGTGTGTTTTTGCTGGTGTGAACATGAATGCCTAAATTTTCGATTTTATGTCGAAGCATCGCGCCGCCTGCTTCATCAATTTGAACCGCCATTAAACGCGGCGCAAATTCAACAACGTGCGTTTCAAGTCCTAAATCACGCAAGGCTTTAGCGGCTTCCAAACCTAATAATCCGCCGCCAACCACTGTGCCAACTTTGCCTGTTTTGGCAACTTCGACCATTTTTTCTAAATCTTCAATGGTACGATAAACCAAACAATTCGGACGGTCATTGCCAACAACTGGCGGCACAAATGGATAAGAACCTGTGGCAAAAACGATTTTGTCGTAAGAAATTTTTACGCCTTTTTCAGAAAGTACGGTTTTATCTGCACGATTTACGCTAACAACTTTGTCGTTTAAATGAATCGTGATGCCGCTTTGTTCAAAAAAACCTTCGGGAACGAGCGATAAATCCTCTGCTGTTTTACCCGTGAAAAATTCAGACAAATGCACGCGGTCATAAGCAGGGCGAATTTCTTCGCAAAAAGTGACGATTTGATACGTTTCTTTTAAAGGACTGTCGGCGAGTTGGCTTAAAAAATACTGACCAACCATGCCGTTACCAATTACTACAAGCGTGGGTTTTGTGTTCATGATGTTTTAACCTCAAAGGCAATAAAAATGCTATTTGAAGTGTATTTTGCAATGGTTGTGCCAACAATTAACACAATGATTTTAAAAGATAAAATAGAAAGTAAAGTTAAAATTTAAACGATTTTGGCTTGAAAAGATGCAAAGATTTAAACGTTGCTATTTTTTTGGTGCAATATATTTATTTTTGATTTTAGAAAAATATAAATATCTTAAAAATCAATTCATTATGCTCTGGCACATAATCTGCAATTTTCCTTTTTGAAGAAGTTTATTTTTCTGTTCTCAAAGAGGAATTTTTTATGTCAGCTCAATCGTTTAATCTCTTTTCACTTACTGGAAAAATGCGCGTCCTGCACGCTTCATGGATGGCATTTTTTATCACCTTCGTTGTTTGGTTCAATCACGCACCGCTAATGATGGCAATTGCTGAAGCTCTGCATTTAAGCAAAACAGAAGTTAAAACCATCTTAATTTTAAACGTCGCACTGACGATTCCAGCCCGCATTATTATTGGCATTTTGGTTGATAAGTTTGGTCCTAAACGCACTTATTCAGCATTGCTCGCATTAGGCAGTATTCCTGCATTTATGTTTGCGGTGGCGGACAATTTTGAGCAATTAGCGTTAGCGCGGTTTTTATCAGGTTTTATCGGCGCAGGTTTTGTGATTGGTATTCGATTAGTCGGCGAATGGTTTCCCGCCAAACAAGTCGGTATTGCAGAAGGCATTTATGGCGGTTGGGGTAATTTTGGTTCAGCCGCAGCCGCTGGCACGTTACCCATGATTGCCTTAACATTTGGCGGTGCAGATGGCTGGCGTTATGCGATTGCGATTACGGGCGCTATTTCATTATTTTATGCCACCATTTTCTATTTCAGTGTTTCCGATACACCCAAAGGTTCAACCTATTTCAAACCTAAAAAAGCAGGTGCAATGGAAGTTACCAGCATGGGTGATTTATGGTTTTACATTTTGATGACCATGCCGCTTTATGCCACATTGACATTATTGACTTGGAAATTATCGTCAGCGGCAACGGGTAATCTACTTTCAATGCCTGTTGCAACCATGATTTATGTCGGTATTTGGTTAATGTATTTTTATAACGTTCGCAAAATTTTCCACGTCAACAGCGAGCATTTAAAACAACCTATCGAAGAAATTCATCGTTACAAATTTAAACAAGTGGCGATTTTAAATTTAGCATATTTCATTACGTTTGGTTCTGAACTGGCGGTGGTTTCGATGTTGCCGCTATTTTTCTTTGACACCTTCAAAGAATCGCACGGTGTCACGATGGTTCAAGCGGGTTTGCTTGCGGGAAGTTTTGCATTTATCAATTTAGTAGCACGTCCAATGGGCGGCTGGTTAAGCGATAAATTCGGACGTAAATTATCATTAAGCGTTTTCGTTTTAGGTTTGGCATTGGGTTATTTTGGAATGTCGCAAATCAATGCAGAATGGTCATTGATTACCGCTGTGATTTTAACCATGAGTTGTTCTTTCTTCGTTTCAGCAGGTTGTGGCGCGGTGTATGCAATTGTGCCGTTAATTAAACGTCGCATGACAGGACAAATTGCGGGAATGGTCGGAGCTTATGGCAACGTGGGCGGTGTGTTGTTTTTAACGATTCTTTCATTTGTCACGCCCGTTGAATTTTTCGTCATCATTGCGGCGATTGCGCTGGTCATCGTTGGGTTCATTCAATTTATCGATGAACCACAAGGTCACATGGTTGAAGTGCAAGAAGACGGCACAGTTGAAATGATTGAATTGGGTTAAAAAATGCTAAAACTTCACGCCGCTCACGCCACCGACAAAGGCATCAAACCTCGCAACGAAGATTTTGTCGGGGCATTATTTCCTGAAGGTTCAGAACTCATATTAAAAGGTGCAGTCGCCGCCATTGCAGATGGTATGAGCGGTAGTGAAGCAGGTCAAAAAGCCAGTCAATGTTGTGTGATTAGCTTTTTAGAAGATTATTACAGCACGCCTGATTCGTGGTCAGTAAAACACGCAGGGCAGAAAATTTTATCTGCAACGAATTCGTGGCTGCACAGTCAAGGTCAGGCGCGTTATCAATCGACAAAAGGCATGGTCAGCACGTTGAGTTTGCTCGTTTTCAAATCGACAACAGCGTATTTATTTCATGTTGGCGATTCACGCATTTACCGTTTTCGGGCGGGAAATTTGGAGCAACTCACTCGCGACCATCGAATTTGGATCTCGCACAATAAAAGTTATTTGAATCGGGCAATGGGCATCGAGCCGCATTTAGAAGTGGATTATCAAGCGATTCAGTTAGAAGTAGGTGATATTTTTTTGATGACGACCGACGGCGTTCATGATTTTTTCGACGAAAAATCGATTAAAAAATTGTTGCAATCTGACCGAGATTTAAACGCACTTGCTCATCTTTTTATTCGTAAAGCGAGTGACAATCACAGTGACGATAATTTAACCTGCCAATTGATTCGCGTTGAACAATTACCTGAAATTAAAGACGATTCAATTATTCGTACAAAAAATACATTACCTTTTCCACCGCCTTTATCCATTAGCGATAAATTAGATGGTTATGAAATTTTGGCTGAAATCCACGCTAGCAATCGCACTCAAATTTATAAGGCGAAAGATATTGAATCAGGCGAAATTGTGATTTTAAAAACACCTTCCATTTTGTACGACGATGACACGCTTTATATCGAACATTTTTTGCACGAAGAATGGGCGGGCAAACGGTTGAGTCACGCAAATGTGTTGAAAGTGTTATCAACAAAACGTCAAAAAACAAAGTTGTATTACGTCACCGAATTTTTAGAAGGACAGACCTTGCGGGAATGGATAGATGCTAATCCAAAACCCGAAGTAAAAACCGTGATTAAAATCGTTGAACAATTGATAAAAGGCTTACAAGCGTTTCATCGAATGGAAATGTTGCATCAAGATTTAAAACCTGAAAATGTGTTAATTACTGCAAACGGTGTAGTAAAAATTATTGATTTTGGTTCGGTGAAAATTGCAGGCATTGCTGAAATCAGTCCGCTTTATGCCAATGAAGAAAAAAATGTTTTAGGAACGTTAAATTACACCGCGCCTGAATATCACAACGGTTTGCGTGGCAGTGTGAAATCGGATTTATTTTCGCTCGGCGTGATAACTTACGAATTGTTAAATGGTGCGTTGCCATTTGGTGCGTTGCCTGAAAAACCGACGCAAAAACAACTCGAAAAACTGATTTATATTCCCAGTTCGCAATATAACGAAATGCTTCCGAATTGGATGGATGGCGCGTTGAAAAAAGCCACTGCCATCAATCCACAACAGCGTTATGAAACATTATCTGAGTTTTTTTATGATTTAACTCATCGAAATCCGACTTTTTCAAATTCCGAAAAGTTTGTTCCATTGATTGAACGTAACGCGGTGTTGTTTTGGAAAGTTGTCGCGTTATTTTTGTTGATTACAAATCTTATTACGCTAGGTCAGTAGGTTTGATTTTTGATATTTAAAAACCCGTGCGAAAACCCGCATAAACGGATGCGCCATTAAAATTGAAACGGTCAGTTAATTCGGCGGCGCGTTCATTATTCAAATTTTCACCGCGCAAATATAGTTCTGTTTTTGGTGTAAGTTGATATTGCAGCAACGCATTTACACGCGCTACAGATTCTGCTTTTTGGGTATTAAGACCATCAAACCAATAGCCACTTCGCGCATTAAGTTCAACTCGGAATTTTAACGGTTCAAATAGTTTTACTTCATTCCAAAAAACACCTTGATGCTCAGGTCGCACAGCAATTTGCAAACCTGTTTGTGCGTCTTTTGCATCCATATAACCGTAACTCAGTCCCGTTTTCCAAATGTTTGATAATTGATAAGAAAGTTGCAACTGTGCGCCCCAAACATCGGCATCAGGAACATTAGTTGATTTCGAAATACCTGTGTTTGGATTCAATTGCAACACAATCATTTCTTGATAATTTTGATAATAACCACTGACTTTAATTTCACTGTCTAAAACAGGTCTCCATGTTAAACCGACTTCGCCACCTGCATTGCTTTCGCCCCGCAAATTTCTATTGCCATAAACAGGATTGAGCAATTCGGTTAAACCTGGTTGGCGATAACCTGTGCCGCCATTTGCCCAAAGATTTAGCGTGCGCGTCAAAGCACGATTGGCACTCAGAGAAAATACGCGATGATTACCATAAACGTCGTTATGGTCAAACCGAGCATCAACAGCAAATTCCCATGCACCCAGCACTAATTCACTGCGTACATTTGGACTAATCGTTGTTTGCGAAAAACCTGCCACATTTGGGGTATTTTGATGTTGCGTGTTAATTCCCCACATGATTTGCGCTTGATTTTTACGATTTTGCGAAAAAGGCAAACGGTGCGTATTTTTCCAATCAACCATCAACAACTGACTTGATAAGGCAAAAGGTTTAATCAACGTGGAGACCATTTGTTGCCGATTTTGGGTAAAACCCAGTTGCAAAGACGTGTTCCAAAAATCGCTTACATCATAATCACCAAGCATTTGAGCAATCCATGTTTCTTGAATGAGATGCCCTTTTTTGTCATCCGTCCAACCCACCTTTTTATTAGGCAACACACCAGGACCATCCGTTTTTTCATCAGAACGAACAAAATATAACGAGGCATTCAAATGCGCGTTATCGAAATTTTTTGTCCAATTTCCTGAAGCGTGTGTCATCTCAGAATTATCGCGTTCTGTGCCATCACGCGCTTGAGAAATGCCGCTGAAAATATCACTACGTCCTGCAACAACAGAAAAATTGCCTGCTTGCGTTGTGATGCCACCGCCTGCGGCTTCGCGTAAGGTGTCATAACTACCACCTTCAAGATGCAAAAAATTATCGCCATCTTCAAATTGACGTGTTTGCAAATGAATTGCGCCACCGAGTGTGCGTGAGCCATGTTTATCACCACCTGCGCCGCGCGTGAGCGTGACTTTGCCGAGCGCGTCGCTAGGATAATGACTTAGCGTAAAAAGCCCTGATAAATTGCCAAATAGTGGCACGCCATCTAATGTGAAAAGTCCCTGCCCTGCTCCGCCCGCGCCACGCAAAGCAATACTACTCATCGCTTGCGAATTGGTTTGATTGATAACTAAGCCCGCTTGATTTTTAAGCACATTATTCAAATCAGGCAGTTGTGTGGTTTGTAAATCCTCACGTTCAAACTCGGTTTGCATTCGCGCAGGTTCAACCAATTCGCTTTGTGATTCTCCAAAAATAGTGAATAGCGTTTCGTTTTCTGCAAAAACGTTTGTCGCAAAAAAGCTAAGTAATAAAGACAGGGAAATTTTCAACATGTTAAGCACGAGACATAAATTTGCCAGTTTCGGTATTGACTTTAATGAGTTCACCTGTTTCGAGATATTCAGGCACTTGAATTTCTGCTCCTGTGCTTAAACGCGCAGGTTTTGTGCGAGAGCTTGCGGTTGCACCTTTAATGGCTGGTGGTGTTTCTAAAACTTCTAAAACGACAGCAGAGGGCAATTCAATCCCTAAAATCTCATCATCAACGAGCAGTGCAACGATGCCTTCTAAGCCTTCGGTTAAAAAATCGACTTGCTCATCTAAGGCTTCTCTGCTTAACGCATATTGCGAATAATCTTCGCTATTCATGAAAATATAGTTGCCGTCATCGATGTATGAAAACTGCACTTTCGCGCGAACTAAATCGACATCTTTGAAAAAATCATCGCCTTTTAATGATTCGTCGAGTTTTTGTCCTGTGCGAACATTGTTGAAACGGATTTTATAAAGCGTCGTTGCGCCACGCGAAGAAGGCGATTTTACGTCAATGGTTTTTACAATATGCGGCTCGCCGTTGATTTCAACGACCATACCGCGTTTTAATTCAGCTGCTTTTGCCATTTACGCCTCAATTGCCGCCGCGAGAAGTTGTGCTAATTCCCCTTTTTTATACAAATCAATCATGATGTCACAGCCGCCGACTAATTCGCCTTTAATATAAAGTTGTGGATAAGTAGGCCAATTTGAATAATTTTTCAGACCTTCACGGATTTCGTCATCTTCAAAAATGTTGAAATGCGAAAATTGCGCGTTACAAGCGTCTAACACTTGCACAGCTTGACCTGAAAAACCACATTGCGGGAAATCGGGCGTGCCTTTCATAAATAAAAGTACAGGGGCAGATTGTAATAATTGTTCAATGCGAACGGTAAGACTCATAAAAATATCTCCATAAGAAGTAGAATAAAAAACCTAGCAATTTTATCAACATTAAAAAAATAAATCCGAAAATCAACGAGTAATGATAAAACGCACCGCATCTAAACGTAATTGTGCGATTTGAATGTTTTCGTGAATTAAAAGTGTTTTGTCTTTTAAATCTTCGATTTCATCATTCTTGATACTTAAATTCACTTTTTGCAAACGCGCTAAACGTTTAATTTCAGCCGTTAATGATTCAAGCATTGCGGCAGTTGCTGCTTCACAAATGGCTTCTTTTTGAATTTGCGCTCTTTGCTCTGCAAACGTGAGTAATTTTAGAATCAACGCCCGTTGTTTATTGAGAAAAACCGTAATCGCGTGTTTATCAAACGGTGCAGGATTATCGATTAAACTTTCATGTGAAAACTCCGCTGTCACGTCTTTTTGTACCTGATTGATTAACACACGAATCGGCGTGTGTGGCAAAAAGCGACTCAGTTGCAACTGCGCTGGCGCACTGTGTTCAACCACAAATAAACATTCCAGTAAAAACTGCCCTGCTTTCAAATCAGGATGTTTAACGGTGCTAATCGTGGCGTTGCCTGTTTGCGTATCCAGCACCATTTCCATCGATTCGCTAACTAGCGGATGTTCCCACGTTAAAAACTGTAAATCTTCACGCGCTAAAGCTTGTGCGCGTGAATCAGTCACAATTAAATCATCCTCGCGGGTCAAATAAGGGAAAGTTTCACAACGTAGTTGTTCGCTTGGCGAGAGAATGTGAATGTCGTCTGTGACTTCTTCAGTATCCACACCAAAACAATCAAACACGCTTTCCATATATTCCCAAAGCATATTTTCATTTTCATATTTCGATAATTCAGCAATGTAACTATCGGCAATATCTTTGCGACAAGAATTCAGCTCTAACAATTGGTCGCGTCCGTGATTGAGTTGCGCTTCAATTTCGACACTTAATAAGCGTGTTTTTTCAATAAACGCATTCAAAGTTTGTTCGTTGTGATTTGCCAAAATTGCCTGCAATTCTTCATACAATTTATCAGCAACGTGTTGTGCGGCAGAATTATTTGCCCGAAACGCATTCAAGCCTTCATCGTACCAGCGATATAAAATCGCTTGTTGCGTGTTTTCCAAATACGGAACGTGAATTTGAATAACGTGTTTTTGTCCAATGCGATCTAAACGCCCGATACGTTGTTGCAGCAAATCAGGATTTTGCGGTAAATCCCACAAAATCAAATGTTGCAGAAACTGGAAATTACGCCCCTCGCTACCAATTTCAGAGCAAATCAGGAGACGTGCGCTACTTTCTTCATCGGCAAAATACGCTGCTGCGCGGTCACGTTCGATAATCGTCATGTGTTCATGAAAAACCGCCGATGAAATACCCGCTTTCATTTTCAGCGTATCTTCCAAATCCATTGCAGTTTGTGCGTGTTTGCAAATGAGCAACGCTTTTTTACCTGCGAGTTGTTTTACTTTTTCAACTAGCCACAAATAACGTGCATCTTTTTGTAAATCGGTTTCGTTATCTACACCTTTTAATGAATAACCATAGTATTCGCGTTGCGGAAAACCTTGCACGGTTTGACGCGAATTTCTAAATAAAATCCGACCTGTACCGTGATGGTCAAGCAAAATGTTAATCAACATTTGCCTTGCAGTGGCTGATTTTTCCACATCATTTAAATTCGCTAGCACTTTTGAAACGTTATCATCTTTGAGCAAAGTCGCTAAGGTTTGTTGCTCTTCATGAATCAAAGGTTTATCAGCAAGCAACGATTTAGCTGCATTGGCTACAGGTTCAAAAGTTTTTTCTTCTTCTAAAAATGCCGAAAAGCTATAAAAACGGTCTGGATCAAGCAATCGCAAACGCGCAAAATGACTTTCTTTGCCCAGTTGTTCTGGGGTTGCAGTGAGCAAAACTAAACTCGGTGAAATTTGCGAAAGTTGTTCAACAAACAAATAATCTGTACTCGGACTATGTTCAGACCATTCCAAATGATGCGCTTCATCGACAATTACCATATCCCAGCCAGCGTCTAAGGCTTGTTCTTGACGCGCTGGATAATGCGAAAAAAATTGTTGACTGCACAAAACCAGTTGCTCAGATAAAAATGGATTGGCTTGATTATATAAATCCCCTTTTTCATCGTCATCAAAACCATCCTCACCGATTTCGCTCAAACAACGCATTTCATCAAAAATACTAAATTTCAAATTGAACCGACGCAGCATTTCAACCAACCATTGATGCAACAAACTTTCTGGCACGATAATCAAAATACGTTTGCTCAAACCGTTTATCAAACGATGATGAATAATTAGCCCTGCTTCAATAGTTTTTCCTAAACCGACTTCATCAGCAAGCATAATGCGCGGTGCAGCGCGATTTGCTGCTTCGTGCGCGATAAAAATTTGATGGGGAATTAACGCCGCTCTCGCTCCGAGCAGACCTTTCACATGCGACTGCGAATGTCGTTGTAAATATTGCCACGTTTGATAACGTAACGAAAACCAATGATTAGGGTCAGTTTGCCCCGTGAATAAACGGTCTTGTGGTTTGTTGAATTGAATATGATGATTCAAATCCATTTCTTCGAGTTCAACCATTTTACCGTCTTCGTTTTTACAAACGTAAGTCAAAATCCCCGCTTTTTCAGTGATGTTTAAAACCGTTAAATTTTCGTCATCGACGGATTCAATTTTATCGCCAACTGAAAAACGCACCCGTGTAAGTGGCGCGTTATCAACGGCATAAACACGTTTTTCGTCACACGCTAGAAACAAAACTGTGACGCGATTAAATCCCACTTCAAGAATTAAACCTAAACCTAATTCAGATTCGGTATTGCTGATCCAGCGTTGACCTGCGATGAAATTTTCCATGTATGATTTACACCCTAAAAGTATGTTGTGAGAAGGTAAAAATGGCGCGTATTATAAGCGGTAAATGGCGGATAGTTTTGACAAAATATCGATGAAGTTTTGAGAGCATTGCAAAATTAACTGTCTTAATACCCGTAATGTCCTAACGGATAATTCTCTATGTTATGGAATTGATGAATTTGCCCGCACGTTAAACTTAGTCATTACTAAATGACTGACAATGTGTCACCCAACACTAAAAACCCCCACCCCTTTATACAAGGGATGAGGGTTTTGGCGTTTTTAAGCTGCCATGTGATGAATTTGTTCTAACGACACAGGCTTTGGTAATTCAAGATTTTCGCGTTTATAAATTTCAATCCATTCGTCTACAATTTTGCACAATTGTTTAAATACTTTTACTTCGTTATCACCATGACAACCGCCATACATCAAGCCTGGACAGCTACCGATATAACATTGGTCTTCTTCCGACCATTCTACGATTTTTGGATAATGATTATTTGTTTTCATTTTTTGATTCCTCCAGTGCAATTTTAACGGCTTTAATCAAGTAATGCTTTGCATCGTCACCCAATTTGCTCGGAATAGTCACAGCTGTTCCAACATTCGGATGCTTGTAATTTCGATGACTACCTTTACCGCCACTATTTTTAAATCCAGCAGCTTCTAAAATTTCAATCAATTCTCTAATTTTCGGCGGCATTTCAATTTTCTTTTTGATATTTCAACAGCCCAAATTCTACCACACCCCCAACACGAAAAACCCCCACCCCTTTTGCAAGGAATGAGGGTTTTGGCGTTTTTAAGCTGCCATGTGATGAATTTGTTCTAAAGAAACAGGCTTTGGCAACTCAAGATTTTCGCGTTTATAAATTTCAATCCATTCATCTACAATTTTGCATAACTGCTTAAAAACCTTTGCCTGATTGTCACCATGACAACAATGTTCCACCAATCCCAAAGCTGACCCTAAATAACAACCATCTTCTTCAGACCATTCCACCACTTTCAAATATCTATCGCTGTCTTTCATTTTATTTCCTCCAATTTTTTCTTTACTAATTTTTCTTGATAACGATGAGCATCATCACCTAACTTTCCTGAAATGGTCACAGCCGTTGCTGCGTTCGGATGCTTATAATTTCGATGACTACCTTTACCGCCACTATTTTTAAATCCAGCAGCTTCTAAAATTTCAATCAATTCTCTAATTTTCGGCGGCATTTCAATTTTCTCTTTGATATTTCAACAGCCAAAATTCTACCACCCCTGCCCCCAACACGAAAAACCCCCACTCCTTTTGCAAGGAATGAGGGTTTTATTTAAATTTAGTGAAAAAATGCAATTTTGATTAACGCACTGGCAATAACACCTAATGCGACCATAATTGCTTTGTTTGTCCACTTAGTAAATTGTGATTCAAGTCGAATACCGTTAATTTCTTTGCTTAAATTATGCAGTTCATTACGCAACTCCGTTCTTAACGTATTCATATCTGATTTAAGATTTGTCATATCGGCTTTTATATTTGCTGACATTTCACTCAATCGCAAATCTAAATAATCTTTCGTAACCGTATCGCCTTGAACTTTAGCAATGGATTTAGCAATCGACTCTGCTTGCATACGCTCAACACCCGCCTGAACCAACTCTGTTGTGACTTGCAACGTATCGAATAACGCCATTTTTTTCTCCCGATAATTCTAAAAATTTGCTAAATTCTACCACAAAAAAACCGCTCCCCAGTTCAACACCAAAGAGCGGTTTTTTTATTTCATAACCCCCCCCCTTTTGCAAAGAATGAAGGAGCGGTTAAGTTTTCATGCCCAATTGAACCAAAATGGCATTCTCAATCTGCTTCATTTCGTGTACTGAAACATTGCCGATAAAGTTGCTAAAACGTTGTTTGTCAGCGGTAGTCAACTGATCTGCCATCGCTTTGCTTTGTTTGTTGCCGATTGTCACAATTGCTTCACTTGGGTATAGCCTGCCCGTGTTGCTAGTCAGCGGCATAACTTGAACACGATTCATTACTGCATTTGCAGCGTCGTTGCTGACAATCACAGCAGGGCGTTTCTTGCGAATTTCACCGCCCAAAGCAGGCTCAAAATCAACCCACCATATTTCACCGCGCTTCATTTGCAACGTCCCCAATCAGTGCGTTGCACCATTCGTCAGCTTCTTTTTCGCGTTCAGTATCAGCAGCCATCGCCCGATATGCTTCGGTTAAGTCAGCAGATTTAGTGTTGTTGCCAAAATACTTCGCCAAAATATCATTCACAATGTCGTCAACAGATGCCCTCGCCTGCTGTGCCATTGACTGTACCTGCATTTCCAAATTTGTATCGAGTGTAATTGTCGTCATGTGTGTTTCCTCCAAGCCCAAATTCTACCCCCCCTGCCCCAACACTACCCCCCCACCCCGCTAATGGCAAGATGAGGGGTTTAGAGTTTTTTACCCTACTTTCTTTTCTTCCAGTGGCAATAAACCACTTTGACTAGCATCTAACACGACCATTTGAACAAGATGATTATTTGCATCATAAGACAACACAATGTTCCAATCCTGTGCGGTTTCTTTGACAATAGGATTATCACTAAAGTGAAGCTCTAAAATATCATCATTTGAATAATAAAACGTTTTCATCATCAATCCTCAAAACTAAAGTGGAACTCACCGTTTTAATAATAACGGCTTGGTCGATCACAACTACAGCGCAAATCAAGTTGTCGTTCCGTTCTGCGTAAAATTTAGCAATCCAAACGTGTTTGTCGTCTTTGAACTTCAATTCACCTGTTTCAATCAAATCAAAAAGTAATTCATCATCAATGGATCGTTCAATCATTCGCTTTCTAGCATGAGCTGTAATGTGTATTGCTCCTTTAAAACGTGAACTAACCAAAGTTATCATTATCTCAACCTAAAATTTTAAAAGTCACCGTCAATTCTACCACCCCAGCCCCCAACACGAAAAACCCCCACCCCTTTTGCAAGGAATGAGGGTTTTGTTTAGCGTCCGTTATTATAAAACCATAAGGTTCTCACAGCAGTCAGTCTGCACCACATTACCGCTACGTTGCAGGACAAAAAAACCACGCTCTAAGGCTTCTTCTATTGCTTCATCATACAAATGGAACGAGGCAATTGCGCCGTAAAGTTTGTAATCTTTGTACACTGGAAACAGAGTTTTAAAATTTTTCATTTTACGTTCCAGCTTATCTAAGTCATTTTCGTGTGCCTTGTATTTCACTTCAACAATGCCTACTGCATTACCGTTAGTCATCACAATGTCGTATTCTTCCTGCACGTTACCACGATGTTTAGACTGACTTTTTGCAATGTCGTCAAAATGGATTCCGCCTAAGTGTGGATCATCAAGCAAACTG
>Ga0172375_10003145_pt1 | contig 25303 bp, 26 predicted proteins | sample LakKiv1m_FD_114537 | JGI IMG/M metagenome (GOLD analysis project Ga0172375, IMG submission 114537) | Freshwater microbial communities from Kabuno Bay, South-Kivu, Congo - kab_092012_11.1m | ecosystem: Environmental > Aquatic > Freshwater > Lake | place: Democratic Republic of the Congo...
AAGGCTTCTGGACCGTCTATAACGTGACTCCCGACGGAGCGCAGTATGAATATCTGCGCGGCATGGGCGAAACGGTTTGGATCGGTTTGTTCGGGCTGCAATACGAGGCTTTCAACAGCTCGGCTTCCGAAAAATCCCGGGCGCTTGAACTGGCGACGGGGATTGCCAACTGGGTCGCCTCGCTTCCTCACACGAACGGCGGCGTGGCCAAAAGCGTCAATTCGCCCTCCGACCCGGTGAATTACGGAAAAATCTATTCGGTTGAAAACAATTTGGATTACTACGCGTTTCTGAACCAGCTGCGCGTCCTTGCCCCCAATAACTCGGTCCGCAGCTCCCTCGAAACAGAATTCGCCTCGGTTCGAGGCTGGCTCAAGAGCGCTTACGATTCGGGAAAAGGTCTTTTTCATCGAGGCGGCTCGGTCAACGCAAGCGGCCAGTTTGCTTGGGACGACGTCTGGTGCCTGGACACGAACAGCTGGGCCATCACGGCCCTCGGGCCTGACGCCCTCTCGAGCGATTTCGGGATTGATGTGGATGAGCTGGCCTTGCGGATCGGGGACACGTTTGCCGTTCAGGAGGATGGTTCGTTCGGCGGAGAGATTGAGACGGCCAAGGGTTTTGACTTCGCGGACGCCACGAATGCCGCTCGGATCGGCCGAACGGGAATCAGCTGGATCGAAGGAACCAATCAAATGATTCTCGATTACCTTCTTCTTTCGCGCTATTACGCCCCCGCGGATTCGGTGAAAGCGCAATATTACCTGGGGCTGGCAAGCCACTTTTTTTCAAAAAATGATGCCAACGCGATCATTAGTGGCAACAATGAAAGCTACCGCCACACGGATGCGGCCGCCAACGTTCGGATTTATTCCGACGGCGGATTGACTTTTTCCGGCTCATCCGCGGCCGGCACGGCTTGGGTTTATTTGGCTTCGAATGCGTTCAATCCTTTCCTGAGACCGCGCGGAGACGTGGAGGGCGAGACCCAAACACTCGTTCTTCTTCTGCAATCGGACGCGACTCGTCGCAATCAGTTCAATTTCTTTTTCGGAACGTCCGTCCCGGCTTCGGGCCCTCTTTCCGCCGACGACCTGATTCTGATCTATTACCTCACCGGAGACGTAAACTTCAATGCGGGAAATTTTTTCGCCGCGTTGCCCAAAGTCATCGATCTTCTGGGAGCGCTTCAATTGAATGCAACCGCACTCGCGAACTTCAATCGGATCTTCCGCACCTCGATCGGGGCGACGGGAGCTCCCTCTTTCGACGATCGCAAGGCCCTCTTCGACGCCGTAGGCTCTTCGGCATACGACCGCAACGCATTCATCGCGGCTCTACCGAGAGTGCTGTCGTTATACTCGACGCTTCAAAGCAACTCCTCGGCCCTCTCGGATTTTAACTTGGTTTTCAACACTTCGATCGACACTCAGCGTTTTTCGCCGCTTCCCGACGACCGAGAAGCCTTGTTTGATGCCGCATTCGACCCGTCGTTCGACGTGACGAAATTCTTGCCGCTTCTGGCCAAAACCGCGTCGTTGTACAAAAAAATCAGAATGAATCCCGCGCCTTTCAACGCACTCTTCGGAACGGCCCTCTCGTCGACGACGCCGCTCTTAAAGAACGAGCGTAAAGCGCTTTTTGACGTGACGGGCGAATCCACGTTCAACGAAGCGAGCTTTATCGACGCCCTGCCCTCGACCGCGGCGCTTTTTACAGCCGTTCAGGACACCCGAACGAATCGTCTGGCATTCAACTCGCTTTTCGGCACAACGCTTCGACTCCACCGGGCGCCGACCGGAAACGAGCGGAAGGCCCTCTTTTCGGTCTCGGGGGATCCGGCCTTTATTCTGTCGAATTTTATCGCCGGCCTGCCCAAAGCGACGAATCTGTATTCCGCGCTTCAGGGCAATACGTCGTCCCGGAACGACTTCAACGCATTGTTTGCGACGACGATTTCCGCGACGGGGATCCCGAACGCCGTCGACCGTAAGGCCCTCTTCGACGTCGTGGCGGACCCCGCGTTCGATCAGACTTCGTTCCTGGCGACGCTTCCCAAAGCCAAGAATCTGTATGCGACTCTTCAGTCAAATCCCAAAACACACCTGGTGAACTTTAATCTTCTGTTCGGAACAACCATCACGACCAAGGGCGCACTCACCGCGGCCAACCGCACCGTGCTCTTTAACGTCGCGGGCCCCACGACCTTCTGGCAGGCTACTTTTCTCTCGGTCATGCAAAGTACGGTCACGCTCATGAAAACGATCATAGGCAAATCCGCCGACGTAAAGTTTTTCAACCGGCTCTTCGGCGTTTCGCTGACCTACAAGAAGGTCGTCACGCCCAACGTGGCCACCCGCACAGTCCTCTTCAATATTGCGGGAACGCCGGGCTATGCGATCAAACCGTTTTTGACGACAATGCGTCAGGCGGGAAACCTTTTGACGCAAATGCAAACCAATCAAACGAAAAACAAATCGAACGACATCAACTACTTCAACCGGATGTTCGGTTCAAATCTGACGACCACGACGTGGACACCCACCGACGCCCAGCGAACCCTTCTCTTCAACATCGCGGGCGCGCCCAAGTTTTCCTGGAAAAAATTCCTGCCGGTTTTGAGAAACGCGACGAAACTTTTGATCGCGCTTCAAACCAACACCTCGACGCTCGATCTTTATTATTTCAAGCGCATTTACAATGCGACGATCACATTGACCGTTTACACGCCGAACGTTTCCGACCGGACGCTTCTGTTCAACATCGCGGGCGGATCGGGATTCAATCTGACGAAGTATCTGCCGGTCCTCCGGAAAACGGGACACCTTTATGACGTCCTCATGGCCAATGACTACAAGAGAGGCCGTTTCAATAAGAAATACAAAACAACCCTCGGCTCCCCTCTGACCGGAGCGCAAATCGGGCTCCTCTTCGGAATTTGCGGGGGCGGTTATTACGACGAAGCTAAATTCTTGAAGTCGCTGGGCTAATCCGGCAAAAACCCTCTAAGTTCTTTTCCAAAATTTAGAGGGTTTCTTTTTTGCGATTTGGCAGGAATCTTCGGCCCAAGATTTGATGAGCTCGAAATCGTCCATCACGGCGGCGGGGACTTCCCAGTAAGGTAAGCGAACCGTCTTCCCTTTCGACTCGTAACACAAGGGCTGACTTCCTTGCGTCTGGTAGGCCTGCTGGTTGGATGCATCGACCTTGAAATAGAGCAAGTCCTCGTCGACGATCCCAAAGATCACTCCGTCCCGGTAAAGGCCAAAACAACCAAACATCGGCCGCGCCTGGACATTCATTCCGGAAAGAAGATCTTCGAGTACGTAATTCAGAAAATGGGAGCGTTTCATTGTGGACGAGCTCCGTGAAAGCCTGCCGAGCCGGTCGACTCGGCAGGCTTCCGGAATCCGCACGAAAGAGAGCGGTTAGCTCAGGCGTTCGAGACGTTTTTGGAACTTCTGCTCGACTTCGTCGACGGCAGATTTGAGGTCGCTCAGGATCTGCTGGACTTGTTCGGGAGTGTATTCGTAGCTGCTTCCCGCGAGATTCCCGAGAAGTTTTATCTTGGCAGTTGCGTTTTTCAAGCGAGGTTCGGACAATCTTTTAAATTTGTCCGCTTTCGATTCTTCCGCCCCTCCAGCTGCCGGTTGGTTCTCCATTTCGGACATCGCTACCTCCTTTTGTAATCTTTTTGACGGCCTATAAGGCCGACTCTCCGCCGGTCTGCTCCTCTTTTTCGCATTATACGCTTTCCATCAAATTGTGATAGCCTTTTCAAACCAAAGCCTCCGACATTCCTTGTGACATGATCCTGCGCCCCAAAGAAGAGAGAATTCTTTAGGTCTCGCCCTCGGAAATCGACTGACGTCTCAGTTCGGACCGAGGCAAATCGGCATACTTGGGACCGGTTTCTTTGACGGCGGGCTTGTTGACCATCCGCTGAACCGTGGCAAACCATCGATGGAGGGAGCGAACTCTCCTTTTTCGAACGACCCCATCGAGATCGCGCTGGGTGATCGGCATACTTTAGGAGGCCACTTTCTTCAGAAGCCAAGCCATATTTTCGCCCAGCGTTTTCATCGTACGAAGCCCTTCCTCATCGTTCAAAACTTCCCCGATTTCCCGTCCGAACGCAAAATTCCAATAAGAAGACCCTACGATGACCATTTCGCTAATCGTAAAAAAATGATTGATCGTGTCGAACGCGTGAATCGCGCCTCCGCGCCGGACGGCCAAAACCGCGGCCCCTATTTTTCGCCGGAGAAAATGGTCGTTCATCTTCGACACCAAGCAGGCCCGGTCAATCAAAGCTTTCATTTCGGCCGACACGTCGGTGACATAAACGGGCGAACCCAAGATGATCCCGTCGGCTTCGCTCATCTTCGAGATGCACACATTGACGAAATCGTCCGTACTGCACCGCCTGTTCTTCGTTTTTGAGCAGGTCCAACACGCTTTGCACCCGTGGACCGACTGCCCCGCCAGCTCGATTTGTTCGCATTCGATGTGATGCTTGCGCAGCTCTTCAAAAACCTTGTTGATCAGCAGAGATGTGTTCCCATTTTTTCGAGCGCTTCCATTGATCGCGACGACTTTCATTCTGCCCTCCTGTCAGAAGGTATTTTACCTCACGGAGGGAGAGTCCGAAAATGTTTCTCTTTGTTCGCGGTGCCGTCGGGCCTTATTTTTTTGCGTACATCTGCTTGAGCTGCTCGACCGTAGGGTGTTCGGGATAAATCTCCCCCTGAGGACCCACGAACCCCTTCTCCGTTTTTCGGATCACGACGAGAGTATAGCTGCCGTTCGCGTTCGGAATCTGAATTTCGTATTCGTCGATGGGCGCTTTTTTTTCGATCGTGACCGGTACCTGAGTCGCTTCAGTCACCGGAGGAGCTGCGGTAACAACGTACCCGCCGCTCGGAGCCGTAACATAATACGTATCCTCATAAACATAATACGGTGTTTTTTGAACGAGAACCGTCGTGTGTTCCTCCGGTAAAATGGGCACAATTGCTCCCACCGGAGGAGCTACGAGAATATATCCCCTCGGCGTGTATCGGTAAAAAAACCCATCTCCGTAAAAGAACGATTCGCGGCCGACCTTGATCGGCCTGAAATCACGAGGAATTCGATGAATGACGTGTCCATACTCACGGCGTCCGTGCCGACTATCCGCCGACGCGATCGGGACTTGGGTCAGTAAAACGCCCGCAATCAATAACCCTATCTTGAGCCCTGTTTTTAATCGTGACATTTTGTTCTCCTTATTGAAAAAGTTGTGGGAATTCTTTGCCGTACGCTTATTAGACGGTCGTACGCGAAAAAAGTGTCGCGATGAAAAACCTTAAGAAACCTTTATGAGGCAAAAATAAAGAAACGGCGCCCATATTGGCGCAAGCTTGATACGAATCAAATTAGGTCATTTGGCGCTAGGGTGGTAAATTAAAAAATGAAACGCAGAGCAAGCACATAGTCATTCGACGAGGAGCTCGATGCCATTGACGCGCACCAAGCACACACTGCCAAATAAAATCGGCTGGATAGGATACGCGTTTTATGTCGCTCTGATTTTGGTGTCTGCGGAGTTTTTTCTCAGAATGGCCATCTTCTCGGAATCGTTCAAGATCTCGAAATTACGAGAGCCCTCTCTATATGCGGACTACTTGAACGAGGATGATTACTGGAAGCTCTATCATCGCTTCGGAGGACCCTGCAACCCCCTCCTCCGGCAGTCATTCACCCTCTCCTGGGCTGGACGGCAACTCCGATCACCCCCAAAAATCCACTCGGATTGAAAAACAAAACGGTCGAGCGTCTTCATTCGTCCAAAACCCGCCTCCTCTTCTATGGAGATTCCTTCGTTCAAGGATTAAGCGATCCGGAGTATCTCATCTGCAATTATCTTTCCGACAGACTCGATAACACGGTTGTTGCGGACATGAGCTGTCAGGGATACGGCTTAGATCAAATCTATCTGACGTTCGTCTTGACGCGGAAAGAAGCTGGAAGCTCGCCTCTATTGATCGGAGTGCTCGGAAACGACGACCTGGACCGTTCCATTCTAACCGTCCGCGTCGGCCAAAAAATGAGGTTTCAAGTCAAAAACCACTCGCTGGTACCGACGGGACTGCCCATCGATAGAAATCCCGAAGAATTCTTCAAAAAAAATCCGCCGCGGATCAAAAGCTATTTTCTTCGGCTCATCCTCAGAGGTTGGCTAGGAACCAAGGAAACGCGGAAAGACATTGCGAAAAAAAAGAAAGTTAATAATCTCATTCTCGAAAAAATCAAGGAGCAGTGCGACTCGGCAAATCAACCTCTCCTCTTCGTCCTCTTCTATCCCCGAACGGATCTCGGCCGAATCTCCTGGCAGGAGGTTTTCCTCAAGAACAAATGTTCTGAACTTGGAATTCCCTTCATCGACACAAAACCCCTCCTCACGCAATACGCGAAAGAAAACCAAATCGATTTGGATGGCTTATACATCATGGAAAACGGCCACCACAATAATTTGGGTAACAAAATCATCTCGGAAGGAATTCTGAGAGAATTGAAATCGATGGCAGCCCAAAACTCTTCCGTGGCAAACCTCTGAACGCTTTGGAAAGCTACCCGATCGCGGTCGAACCCCGTTCTTCGGTGCGGATACGGACACATTCATCCAGAGGCACGATGAAAATCTTCCCGTCTCCGGTGCGTCCGGTCTTGGCGCCGCGGACAATAGCCGCGACGGTCCGCTCGACAAACGCTTCGTTCACCGCGATTTCGAGTCGTATTTTGCGCAGGAGATTGCCGGATTCCTTGACGCCGCGGTAGACCTCGGTCACCCCTTTTTGGCGGCCGTGCCCTAAAATTTCGCTGACGGAAAGAAGATTCACATCCTGTTTATAGAGTTCGGCTCGCACATGATCGAGCCGGTGAGGTTGAATAATGGCGATGATCAGTTTCATGGCGATGTCCTTTTTATTCGAGAATCGTGTAGGCCCGTTCGTGATGCTGGCTCAGATCCAGCCCGAGCAATTCGTCTTCCTCGTCGACGCGCATTCTGACAAAGAAATCCACGAGCTTATAGATCACGACCGTCCCGATCGCGACGAATAAAACGGTGACAAGAACTCCGAGGGTTTGAATGCCAAGCTGTCTCAAATTCCCGTAAAAATACCCGTCGGCCCCCGCGGGATTGACGGATCGGGATGCGTAGAGACCTACGGCCAAAGAACCGAAAATGCCTCCGATCCCGTGAACGCCAAACGCATCGAGACTGTCGTCATAATTGAACTTCGGCTTGAGGAGCGCCACCCCGATAAAACAAACGATACTCGCAAAGAATCCGATGAGAAGCCCGGCGGCCGGCGTCACAAATCCCGCACAGGGGGTGATGGTCGCCAAACCCGCGATACAACCGGTCAAAAGCCCGAACAACGTCGGCTTGCCGTTGCGAACCCATTCAAGAATGCACCACGAGATCCCCGAAGCCGCGGCGGCGCTATTGGTCACGATAAACGCATTCACCGCAACGGCATTGACGCCCAGCGCACTCCCCGCGTTGAAACCAAACCACCCGAACCACAAAAGACCCGTCCCGATGGCCACGAGAGGCAGATTATGGGGCGAAGGATTGTGGGGTAAGCTTTTCCGCCGACCGATGAGTAGAGTCATAACCAAGGCCGCGATCCCGGCACTGGTATGCACGACGATCCCTCCCGCAAAATCGAGCACGCCCATGTTTCTCAGCCATCCGCCGCTGCCCCAAACCCAATGGCACAACGGATTATAGACAAACGTCGACCATAGAAGCGTGAATAGAAGATACGCCGAAAAACGAATCCGCTCGGCAAAAGCCCCCGCAATGAGCGCCGGTGTGATGACGGCGAACATGCACTGATAGATCATGAAGACATTGTTCGGCACCGTAGCGGAATACTCGGCGAAAAGCTCGAAACCTACGCCCTTCAATACGACCCACTGCAACCCACCCCAAAATCCCGAACCCGGAGCGAACGTGAGACTGTATCCGAAAATGACCCACGCGGCGCTCAATAGACATAGGGCCGCAAAACATTGCATGAGAACACTTAGAATATTCTTCTTGCGAACCATGCCCCCGTAAAAAAGCGCCAGGCCCGGCGACATGAGCATCACGAATGAAGCGGAGATGAGCACGAAAAGCGTATCCGCGGCGTTAAAATTCGGCATTATAGACCTCCCCATTGATCTAAAGGAGCAATCTATCCCGATATGTTAACGCTACGTTACAGCGTGGTTACGAATGAGTGAACGAGTTAACGCTTGATTCGGGGAAGAATGAAGGGGGTATCTTGCTTGTAGGCTCGGTAGGGGCCGCCAAACCGTCGCTCGAGCTCCTTTTCTTCGATAAGTTTGATCTCGAGAACAAGACCCGTGATGAGGAGCGCCGCAAAAAGGTATCCGCCGAGCGCGTTAAAAAGAAACGCCCACCCGAGCGTATATAGAAAGTGGCCGAGCATCATCGGGTTGCGAACGTAACGGTAGGGTCCGTTTTTGAGAAAATGCTTCGTCGGTACGACGGGTACGGGCGTGCCTTTTCCCTTCCAAAGCTGCCAGGCGACGGCCCAAAGCATCCAGGGAATCCCGATGAGAAAATTGAGACCCGCCAACCCTCCGTGGTAAGGGCTCGGAATTAAACCGCCGGGAAGGATTTTTCCGGAAAGCCAAACGAGCGCGGGCCATCCGGCAATGAAGAGCGCGGCTCCGAGGACGGTCGCGAATGCGCGATAGGGTCCGCTATACCGTTTATGAGATCGCGCAACGAGAAAAGCCGTAATTTTGGAGCTCATCCATCCACCCTTTGGCTCAAGACTACTCCCTTGAGTCGACCGGCGTCAATGCCAATCCACAAAGTGTCCCATCTCGAGAACGACGAGATCGGCCGCCTTCCCTTCGATGAAAATCGATCGAAATCTCGAAAGATCCGTTGCCAAAAAACCCACGAGGAGAACGACAATCGCACCCCAGGCGACGGTCCGATAAAAAGACCTCAGTCGAACGCGAGCGGTTTCAAAAACAAAAGACACGCCGAGACCCGCGAAAAGATAATACACCCCGTAAAAAGGACTCAAGAAACGTAAATTTTTCAAATAAGGAACGCTCGACAACGAGAGGATAAGAATCGCGAATGCAATCCCGAGACCCAACGCTGCGAATCGGTTTTTTGGGGAAAAAAATCCGGATGCCCCGGATCGCGCCGAAATCACCAGAGACACGAGACCCAAGAAAAAAAGGATCGTCGGGGCCGGACTTAAGATCCAAAAACCGAGAATAAAAAACCACCACGGACCGCCCTGCATCTGGCGCGCATAATCATTGTGCGGGAATGATTGCTGAACATGCCGGAGAGCTTCAAAACACCCTTCCATGCCTCCACCCGCCCAACCGAGCGCCGCGAAACCTCCCGCCAAGGCCAACGCCGAAAGGGCACCGCCGATCAAAGCGGCTTTCCGGTTTTGCCCTATCCCAACCGTCACGGCCCAAAGGATGAGCAGCCCCGTCGAAATCCAGGCCGATTCCTTCACCCAGACGGAAAAAAACGCAAGCGCCGCAAAACATGCCCAGGATCCGATCTTTTTCGAAGCTGTCGCGGCTTCCATCCCGAAATAAATGAGCAGGGTTGAAACACAAAACAACGGCACGTCCGCCCAAATCCTCCGACTCACGGCCAAATCCAAAGGCGAAAAAACCATAAGGATTGCCGAAAACCAGGCCGTACTCCGGCCAAAAAAACGAAACGCCGTCAGCCACAAGAACGCCAGGGAGATCCCCGCGAAAAAAATCGAGAGATTCGCCTGTGAAGACATCGCGCCTTGCGCTTGTTTTGAGGCCGCCGCCAAAAGAATGTAGTACCCAAATCGCGTCGGAGGCGGATAGATCCAAAAATCGGGGGCATGGTTGTATTGCGAAACGAGCGTCGCCACGGCGGAAAATCCTCGATCCAAGACCGCGCCGGCATAGCGCGAATAGATTTGTTCGTCGGGGGTTCTGAGACGATCCTCAAGACCGCCAAAATGATGCCTGAGCGCAAACGCCGCACCGAGAAGCAAAAAAAGCGCGCACGTCGTGATGACTATTTTGACGGCAGACCGTTGAGAGAACGTGTTCTGTGCCAGAATGGCCTTAGGCTACTCCAGAGTCCCGGCGAAAGTCAATATCGCCCTGGTCCCGGCTTTCCTTCTGTGCGAGAATACCCAATATGGATTTGCGCCTTCTTTTCGTACGTTATCGTTTGTGTCAATCACGGCTGGAGCCCCCCGTTAAACCCGGGCAGGAACCGCGCCGGATCTTTCGCTGGGAAGCGTCTCTTGGCGAGAAAAAGATCGCGAGCGTCGGTCTGACGGGCAAACCGACCGAAAATGGATTTCAGTGGTGGATCCACACGCTCGAAGTGCGCCCCGAACTGCGGGGCCGGGGGATCGGTTCAAAGCTCACTCGAAAGGTCCTGGCTTTCGCGAAAAAACAAGGCTGCAAGACACTCTATTTGACCGTGGATCCGCATACCGCTCCGGATGCGGTTCAAATTTACTCAAGACTCGGCTTTAGCGACACCGGCGTCCGCGACAAAATACAGCGCCTGATCCAAATGAAAAAGGATCTATAACGTCGCCGCGTCGATCACGAAGCGGAACTTCACGTCCCCCTTCAACACTCTGTCGTAAGCCTCGTTGATCTTCCCCGCGGGAATGAGCTCGATGTCCGAAACGATCTTATGCTTGGCGCAGAAATCCAGCATCTCCTGCGTTTCGCGGATGCCTCCGATGAGCGACCCCGCAAGGCAGTGATTGCCGAAAATAAGGCTGCCGGCTTCGAGGGATTGCGGTTTTTCGGGAACGCCCACGTCCACCATCACGCCTCTGACTTTGAGCGTTTTTAAATACAGATTCCAGTCGACCTCCGACGACACGGTACAAATCAGAAGATCGAAGGTGCGGGCGAGTTTCTCAAAAGTTCCGCTCTCCCCCACCGCATAATAATGATCGGCCCCCAAACGTTTGGCATCCGCCTCTTTCTTTCTCGAGCGGCTGAGCACCGAAACGTCCGCGCCCATCGCCTTCGCGATTTTGAGCGCCATGTGTCCCAGGCCCCCCAGTCCGATCACGCCGACTTTTTTCCCAGGACCGGCTTTCCAATATTTAAGCGGAGAATAAGTCGTGATCCCCGCGCACAAAAGCGGCGCCAAGGCTTCGAGGGGTCCGTCTTTGGGGAGACGCAAAACAAAATCCTCGTTCACCACGATACGAGTCGAATACCCCCCTTGCGTGAGGGTTTTGCCGTCTTGCTCGACGCCGTTATAAGTGAAGCTCGCATGCCCGCAAAACTGCTCTTCGCCCTCCTTACACTCCGAACATTTCCGGCAGGAATCGACCATACACCCAACGCCGACCCGGTCACCCGGTTTGAAGGTTTTAACCTCTTTTCCAACTTCGGATACGATTCCGGCGATCTCATGACCCGGAACCATGGGATACGTTGAGTTTTTCCATTCGTTGCGGGCCTGATGAATATCGCTGTGACAGATGCCGCAATATTTGATATCGATCAACACGTCGCGTCCCCCGAGTGCCCGACGGTTGAATGAATACGGCGCCAAAGGCTGCGTGGCTGCATGTGTCGCATAGGATTTGACGGGATACATGGATGGCCTCCCTCTTTCTTGTTGATGGGATACAAAGAGACCGAACAAAGGATGGTTTGTTCTATTATAGCGCGTGAAGGGCCAACCACACGGTTTTTCGTTTCGGATCCGTCCAATCGACCCGATGGGGCGTCTTTGCGGGAATAAAAACAAAATCACCTTCCTTCATAAACAATCTCTTGTCGCCTTTTTTAAAACGAAGCTTCGCGCGGCCCTTCAAAACAATCACCCACTCGGAAGTCCTCTCGCAAAGCCACTCCCCGTCTGGAGTCTTGTGGCCTTTGGACAGGATTCGCTCAATGCGAACGCCACGGCGCTGATAAAGAGTCTCGAAAACCTCTCCCGATGCGCTCATACCCGCTACAAAAGTCCTTTAGATTTAAAAAAATTTTCAACGAGGGCGCGTGCGGCCTTGCCGGTCGGCTTCTCGCCGCCGGTGATATTGCACGCAAAAACTGAAGTGCCGTTTTTATTTTCGACAAAACCCACGAACCACCCCAGCGCCATTCCGTCTTGGGCCGATCCGGTGCCCGTCTTCCCGTAAAGGGTCCCCCGATCCGTTTGGAAAACACGCATCACCTCCCTCAAAACCCCAAGACTCTTCTCGGAAAAAGGCAACTTCCCGTCCAGAAGCTTATTCAAAAGAGCCACCTGCTCATCCGCGCTGATTTCAATCGACCCCTTGCCCGGACGAGGAAGCCAAAAGATATCGATTCCCGACGAAATGTCTTTTGACCCATAATCCATTCGATCGATAAACACTTTCATCCTTTCCGAACCGATCTGCCGGGCCAAGATTTGATAAGCGGGCACCGCCGATACGCCGAAAGCTTCTCGAAGCGTCAAATCCCGGTTCCAACCTTCAATGGGACGCCCGACCCCGTCCCACCGATACCAAGGTTGATCGGGGCCCTCAAGAAGACCCAGCTCGAGCCCAATCAGCGTGTTGTAAATCTTGAACGTCGAACAAGGCGCCAGTCTCCTCGAGCTAAGCGTAGGATCGAGGTTCATGGAAACCCCCGTCGCGCGGTCATAAACCACCAGAGCCGTCCGAAAATTCTTAGAAAAAGAAGAATCGGCGGGCTCGGCGGACACAACAACGGATCCCAACATCAAAACCCAAGTTAAAAAAACGACTCTTTTTCGCAACGTTTATTCCTTGCAGCAATCCTCTTTCTTCTGGCATTTGCAATGCGTTTCATGCATGCATTTAACGAAAGTGTTCACGAATGAAAAGATCACAATGAGAAGAACGATTTGTCCGAATAATCCCCAATTCATCTTTGATCTCCCTTGTTTTAAGCAACCTTTGTGTACGCCCCCTATCCGACTTCGCTATAATATATCCCGAACAACGGATTCTGTCATGAAACGAAAAGGCTCATTAGTTCGATGAAAAAACGCGTATGGGTGAGTTTTGCGGGCTATCTGAACGCCGCTATCTGGTGAATCAATCGATAATCCGGCAAAAAAGGCAGACCCGATTTCCCGGATCTGCCTCTTGGATAAATTAAAAAAACGCTTTGTCTATGTCGTTACTTTTTTTTCGGGCTCCTTAGCTAAAGACGAGTAGGGCTTGAGACAGATGAACCAATCGAGGCATTTCATCCCTTGTTTTTCGGCCCCTTCGACCCGCTCCTTGGCCACACCACAGCTCCCCGGGGGCGGCACGATCACATCGTCGCCGGGCTGCCAATCCGCGGGCGTCGCAATCTGGTACTTGTCAGCCGTCTGCATCGCGACCAAAAGACGCTTGATTTCCTGGAAGTTGCGCCCGTTGGAGAGAGGATAATAAATGAGCGCGCGAATCTTCCCGACCGGATCGATGAAGAAAACGGCTCGAACCGCTTTTGTATCGCTGGCTGAAGGTTGGAGCATACCGTATTTCTTCGCCACATCCATTTTGACGTCGGCAATCAAAGGAAATTTGACTTCGACGTTTTCCATATCCTTGAACTTGATCTTTTCTTTGATCGTGCGAAGCCAAGCGATGTGACTATAGTTGCTATCGATGGACAAACCGATCAATTTGCAATTGAGATCGGCAAATTCCTTCTCCATAGTGGCAAACGTCATAAACTCCGTCGTACAAACCGGTGTAAAATCGGCGGGATGGCTGAAAAGGATGACCCAGCTGCCTTTATAACCGTCCGGGAAATTGATCGGACCCTGCGTCGTCTCCGCCGTAAAAGCTGGCGCCATCTCCCCGATCACGGGAACATGGAACGAATCTTTGGCCTCTTCCGCAAAAACCTGGGACGAAAAAAGAAGAACACCACTTGCAAATAACGCCGCAAATACTGATCGTCGAATCATAGCCCCCTCCAGTTAACATCGGATCACCCCTTGATCCGGCATAGTGCTATTGTATTCATTTATTTAAAAATCGGTAAAAAAACTTAGGTGGGGGTCTGTCTCAAATCAATCCGAGCGCGAAAGTAAACGCGTCTAAGACGATAAATAAATTCGCCGCTTCGCTTCCGGAAAACGCTCGATGGCGTAGCGCAGCATCGTGCGCGGCATCTTGCGGCAATGCCGCTCGAGAAACCCCTCGAGGACCTTCGAGTCTCTTTTCCCTATTTCCCTCAACATCCATCCCGTTGCTTTGAAAATGAGGTCTTCTTTGTCCGTCAAATAACGTTTCGCGAGTTTCAACGTTTCCCCAAACCGGTTTTTCCGAATGAACCAGTACGTCGACACGATCGCTATCCGTCTTTCCCAAAAAACGGCGGATCGCGACCATTTGTTCAAGAGCGTCTTGGGCTTGTCGTCGAGGTAAGCGCCGACGATGCGCGGCGCGCTCAGATCGACGAGGTCCCAATTATTCACGGAAGAAAGAAACCGGACATAAAAAGAAAAAGCGGCATCCTTTTCCGGCAAAGTGCCTTTTTCGAACCGCTCGACGAGAATGAGCAGCGCAATGAGTCGCTTTTCGTGAACCGGAGATCGAAGAAGTTTTTTAAGTTCGGGCTGGGGTAGATCCTTGTATTGTTTGGCGATGCCCCGGCAAACCGGAACGGTCAATCCGAGAAAGACGTCCCCTTCTCCGTACTCCCCGGAACCCGTCTTGAAAAAACTCGCGAGAATTTTAGCGCGTGCCGGATCGGCGCAGCGCTGGATAGCCCTTTCGATGGCAGGCATCTTGAAAACGAATCCTTAACGAAGCCGGCTTGCGGCGTCGCCGTTATTTTTTCTTTCTCTGCACGACGCGCACGCAAAGATCGAAAAAATCATTGATGTGCTTCGTCCAACCTTTTTCGCGAAGAATCACGGTCGGATTGAGCTTGTCGACCTCTTCCCCCACCTTCACTGCGATTGAGGGCGACTTTTGGATCGCGAGAATCTGGGAATGATACACGCTCCGGTGACCCGTCATGAGAAAACTGATGACGCACGCAACGGTGGCGTAAGGAGCGATCTCCGTACCGAAGAGCTCGACCGCCATGACGCTGGCGGCAATGGGCGTGTTCGTCGCTCCGGCCAAAAGCGCCACAAAACCGATCGCCGCGAACGTGCCGGGATCCAAATGAAACCAACTCGCAAAAAGGGACCCCGCCGTCGTACCGACGAAAAAGATCGGCGTCACGATGCCCCCGCTTCCTCCAAACCCCAAAGTAATCCCCGTAAAAATCGATTTAACGAGAAAAGAGTACCACGGTATCGGTGCGCCCTGAAGGCAGGATTCGATGGTATCTAGCCCGAGGCCCAAGAATTTCGTGGAAAAAACAAAAGCCAAAAGAACGAGCACGGCCCCCCCGATAAGACCCTTGACCGGTTTGGACATTTTGAGCTTACGGGAAAAGTAACTACCCGCGTTGAGGGATTCGACCAAAAACGAAGAGCACAGACCGAAAAAAACTCCCGCCATACAAACCTTTACGAAAAAAAACTCGTTGAAGACGGGCATGAATTGGAGAGAATAATGAAAATAGGTCGCGCCCATCGTAGAAGCCACGTGAAACCCGATGACCCCGGCGATAAACGAAGGCAAGAGAACATCGTATAGAATGGTGCCGATGAAAAGTACTTCGACGCCGAAAAGCGCGCCGGCCAACGGCGTTCCGAAGACCGAAGCAAATCCGGCGCTGACGCCGCAGATAAGAAGTTTCTTGCGGTCATGCACGTCGAATTTAAAAAAAACGGCGAACAACGAAGCCAAACCCGCTCCGATTTGTGCACAAGGGCCTTCCTTCCCCGCAGAGCCTCCGAAAGCGAGCGTCACGACCGTCGCGATGAGTTTGACCGGTACGACGGCCGGATTGATGCGGCCCTCATGCTGATGAAGCGCCTCGATGACTTTCTCGGTTCCGTGACCCTCGGCATCGGGCGCAAACACTTTGACGAGCAGGGCGCTGACAAAAAACGCGACGGGAATCAAAAGAAAATAATAGGGATTCGTCTGGACTGCTTTCGTTCCCCAAGCAAGGGTTTTCAGGAAAATCGCGGTGGCGGCCCCCACGATGCATCCCATGATCGTGGCGAGAAAAGACCATTTTAAAACACTGATAAAAAGAATCGTGTGTTCGGCTATTCGTTTTCGCATAAATTAATTATAACGCGAAATCGAAGTTCGTAGAAGGCTTGACGATAAAAAATGGCCTTTGCTCAAAAAGAAGAAAAATTAGACCTTCCTGGCCGTAAGGAGAAAAATCGAAAACTCATTGAGTGCGCCCGTTGGGTCGGGTTTCTTGACGGTCGCGGCAGTCGAGTCGGCGATATTCACAAATCCGGCCGATGCGAAGTCCTGGGCGAGCTTTTCCCGATCAAACCCCTGATGATACACGCCGTCCGAATTCTCGTGAAACCGGCCGCCCTCTTCGTCGAGGTCGGCAACCGCGACGAACCCGCCCGGAAGAAGAATCTTGTGGAACTGCTTCAGCAGAGAAGCAATATCCTGGACGTGATGAAAGGTCATGCTACTCACGATCCCGTGAAAAGGGCCCGGCGGGAGATCGTTCGACCCGGGCTCGGCAAAAAATGGCTGAACCTGAGTGAAATTACTTTTCTTGATCTTCCCTTCGAGAACCTCAAGCATGCCCCGTGACGTATCGAGAGCAATCACGGATTCGACCAAGCCGCTCAAACCCAGCGTCACCAGTCCCGTACCGCATCCGAAATCGAGAAGGTGCATCTGTCGGGAAAATCGAACTTCCCCGACGATCGCCGAAACGACGTCTTTGGCTAAAGCCAATCTTACGGGATTGTCGTCCCAAGCTGCTGCATCCTGGTCAAAGTTTCGCGGTGCCATAGGAATACTAGTTTAGCATCTTGATACAAATTTTCCCTCCTTGAAACATTCTTTCAATTCTGCATTTGAATAAAAAACCGGAGAGGGTTTCCCCTCTCCGGCCTTTGTTTATAGCGCTTATTTATTTACCGCACTGACAGTTTTCGCACTGGCAAGGCGAGCACTTGCAGCCATCCCCCGCATGAGCCATGGGAAGAAAAGCCGCGAAAGCCGAAAGCGCCAGAAGCGCCGATAAGATGATCTTTTTCATAAATCCTCCTTTAAATTAAGTTACATGGTCTTAATCCGCTAAAATCAATCAGACTCTAAAATCCAAGCGGAGGCGGACGTCCAAAAAACTGAGGCGTTAGAAGCGTAGGGCGGACACAAAAAAGATTCTCGGCGTAAACGTTCGGCCCAAGCAACGGGTTCGAGAATCCTAAATCCCCTGAAAAAACCGAAACCGGCGCCAAGGGCTCTTTCCAAGGCCTCGCGGCCGGTACCGCACGTATCGTCGACGCCGGAGCACGCGGGCATTCACACCGTTCGCCCGCGGAAGCGCAAATCGATTTCTGGACACAACAAGAGACGATGCGGCAGCCGACCTCAGGGACGACGACCGAGACCTGAAAGAAAAGCGCCGCAAGAAGAACGACGGGAATCATTTTCTTAGAGCTTGAAAAAGCCCCGCGATTTCTTGCATCTTTTCGTTCTTGTCTTTCTCGTTGCCGTTCTCGAAGGCATCTCGAACGCAGGCATCCAGATGCGCGGAAAGAATCTTGGCCTCGACGCGCTTCAAAGCACCTCGCGCGGCGGCCAACGCATTGAGAATCTCGACGCAATAGCGCCGTGCCTCGACCATTTTCCGAATGCCCCGAACCTGACCTTCGATCCGGCTAAGAGCGATGAGCCGCTCATGGTGAGCGGTACCGAGTTTCTTCTTCATGATAAAAATATACCATACCCCTAGGGGGTATGCAAGAGAAAAATATGGACAAAAAAGCCCGCCCTCCGAATGGGGCGGGCCGACTTCAAAAAGGTCTTACTTGGCGTCTTTCTTCTTATCATCCTTTGCGGGTTCGTCTTCTTTCTCTCCGGATCGATTGGATTGAATAATCAGATATGAAAAGAAACCACGACTCCGATGACCATGATATAAACGGGCAGATCGTGTAGACGAAATCCCATGCTCTCCTCCTCCCTTTTTAAACCTGCAAGATAACCGGACGATGACGAATTCCTCTCAGACCGGCGCCCCGACTCTCCGTCGGGCCGTTTCGATCAAAGAATCACGTAACTTTGGTTCGGATAAAAAAGAGACAAAAACAACAGCAAATAATCCCTGACATGGCGCGTGAGCAAAAAATTATGCAAAACATGTTCTTTGCCGTTTTCACCCAGCTTCTTGGCGTATTCGGGCTCCTGTAAAAGCTGCTTGAGCCAATAACTCGTCCCTTCGATTGAATGGGTCAGGATGCCCGAATATTTGTGCGCGATCTGCAGAGGGATCCCCCCCACGGCGCTGGCGATCACCGGCTTTCCCTTCCAAAGCGCCTCGGTGATCGTCAATCCGAATCCCTCACGAAGAGACTTCTGCACAATAACGGTTGAGGCGCGTTGAATCGCGTTGATCTCCAAATGGCTGGTCGGCGGCAGGAGCAAAACGAGAATATCCGGATCGTTCCCGGCGGCCTCTTTGACCTCGAGAAGAACTTCGGCGCCCTCCGGGTCATCGTCGGCCGATCCGCCCACAAGCAGAAGACGGGCGTCCACATAATTCCGGATTCCTTTGAACGCTTGGATAACACCCACGGGATCTTTGAGCCTGTCAAAACGCGAAACTTGAGTGACGAGCGGCTTGTCTCTGGGAATTTTCAAACGGTTCATCACCGCATCGACTTCTTCGGCAGAAAGCTCGCGGTTCTTGTCGCTCAAAGGATCGATCGAGGGGCAAACGAGCGCCTGCGGAATCGACAGTTTCCTCGAAAAAGCGGGAGATGAAAAAACGGACCGGTCGTAGGCCTCGACATAACCCTTTAGAAACTCCCAGACATCCGCCTGCGGGCTCGAGACATCCACGTGACAACGCCAAATCCATTTGTTTTTATATTTCTCTTTCCTTTTGACGAGGCCGACGGGCTGAGGATCATGAATGAAGACGATGTCTTCCCGAAGCTCGAGCTGCTTCAAATTCTTTTCCTGAGTCTCCATGAACAGCGCGCGATCCGCGGCGGTAAATTCTTCGGGGTTTCCGTGCAACGCATTATGAATTTTCTTCGTCACGGCATAATACTCTTCCCCGCCCTTGATCACGTCCCATCGCGTCTGGACCCCGAGTTCGTTGAACAAAGGAATCATATGATTCAAAATCTCGGCGACTCCGCCTCCGACCGCGGTCGAATTGACGTGCAGTATTTTTTTCCCCGCAAGCTTGCCCGCCAAAAGACGGAGCTCATGGATCACCTGCGAACCGACCACCGCCTCATAATGGGATAGGCTGGAGGGCTTCATTCCCGCATCCTCTGCTCGGCCAAATGAATGATCTTCCCGCGGAGCCCTTCCATGGTTTGGGTGTACGGATCCAACCGGCCGATCTTCCGGGCCAAATCGTGCTCGTCGAGATTGGTCGCAAGCCAGTTGGAAAAATCATTCACGCCATAAGGCGGCCGCAAACAACTTTCGAATACGTGATTGTAAAGACAGTTGGGGCTGATCCGCTTGAGACAATTGACGAATTCTTTCAAATCGTAGGCTATTTCGGCGGTCGGAATCGTAAAAATCGTGCATTTCAAGAAATGAAATTCCATACCGGCGGGCGAAACTCTCAAATCTTTGGCATCGCAACCGTTTTTAAAAGAGAGGTCAATGGCTTGAATGAATGCGTTACGCAGATCGTTCAGCGTCATGAACTGCAGGATGTCGATCGCCGCCAATCTTTCCCCGAGAACCCCTTCCTGCAAAGCATGCGTGACCCAATAAGCAAAATCGTTCGGCGGCTCGGGGCTGGCAAACTGGTGCTGGCGCAAAAAATGATGCGTGTGGTAATACACCGAAGATTCCGGAACCTCTTTCAAATGATCTCTCAACTGACACAGCGTCGCGGCCTTCACGCCGGTCATCTCGACCAAACTTAGCTGGGCCTTAAAGATAAAAGGATATTTCGCTCGTTTCAAAAGCAGAGTCTCCTTAAAAACAGGTCCACTTCATCGATCGATTTGAAATAATAATCCGCCGCCGAACGCTTGGATTTCCCGACCCGGACGCTGATCCCGTTCGAAGGAATCGCCCGAAACATGTCCTCGTCGGTGACGTCGTCTCCGATGGCGATCAAAAGGCTCCCCCGGAAATTCCTTTGGATGTAAAGCATCGCCTCGGCCTTCCCCCAGGACGGCGACGCCAATTTGACCTCCCACACCTTCTTCCCTCGCCGCCACACCAAAGAATGCCGGCGGGCTTGCTCCGCGAAATAGTAAACGAGCGCTCGAAAACTGCCTTCATGTTCTTTGGGTAGATTGCGGTAATGCAAACTCAGCGTCGGACCTTTGTCTTCGATGAAAACGCCGGGAAAAGGCTTGAAGGCCGTTTCCATCTTTTGAGACAAAAGCCGGATGAAACCCATTCGCTGATAGAGCTGCCGAACCTCCGACGGAATCGGCAGGCCCGTCCCGCTCAGATCGATGCCGTGATTGCCCGCATAATGGATGTTCTTCAGCCCCACGCGCTTGCGCACGTCTTTCAAAGAACGCCCGCTGATGATAAAAATTTCGTAAAACGGGATCCGGCTCAGCTTTTTTAGAGAATCCTTGATGCTCGCGTCGATCGACGCTTGGTTCGGAGTTTTGACGATCGGAGACAGCGTGCCGTCAAAATCCAAAAACAGCAAAAGCCGCTTTCCCGAGCTGATCCACTTCGAAATCGACGGCCAGTGGTCCCAAAAAGGCTTGATCTTTTTTGTCACGCTAAACCGACCGAATCTGAGCCAGCTCTCCCACCAGATCCGCTGCCCACTTATAAATGTTTTTTTCTCTCACGGTTTCCCACATGCGTTTCATACGCTCCCTCTTCTCCTCGTCCGGCATCTCCAAGGCTTTATAAATCGCCTGGCCGGATTGTCGGATATCGTAAGGATTCACAATGAGAGCGTCGACCAGCTCTCTCGAAGCGCCCGTAAACTGACTCAACACCAGCGCGCCTTCTCTGCCGCTCTTGGCCATCACGTATTCTTTGGACACGAGATTCATCCCATCATGCAGCGAAGTCACCAAACAAACGTCCGCGGCGCGATAGAAAGGACGGATGTCCTTGTGGCTGTGGTGTTTTTTCAAAAAAAGAATCGGCTTCCAGTTTTTTCCTTTAAATTTCTGGTTGATCCGCTCAACTTCCCGCTCAATCTCGTCGATAAACTCCTGATAGCGCGGAATGAGCGTCCGGCTCGGAGCGCCCAGCTCGACGAAAGTGAATCGCTCCCGATAGGAAGGATATTGCTCGAGAAAACTTTCGATGGCGCGGAATCGCTCCACCAAGCCCTTCGTATAGTCCAGGCGATCCACTCCCACTCCCATCCATTGAGCCTGAATACCGTACGGTTTCAAGAGCGTGGCCGCATCGGCAGGCGGATTTTTAAAGTCTTCTGTCGCCGGACCACTCTCAAAAGCGATGCTGATCGGGAACGGCTTCACCCAGGTCTTCTGTGCTTCCCGATGAACCGTGAAATGCTCGTAATCGATGCGGGATTCGAGCGCGCGATCGACCGTCTCCATAAAATTATTGCAGTGAAACTGGGTATGGAACCCGACCAAGTCCGCCCCAAGCATTCCTTGCAACAACTCTTTTTGCCAAGGACAAATACCGAACGATTCCGGGTTGGGCCACGGGATATGCCAAAAAATGGCGATCCGCGCATCCGGCCGTTTAGTTTTGATGAGATTGGGTAATAAAGCGAAATGATAATCCTGAATGAGAATGACCGGCTCCGTGACGTCATGGATTTCCTCGAGAACGGCCTTGGCAAATTTTTCGTTGACCGCTTTATAAACCCTCCAGTTTTCTTCGCGGAAAATCGGGCGGGTATGCGCGATATGGCACAAAGGCCACAAACCTTCGTTGGAGAAGCCGTAATAATAACCGTCCTCTTCTTCTTTCGTGAGCCACACGCGTCTGAGAACATATTGAGGCTCTTCGGGCGGTACGCGCAAACGGTCATGCGCATCCACCGTCTCTCGGTCTCCGTCCCCGGCCCCTTCGGCGATCCAGGTGCCGCCGCAAGCCTTGAGAATCGGCTCGATCGCCGTGACCAAACCGCTGGCCGGAACGATGCACTCGATCTCTTTGCCTTTTTTGAAATGCATATACGGCTCGCGATTGGAAATTGCAAAAAGCGAACGGCCCTGAAGCTTGAGTCGGACAAATTCTTTCAACCGGTCCGCGGTCCACAACGACTCCGAGCTGTGCCGCAAACGCGCCTCTTGCTCGGCCGTCAAACGCGCCATCTCGAGACTTTTGGCCATCTTGGTGACTTCCTGCGCCAGAGGCCCCAAGAGCTCTTTTTCTTTGGGGGGAGGTTGGTTAGTTCCCTCTCCCAACCGCACCCGTTTGATCCAATCGACGGTCTTGCGGATCGGGCTCAACAAGTTCAGATAAATCATGAGGAGCGTGATGAAAGAAATAAGCGACATCTGGATCAGGGCGCGAATGAAATTATTCACCCAGATCCGGTCGACGCGATCGCGGATATAATCCGCGTCATGGAAAAGGATCAACACGCTGAAAATATCCTGACCTTTCCAGATCGGAACGGAATAAGAATGCAGGCGTTTGCTTCCGAGATTGATGAATTTTCCGTACCCGAGCTTCGTCTTGACGACTTCGTTGACATCGGCTTTCATCTCCTGCGGATACTGGTTGATGAGATCGGCCAGGTCGCTCGAAGAAACCAACAGGTTGCCGTCATTGGAAAAAACGGCCGTGCCCAATAACCGCTCGCGGTTCGAAAATCGCGCCACGATTCGTTTGACGGACTCGAGGGAATTCTGTTCGAGAAGCAGAGCGAGGGATTCCTGCAGACTTTCGGATAAAATTCCGGAGCGCCGCTCGAGCTCCGTCTTCAAACGCAATTCCTCCTGCGAGGACTGCCAACGGGAAAATGCGAACGCAACCAGGCTGACCGCCACCGCAATCATGAATATCAGTCGGAAGAAAAGCTTCAAACACACCCCCTAACACAAAAAAACCATCTGATTCGGCTTGAATCAGATGGCGGCCCGACCATCAACATCCTCCGGGCATTGGATTCCCGGACCCCACGAGCAATTTGGTTTTTTGAAAGTAGCTGCGCCAATGAGCGCCGCGATTAGGTTTCATTATAGTACACTCAAGTTCATTGTTCATCTATATTCGAACGAAATATCGGCCTCCCGGTCATAATCGATCGAGAGCGTCTTTGGCCGCCGGTTCGGTATCGTAGACGATAAACGCCAGAATCTGCGTCACCTCCAGATTCCGGGAATCCGCGTCCATGACGGTTTTCTCATCCATCAGAGCGATGTAATCGTCCGTCTTTTTTTCCAAAGGAACGTGATGCTCCCTGAGCGTCCGCATGGACGACACCATGCTGGCCTGCTTTTCATCATAAGACATGAGAAGCCAGTCTTTCCCCGTCAAAAGCTTGGCTTGTTCGAGAGCCCCTGCGCTCGCGGCAAAGGCAAGGAACAGAATAAAAAAAACGATTCCTTTCCGGATCGTTCGAAAAACGAGTCCTCCGATCATACCCGGCAGGCTCCTTCCGCTTGAGACAGTTTGTAAGGGCTCGTCGCGTACAACCCCCCGTTCTTGATGAGAATTTCGACATCCCAATCTTCACAAGGCCGACCGCCGGTCGGGATCAGGACGTCAAACCCGCTCCGAACGTAACCCGGCTCGCCAAACGCGTCGGCCACGTCGAGTCGCTTGACCAGGGGCGCCGCATAAACGCGCTTTTTGCCGGCCGGATCCGTGAGCCGCACATACATTTTTTGAAATCCGGCATCCCAACCCTTGAGATGCGCCCACCCCTTGAGATGAATTTTTTCGCGACCCGTTTCGACCTTCTCGAAATGATATCTGAGGTTTTCGGAAAAAACGGCCACGGTTTTGAGCTTGGCCCGACGCCCGTCGGACGTTTTGGTTTTCTCCGGAAAATAAACGGGTAATTCCGCGGCCTTATTGCCCGAGACCGCATACAGACGAAGTTTCCCCAAATCCTTGCGGGACACACCCGTCGATATCGTAAATCCCGAATTCAGATAACGTTCGTCCTTGAGACCCTTCGCGATTTTTGGCCGCTCGATCCAAATGCGCGCGGAACTTCGCATACTATCCCCGCTGCGTATAGCCACCCAATCGGCGGGAGACTTCTTTTTGAGATCGATAGCCCATCCGCTGACGGTCAACACGGCGTTTCGCGTATCCAGCCAAGCTCGACCCAGCCCGCGGATGTAGGGAGTGAATTGATTGGGCGTCTGCCGAATGCGGATCGGGGAAAGATACGTCTCTCCTTTCTCGGAGAGCAACATAAAAAGCTCGATTCGGTTGGATCCCTCGAGGAATGCGCCCGGCGGGAGATAACCGATAAATCGGCATAAATTCTTCCCTTTGGCCGGGCTCGTCCGGCCCGTGTAATAGATTTTTCCGTTCAGGGCAAACGCCAACTCCATGGAAGGCGGCGCATCGATCAAACCGCTCACATACACCGGGAAAAAACGATTTTTAAAACTGAATTTCTTGAAAAAATTCACTCCTTCGACGACGGCCGAGCCCGGATACGGCGCGACCCGTCGATGCTGCGACACCAAGGACCCCGCAAGCCCTTCCTCATCGCGAAAGAAAATGTCCGCGGCGCCCCGATACCCCGGAGCGAACCATTTTTTCTTTTGTTTGAGACGTTTCTCGAGCGCCGAAAGATACTGCGAGCGGCTCACGCGATATTCGCGCTCGAGACGAATCGAAAAAAAGGTCAGATCCTCGTCGGGGTTCGTCTCGCCCGAAAGAAGGATTCTCCCGTCGGTTTTCCACGGAAGAGTCCACCCCAGAACATGCGCCAGGGTCGGCAAAAGATCCGAATGACGGACAAAATCGCGCCGGATCCCGTTTTCCATGCCGGGTAACCGCATGAAAAGAGGCACGGGCAGAATATCCGCCATGGAGCGCTCCGAAAGAACCCGGCGGGCATCTTCCGGTTGATGCCGCACCCCGTGATCGGAAAGAACGATGAGCACCGAATCGCGATCCAACTTCTTCTCCTTCAGTTTTTTCATCACGCGTCCGAGCATCGCATCGGCATAACACATCTGCTGAAGGTATCCCATCCGGAACATATTCACGAAATCCGGATCCGCGGGCAGCGGTCGCTCCCAGCTTTTAAATCGCAACGT